>Ga0210398_10001283_pt1 | contig 26272 bp, 22 predicted proteins | sample IncBWC4OmetaG_FD_161047 | JGI IMG/M metagenome (GOLD analysis project Ga0210398, IMG submission 161047) | Forest soil microbial communities from Barre Woods Harvard Forest LTER site, Petersham, Massachusetts, United States - Inc-BW-C-4-O | ecosystem: Environmental > Terrestrial > Soil >... | reverse complement strand
CGCGCCGTCCGAGGCGCATGGGCGACTGCTGCTGGTTCTCCCCTTCGAGAACCGCAGCGGCGACGCTGCCCAGAACTGGATGGGGGAGGCCTTCCCCGACGTGATGAACCGGCGTCTGAGCTCAGCCGGCTTCCTCACCATCACGCGCGGCGATCGTCTTTACGCCTTCGACCACTTGGGCCTGCCGCTGAACCTCGAACCGACGCGCGCAACGGCGATCCGGATCGCGCAGACGCTGGACGCCGATTATGTGGTGTTCGGCCACTACACGACCGCGGCGAACCAGGTCACCGCCGAGGCGCAGATTCTCGATGTCTCCGCGCTGCACATGGGCGACCCGCTGGAACAGCAGGGCACCGCGGATCAGCTTCTGGAGACGATCAACGACCTGGCATGGAAAGTCACGCGGCAGCTCGATCCGGGGTACGCGGTGGAAGAACAGACCTTCATCGCAGCGGACAAGGACCTGGCAGCCAGCGCGTTCCAGGACTACATCCAGGGATTGGTAGCGGACAACGCCAAGGAGGGGATCGATCACCTGCGAGAAGCGGTGAAGCTGGATGCGAACTTTGCCCCCGCCTGGCTGGCGCTGGGGCGGGCCTACTTTACGAATCAGGATTACGACGAGGCGGCGACGACTCTGGGCCACTTGCCCAAAGACGATCCCAACGCGCTGGAAGCGGATTTCTATCGCGGCCTGGCCTGCTTCTACACCGGCAATTACCGGGAGGCCGAGGACGCCTTCGCGTTTGTCAGCATGCGCCTGCCGCTGCCCGAGGTGGTGAATAACCAGGGGGTGGCGGGGAGTCGTCGCGGCAAGGATGGCGGCGCCCTGTTCGAGCAGGCCATCGAGGCGGACCCGCGCGATCCCGATTATCATTTCAATCTCGCCGTCGCCCTGGCGCATCGCAGGGACACCGACGGTGCTCTCAAAGAGCTGGACGAGGCGCTGGCGCTGCGGCCGCAGGATGCGGAGGCGCAGGCTTTCGAGGCGCAGTTGAAGAACCCTCAGCCGGCCGGGTCCAACCCCGATCCGGGCCACGCCGTCGCCGACACCCAGGGGCCACTAACGCGGATCAAGCGCGGCTACAGTGAATCGGGTTTCCGCCAAGCTGCCTTCGAAATGGAGCAGGTGCAACAGATGCGTTTGCAGTCGATGCCCCCCGCGCAACGAGCCACAGAACTGGTGAAGGATGGCGATCAGTTCTTCCAGCGAGGGCTGGTACTGGAGGCGGAACGGGAGTATCGTGAGGCTCTGGAAGCGGATTCGCAATCGGCGCTGGCCCACGCGGGACTGGCAGCGGTGCGGGAACGCGACGGCGACGCCGATGCTGCGCGGCAGGAAGCGCATGCGTCGATCCAGCTGGTGCCGAATGTGTCGGCGTACCTGGTGCTGGCGCGGCTGGATCTGCAGGCCAACGAACTGACCGCAGCGGCAGGCGACGTGGGCGAGGCGCTCAAAGTGGATCCGGGCAATGCCAGCGCGAAGGGCATGAAGCTGGCGCTGGAGCGGCGAGGACAGACAACGCCATGAGAGCTGTGGCACACCACGAAGGGCACGGAAACCATGGGATGCTCTTCCTGCTCGCGCTGATCCTGCTGTTTTTGTTCTGCATTCTCGGGCCGTGTACCACGCGGGTGGGGGCACAGGGCGGCCAGGTGGTGGTTCTGCATCTGGACGACACCATCCAGCCCATCAGCGCCGACTATCTGAAGCGCGGCATTGATCGGGCTGCCGACATCCACGCTCAGGCGGTGCTGGTGGAGCTGAACACTCCCGGCGGGCTGCTCGATTCGACGCGCGCCATGGTGGGGGACATTCTCAAGTCTCCCGCGCCGGTCATCTTCTATGTCGCGCCCGCCGGCAGCCGCGCCGGATCGGCGGGGTTCTTCCTGATGGAAGCGGCGGACATTGCGGCCATGGCGCCCGGAACCAATGCCGGCGCGGCGCATCCAGTCGTCGAGATGGGCAAGATCGACGACGTCATGAAGCAGAAAATCCTCAACGACACGCTGGCGTTCCTGCGGTCGTATGTGTCCATGCGCGGGCGCAATGTGGACGCAGCCCAGGATGCGGTGCAGAACTCGAAGTCATATACCGACCAGGAGGCGCAGCAGCTGCACCTGATCGACGTGATTGCGCCGGACGATCGCACGCTGCTGGACACGATCGACGGCCGGTCGGTGAAGCGGTTCACGGGGGTGACGCAGGTGCTGCATACGCGCGGAACCACCCTGGTCGCGGTCGATCCGACGATTCGCGAGCAGATTATGGATCGGCTGATGGATCCGAACCTGGCGGTGCTGATCCTACTGGCCGGTGGGCTGCTGATTTACATGGAATTCAACACGCCGGGAACCATTATTCCCGGTGCGCTGGGAACCCTGCTGCTGCTGCTGGCGCTGTTTTCGCTCAATCTGCTGCCGGTGCGGTATACCTCGCTGGCGCTGATTGTGGGCGCGATTGTCCTGATGGTGCTGGAGGCGAAGTTCCCCAGCCACGGAATTTTGGCGGCAACGGGGACGGTGGCGCTGGTGCTGGGCACGCTGACGCTGGTCGCGGGGCCGATTCCGGAGATGCGCGTGCAGCTGGCGACGGCGATCGCCACCGGGATTGCCTTTGGACTGATTACAACCTTCCTGGTGCGCATTGCCTGGCGAGCCCGGCAAAACAAGGTTCTGATTGGGCCGGAGGCCATGGTGGGCGCGGTCGGGATTGCCCAGCAGGCGCTGGCTCCCCAGGGTCAGATCCTGGTGCATGGCGAGATTTGGGTCGCCCAGGCGGGTGAGCCCGTGGCGGCGGGCCAGAGCGTGCGGGTACGTGCCGTGGACGGGCTCAAATTGTTAGTCGAGCCGGTACGGGAGAGTGTTTCGGCCTGATTTTGCGCGGGCTTTGCGCCATGCCCTGCGGTAAAATCACAGCCGGGCGTAAGGTACCCGGTTATGTTCAGCGTTCCGATTCTTGTCGTTATTGTCGTTGTCGTTCTTTATCTGCTGAATTCCATCAAGATTCTGCGCGAATATGAACGCGGGGTGATTTTCCGCCTTGGCCGGGCGCTGCCGTCGCCCAAAGGCCCCGGAATTATCCTGGTCTTTCGGCCGGTCGATCAGATGGTACGGGTTTCCCTGCGCCAGGAAGTCATGGAAGTCCCGCCCCAGGACGTCATCACCAAAGACAACGTCACGATTAAGGTCAACGCCGTCATCACCATGCGTGTGCTCGATCCGGCGCGAGCGGTCATCGAGGTTTCGAACTACGTCTACCAGACCTCGCAGTTTGCGCAGACCACGCTGCGGTCGGTGCTCGGCGAAGTGGAACTGGACGGACTGCTCTCGCATCGCGACGCGCTGAACCAGCGCATTCAGACCATCATCGATCAGCGCACCGAGCCGTGGGGGGTGAAGGTGGTCAGCGTCGAAGTCAAGCAGGTGGACCTGCCGGAATCGATGCTGCGCGCCATGGCCAAACAGGCGGAGGCGGAGCGCGAAAAGCGGTCGAAGATCATCAACGCGGAAGGCGAGTTTGCCGCTGCGCAACGACTGGTGGAAGCCGCCGACCTGCTGGCGGCGCAACCGGTCACACTGCAACTGAAATACCTGCAAACCCTTACGGACATCGGGGTGGAAAAGAACACGACCATCGTCTTCCCGCTGCCCATGGAACTGATCAGTTTGCTCAGCAAGTTCGCGCCAGGGCATGCCGCACCGCCACCTGGAGCAAAATAACGGGTTCTCATCCCCCAGAGGTCCGCTATGTCTTTTTTGTTCGATACCGAAGAAGAGAAGGAAACCCGCAGGGGCCAGCGCCCATCGGCCCCGCTCGGACGCGCCGTGGGCACGGACACCGAGATCGCCCTGGGAACGCGTTCGCTGCTCGCGATCTTCTTTGGCCTCGTTCTGATCTGTTCGGTCTTCTTCGGACTGGGCTATTCGATGGGCCGGGCGGGGGGAAGCCGTGCCGCGCAGCCATCACCGGATCTGGCAACCGTGCCCGAAAGCCATTTGCCCAAGCCCTCCCCGGAGCAGCTGACGCCGGTGCAAACGCCACCAGTCACGACCGACGAAGATAATCGAGCGCCTACGACTCCGGACAACACGCCCGCGCCCCAACCGGCGCGCGCCGCAGCACCCACTCCGTCCAGCGCGCCGGCTCCCGTGAACAGCTCGCCTCTTCCGGCGCCATCCCCTGTAACGCCGCCCGCCGCGAGGCCGGCAGGTCTCCAGCCAGCCGCCGCGACCATGGCGTTCATGGTGCAGGTGGCAGCGGTCCGCGTTCCGCAGGACGCGCAGATCCTGGTCGACGCGCTGAAGAAACACGGCTACGTCGCCGTGGTGCGGAACGAGCCACAGGATCAGCTGCTGCACATCCAGCTGGGGCCGTACAGCTCGCGCGCCGACGCGATCGCGATGCGCTCGAAGCTGCTCTCCGATGGCTACAACGCGGTTGTGAAATAACTCACCCGCGCATCCACTCCGGCAATCCCGAGGCAATCGCAGCGCGCGCCGCCTCCAGCAGCTCTTCCTTGCTCGCGTAGTCCTGGGGCCGGATCGGCGCGTGAAACACCACATGCGCGGTCCCGGGAAAAATCTTGATGCTGCCCTTCTTCATCATGCTCTCAGTGCCGAAGATGGAGATGGGGACGACGGGCACCCCCGCCTGCATGGCCAGATAGAACGGACCCTTCTTGAAAGCCTGCAGCCGTCCATCGCGCGAGCGCGTGCCTTCGACGAACGACAGGACATGAATCCCCGACGCCAGGGTGCGGGTGGCAGTGTCGACACTTTCGATCGCGCTCTCGACGCGGCCGTCGCGATCGACCGGGATATAGCCGCCCAGCCGCATGCCCCAGCCGAGGACTGGGATCTTCATCAGCGAACGCTTGAGGAAGGCGGCGGTGCGTGCGGGCAACAGCGGGAGGAGGATGGGAGGATCGAGATTCGAGACGTGATTGGAGAGGAAGAGGTACGTCTGCCGGGGATCGAGGGGCTGGCGGACAACATCGACGCGAATCCCCGCGAGCCGCAGGCCGGTGCGCACCACCCACATGGCCCAGCGGTAGAGCGGCAGGACGTTGTGACTGAGGAGGGTCCACGGAAGGGTGACCATGGCAACCGGAACGCCGAGGATTACCCAGGTCGAGAACAGAACGATCGCAGCCAGCATGGCTTAGCTCGGACGACCGCGCAGTTCCAGGGCTGAAGGCAGCTTTTCGTAGATGCCATCGAAGCCGCCATTGGAAAGAATGGCGACCACATCGCCGGACTCGAGCCGCGGCGCCAGATTTGTAACAATGGCATCGGCATTTTCCAGCAGAACCGCATCGCGTCCCGAACCCTGCAGCGCGGCTACGACGTTTTCGGGATGCAGGCGCTCGCCCGCGGGGATTTTTTCCAGATGGAAGACACCGGCGACAACCACGCGGTCGGCCAGGGAAAGGCTCTCCACCAGCTCATGCTCGAAGACATTGCGGCGCAACGTATTCGAACGCGGCTCGAGTACCGCCCACAGCCGGCGGCCAGGATAAGCGGCACGCAGGGCGCGCAGCGTCTCCCGAATTGCCGTGGGATGGTGGGCGAAGTCATCAATGATGGTGATGCCACCGATTTCTGCGCGGACTTCGAGACGCCGCCGCACGCTGCGAAAGGTCGACAGCGCTTCGATAATCGGCTCCGGAGGAATTCCCTGCCCCGCCGCCAGCGCGGCCGCCGCCGTCGCATTCAACGCATTGTGTTCGCCGGCCAGGGGCAGCCTGAGATCGACCCAGGGCTCGCCCGACCGCAGCAGACGCCAGCGGCTGGCGCCCCGCTCAAAGCGCAGATCCGTCAGCCGCCACATGGAATTCGCGCCGAATCCATAACGGTCGACGGCACACATCGCGTGATTCACGCAGTCCGAGACATTTTCGGAGCCGTCGAAGGCGACGATCCGACCGCGGCGCGGGACCAGATTCACCAGACGCCGGAAGGCCGTCTTCACCGCATCGAGATCGCGATAAATATCCGCGTGGTCGAATTCCACATGCGTCAGGATCAGCGCGTCGGGGAAATAGTGCATGAACTTCGGACCCTTATCGAAGAAAGCGGTGTCATACTCGTCGCCCTCGATGATGAACGGCCGCCCGTTGCCGAGGTGAAAGCTCGTGCCAAAGTTTTCGGCGACGCCCCCAATGAGAAACGACGGCGCCAGCGACGGCTCGTGGCGCGCCGCCACCTCATAAATCCACGCCAGCATACTGGTCGTCGTCGTCTTGCCATGCGTGCCTGCGACCACCAGCGCATCATGCCCGGCAATAAATTCTTCCTGCATCACGCGCGCGAGCGAGGTGAAGGGCATGCGCCGATCGAGCATGGCTTCCACTTCGACATTGCCGCGGGAGATGGCGTTGCCGACGATGATCAGATCGGGAACCGGCTGGAGATTCGCTTCGGAAAAGGGCTCCGCGATGGGGATTCCCAGCCCGCGCAGCAGATCGGACATGGGCGGGTAGGCGGCCTGATCCGATCCGGTTACGTGATGTCCTTTGCGCTGCAGCAATCCGGCGAGCGATGCCATCGCCGTACCGCAGATTCCGATGAGATGAATATGTTTCTTAACGGGCATGACGGGGGACGGTGACGGCGCGCTCCAGAACATGTAACAGTGGCTGATCGGATTCGAGCACCAGCTCGGCGTCGGTCCCAAAAGGCAGCGTGACATTGCCGCCCGAGACGTGTCCGGAATGGAGTCCGATGGCAATGGGAACCCTGAACGGCTCCAGCAGGCGCAGGATGACCTGCTGCAGCAGATCGGGATCGGCACCCCGCGAGCCGCACTCCAGCATTTCACCGAAGATGAAGCCGCGTGCGCCCTCGAATTTCCCGGCGAGAATCATCTGGCGGAGCATGCGATCGATCTGGTAGGGCTTGGCGCCAACGTCTTCGAGAAAAAGCAGCTTGCCTTCCGTTCGCGGAGCGAAGCGGGTGCCGAGCGAGGCGGTGAGCAGACTGAGGCAACCGCCGTAGAGGATGCCGCGCGCCGTGCCCGGGCGCAGCATGCGCAGCCCCTGTTCAGCGCCAGCGCGGACCAGTCCGCCGCTGATCGCGGCGCGAAAACTCTCGAGGTGCACTCCGTTCTCAACAGCAAAATCCGCGGCAACCATGGGCCCATGAAACGAGACCAGCCCGGTCTGATCGAGCAGCCAGGTTTGGATGGCGGTGTGATCGCTGTAGGCAAAGAAAGGCTTGGGGTGGGCGCGGATCAGATCGAGGTCGAGGCCTTCGAGCAGGTAATTGGATCCGTAACCGCCACGGGTACAAAGGATAGCTGCGACGTTGGGATCGGCAAAGGCGCCATGCAGATCGGCCAGCCGCTCCTCGGTCGAGGCTGAAAAATAAGGCGCATATTTTCCCAGCGCATGTTCGGCGGCTACCACTTCGTAACCAAGCTGGCGCAGCACCTCCATGCCATGCGTAACGCGGTCGGCGCGTGCGCTGCTGGCCGGCGACACGACTGCGATGCGCGCACCTGGCGCCAGAGCCGGCGGCTTGAGAGCCCGATCAGCCAGGGAGCACCTCTCCTGCGGCAATCAGCTGCGCCGGTCCGGTCAGAATCATCTCCGCGCCTGGCCCGGGCCAGTCCACCCGTTGCGAACCGCCCGGCGCGTGGACCGTCATCGGCGACTTCCCGCCGCAGAATGCAATCATGGCGGTCGCGCTGGCACAGGTTCCGGTTCCCGAGGAAGTCGTGGGGCCGACGCCGCGCTCGAAGATGCGGATCTCGACCTCATTCGCCTGGATCATCCGGACAAAGATCACGTTGATCTGGTGCGGGAATTGTTGATGAAAGCAAATCTCGCGGCCCAGTTCCTGCCAGCCGCGCCCGTGCGCGCGAAAATTGTCGTCGTGCACGATGATGACAAAGTGCGGATTGCCCATCGAGACCTCAATGCCGCGAACCACGGTCTGGTCGGCCAGCGTCACCTGCGTCTGGCTCACCTGCGGCACACCCATGCCGGCAGCGATCTGAAATTTGCCGACGTCCGCCGCAACGATCGTGCAGGTTCGCAAGCCGGCGTCGGTCTCGAGCGTGATCCCTTCTCCCGGACCTGCTTTCTCCTCATGCGCGACCCATGCGGCGACGCAGCGCGTTCCGTTACCGGAAATCTCTGCGATGGAGCCGTCGGCATTGGCGAGCCGAATGCGGCCGGTCCGCTTGCCGGTCGCTTCGAAAAACTCCACCCCGTCGGCGCCGATCCCCGTATGCCGCTCGCAAAGCTTCTTCGCCAGCGCGGGATCGCAGGCGCCCTCGACGATCAGGAAATCGTTACCGCAGGCATGCGCCTTGGCAAAGCGCATCACTCGTCCTCCGCATCGCGATAAGCGCGCACTTCGTCGATGGCCGGTGCGGTCTTCAGTTCGGAGAGCAACCGCCGATGGAAGCGCCGATTCGCGGAGAGATCGAACGACAGCCGCTGCATTTCTCCCACGGGCTGGTTTTCCAGCGTCTCGAGGCGCCGATTTTCGCGGTCCATCACCTTCAGGATGGAAACGGTCATTGTTTCCACATCGCCGCCGCGGACTTCGTAGGTCATGGAGTAGAGCTTGAGGTTGGCGCGGTATTCGAGAACGCGGACCATTTCCAGGACGATGAGCACGATGACGGTGGCGAAGATGGCTGGGAAATAGAGACCCGCTCCGCAGGCCATGCCGATGGACGCGACCGCCCAGACCGTAGCGGCGCTGGTGAGTCCGCTGACCCGATCGCGGTTGTGCAGAATGAGGCCGGCGCCAAGGAATCCGATGCCCTGCACGATATTCGAGGCAATCTGGCCGCGATTCGCGCTGCCATCCCCCGCGATGATCGCCGAGAGAAACGTGAACATCGCCGCGCCAAAGCAGATGAGCACATTGGTGCGCACGCCTGAGGGCCGGTGGTGATATTCGCGATCGATCCCAATCGCGCCGCCCAGCGCCGCCGCCAGTAGCAGACGTCCAATTGCACCGCCGGTAAGAAACAGCTGTTCAATGCGGCTGAACGCCAGCATGTGGCCGTTGGTGTCTGTCGTGAGAATCACTTGCCGCTGATCCTATCACTGGGCGCGGCCAGGTTTGAACGGTAAAAACGAACACAGGGCTTCCACCCCAGCGAGCAAAAGCAGCTCGCCGGGGACCCCGGATGGAGATTGCGGCTGGGTCGATTCATTTGGGTGAATAGAAAGTTGACCGATAGAAACGCACACAGGGCTGACCCGTTGAGCACACGATATTGAGCAGCGTCAGCCCCTGCGGATGAGCTTCCACGGCCTGTGCTACGGCGTCATGGTCCGCGGCGATGACAAAGGCCGCCGACTGCGCCGGATGCTGAAGGGCGGGCATCCACTGGTAGTAGTCGGTCTCGTTGATGGTGCGGCGGAGCGGAATGCCGGCACGCTCGAAGGCGCCGATGTGGTCCGAGGTCCAGACCAGGATTTCGCCCGTGGGCGGCAGCTTTTCGAGAGCGCGCGCATAGGCCTGCTCGAAGGGGATCCGGGTTCGGGAGTTTTCAATCGCTTCGCGCAAGACCAGCGGGGTGGAACGCAGCAGCGCCGAGCAGTCGATGATGATGAGCACAATCGCGGCGAGCAGAATGAGTGGCGACCAGCGCGGCCAGCGTTTTTCCGCGAGGCCCATCGACCATGCCACGAAGAACCCCAGCGAGAGAGCGAAGATCGGCAGCATTTCCATGCCGTAGCGGGTGTTGTACCAGGAGTGCGGCCACCATAAAGGAATGAAGATGGGCACGGAACCGTAAGCCACGGAATAGGCATAAAACGGGAGCGGCAGCCAGAGCAGCAACAGCGGCCCGATGCAGCGCTTGCGCCATTTCCAAATGGCGGCAATGGTTCCCGCAACCACGAAGAACAGGAGCCGGTTGCCCCAACGCACCGGTACGGCGCCCATCTCCGCGGACTTGATGTAGTAGAGCGCCGCGACCGGCATGCTGTGCCAGCCGGGATAGTGGGGAGCACCCGGAGTCGACGTCCGCGCGTCGATGGCCTTCGCTGAATAGGGTCCGCGCATGAAGTCGAGCCAGTCTCCGTATTGGCGAGCATTCCACGCAAACCAGAGCGTCGGCGCGGTGATCAGCATGGCCGTGAAGAGGACGAAGGCGCCACCCGCGGGCGTTTTCCAGGCGCGGGTTCGCCAGAGGGCACGCGCGGCGATGAGCCAGACGAGGGAGGCGAAGATCCAACCGTCATAGCGTGTATAGATGGCGGTGACCAGGACCACGCCGCAGGCAGTGAGGGCACGACCGGCGAGGGAATGACCGTCCAGACGGGACTGGCCGTCCAGGCGGACTTTGTCCAGTTTCGGTTCGGATTGCGACGGCGATCCGAGGGCTCGCAGAAAGGCCATCAGGAACAGCGCGGCCCAGATCATCTGGCACAGGAAAACCGGCTCGTTCATGGCGGTGGTCTGCATGTAGAGCAGGCCAGGATTGAGTGCGAAGAAGAGCGCAGCGACGATGGCGCCGGCCGGACGCAGCCAATAGCGCGCCAGGCGCCACAAACCCGCAACGCTGAGAACGTAGCAGGCCATCGACGGAATGGCGCCGGCGATGCCGTTTTGCCACCACGCCATGCGCGCGGCAAACGGCATCATGAGCAGATGCGGAAAGGGCAGCCAGACGGAACCAATCTGCCGGATCCCGGGGTTGAGCGAGTCGAGGAGACGGCGTGCGATGTGCAGGTGCGCGACGGCATCGCCCCACAGCAGCAGCATGTCGCGCGGGAAGCAATAAGCGAAGGCCAGCACCGAGAGCAGCGCGGCCACCATGCCGGCGAAGACGGTCTCGTGGCGCAGGGAGCGCTTCTCGAGATCCGCTGGATCCGCGTCGCCGGCCGCTTTTTTGCGGGCTTGCGACCGCTTACTCGAGGTGCGAGAGCTGGCGGAAGAGCGCAAAGCGTTCCTCGATTTCCTTAGGGTCGAGTTGCTGCAGGCGCTCCGTGCCAAAGCGCTCCACGGCAAACGAGCCCATTACGCTGCCATAGAACATTGCGCGGCGGAAGACGGCGGGGGTCAGCGCCGGTTGCGACGCGATGTAGCCGAAGAAGCCTCCTGCAAACGAATCGCCCGCACCGGTGGGATCAACGACTTCAGCCAGCGGCAACGCCGGCGCGCGGAATGGCACGGTCACGCTGGCTCCTTCGGCAAAGGAGCGATCGCCGAAAAACGCGGTCGCACCGTACTCGCCGTGCTTGACCACCAGCGCTCTCGGCCCCATAGCGAGAACCTTGCGCGCGGCCATCACCAGGTTGTTGTCCTTCGCCACCATCTTCACTTCGGTGTCGTTGATCAGCAGCGCGTCGAGACCCTTCAGCACGCGGGCAAGATTATCGGCGTGGTCCTTGATCCAGTAATTCATGGTGTCGCCGCAGACCATCTTCACCTTCGGCATCTTGCGGCGCACGTCTTCCTGCAGAACGGGATCGATGTTGGCAAGGAAAAGGTATTCGGTGTCCTGATACTCAGCGGGAATCTTGGGAGAAAAGCTCTGGAAGACGTTCAGCTCGGTATTGAGCGTCTGCGCCTCATTGAGGTTCTTCAGGTAGGACCCGCTCCAGAAGAAGCTCTTTCCGGGGACGTGCTCGATGCCGCGCGTATCGATTTTGCGGCGGGTGAAGACGCGCTCCTCGTCCGGCCCGAAGTCCTCCCCGACCACGCCGATCACCCGGACATCGGTGAAGTAGCTGGCGGCGAGGGCGAAATGCGTCGCCGCTCCTCCCAGGCAGCGCTCGCGGCGGCCTGAAGGGGTTTCAATTGCATCGAACGCGACACTGCCTACGACAAGAATTGCCATGCGGCCAATTTTCCTCGTGTTCCCTATTTTTGCTTCCAGTATTTTCCGAGCAGCAGATCCAGCCTCGCGCGCGCCGCCGGCGCAATCGCGTCGGGCACGGTGAGTAGTGCATACTGCAGCGCCGTGGTGCAGGCGCAGGTTCGCTGCCGCGGCAACGCGCCGACCGCTGCTTTCACAACGCGGCAGGCGTTGGCCGCATTCTGATTCATCACTTTCACGATCTGATCGATGGTGACATCGTCGTGGCCCTCGTGCCAGCAGTCGTAATCGGTGACCATCGCCGCCGTGGCGTAGCAAATCTCCGCCTCACGAGCCAGCTTCGCCTCCTGCAGGTTAGTCATGCCGATCACGTCGGCGCCCCAGCTGCGATAAAGATTCGACTCGGCGCGCGTCGAGAACTGCGGCCCCTCCATGCAGACGTAGGTACCCCTGTTTTTTGCCTCGACACCTTCTGTGGTGCACGCGTCGAAGATGGCCCTGGCGACGGCCGCGCACACCGGATCGCCGAAGGCGACATGACCCACAATGCCGTCCCCGAAGAACGTTGATACACGATGAAAGGTGCGATCGATGAACTGATCGGGGACGACGAAATCTCCAGGTTTGTGCTCTTCTTTCAGCGATCCGACGGCAGAAACCGAGACGATCTGCTCGACGCCGAGTTTTTTGAAACCGTAAATGTTGGCGCGGAAGTTCAGTTCCGAGGGAAGAATCCTGTGCCCGCGTCCATGCCGTGCGAGAAAGGCGATCTTGCGGCCTTCCAGTTCCCCCAGCACGAAAGCATCGCTGGGATCGCCAAAGGGTGTCGAGACGCGCTCTTCATGAACGCCCGTGAGGCCGGGCATAGCATACAGCCCGCTGCCTCCAATGATGCCAATTTCAGCCTGTTGCAATACGGCTCCCGGCCAGACGCGCTCAGCAGGGACAGCCCCTCCTGGGATGCGCGACAGTAGATGAACGCAAGCAATCAGTATAAATGGAGCCCGCGACGGGCAGCAGCATGCGGGCATGCAAAGACGGGCAGCAGGGACGATCAGTGAACGAAAGTCGCCTTCACTCTTTCCGATACTTCGAAATAGCCGATCCAGACAATTGCTGCGATCGCTGACTTGAGGACGCTAAAACCCAGTTTCGAATGCAAGTTGGCCACCAGATTCGCAGCACCTTCCCAGGAAGATCCCACGCCGAGATGAAAGCTCAGCGTGAGCTCGACAACTTTGCCCACGAGGGCAAAAGCCAGCCAGAGTTGGTAGATCCTGGGAAACTGCCGCTTTTCCCTGAAGAACAGAACGACGAGGAATACCAGGCCAGCCAGCAGAAGTGCGTTGTCAAAGAACTCCAGACCAACCAGGGTCGGCAGACCCGGCACTCTGAGGCCGATTAACGTGCGGGCCGGAAGGCGGAGTGAATGCAGGTCGAGCAGCAGATAACGAATCAGCAGGAAGGGGGTGATCACCAGTCCGATGGCGACAAGCACCAGCCAGCCGCCAATTCCCTGCGGGCTGGGGTGAATGTTGAACATGGGGGAAGCAAGATTCAGCGCCTCGGATGGTGAGGGCTGCCCGTTGGGGTTCGGCGGCAGGCTGTCGTTGGCCGCGCCTGTAATTGCATTTCCTGCTCTTCCATCGACCGGGTTGCCAGCAGCCATCGCGCTCTCATCCTCAGGTTCGGGGGGGAACAGAATACGATGGCACGGGAAAAAGGTCACTCCTTTCTTTTCCGACCGAAACCTCGGTCTCAATGGTGGGGCAGAGCCGCCCGCATCATCCCGCAGTCGGCCATGAAGTGCACCATGCTGCCGACCAGATCGGACGTCGGAAGTCCGCCCCGTGACGCCACCAGGCCTCCCTTTGGATCGCCGGTTTGCTGCGCGCTCAGCATCACCACCTGCAGCTTGCGGGCGGCGGCCAGATCGAAGCTCTCGCTGACGAAGACGTCGTTGCCGCTGGTCACCATCAGCACCGGACCTTCATTCGTGTTGTAAACCTGTTCGTCCGGACCGGTTTCGGCGGAGGTGTCGCGCGATACATTGCTGTACTTCTTGTTCAGTTCGTCGGTATACATCCTGACAAAATCACCCGCCGCTTCCTTCGTCCTCCATTGCGACAGATAAAACAGCGCGACCGACGAAGTGGAATCCTTGTCCGCTGCGTCCTTCTTCTGCGCCGCGTAGTAGATTCCGCCATCCCAGGCCGGGGTCAGCTCAGTGGCGACCTGGTTTCCGCCAAACAGCTCAGCCAGAATCCGCACATCCAGCTCGCCCATCACGCCAATGTCGTAGGGATTGTATTGCGCGTCGATGATGGGATGGATGTCGGGCATGTTGAGCAGGGGAACCTTCGCCTCCTGCTCATAGGCATGCGGGTTCATGATCTCGTAGCTGCTGGCCGGGGGCCGATCGAGCACATTCGCGTACGCCGCAGCCGGATTCTTCGAGTCGGCGACCAGCGTGGCCTCGAACTTCAGGCCATCTTTGTAAGGAAACAGCAGAGATTCCTGCAGTAAAAGAGGGGCGCGCGACAGAACCGGCGAGTCGCCGTCGTCGGACATGTTGTCGAGCAGGCTGTCGACCAGTTCGGGCGATGTCCGCAGGCTTCGATGCGCCGGAGCCAGGCTGTAATCCACAAACACCGCCATGGCCTGACCCTCCAGAACCGCCTCGCGCGCCGTGTCGTCTTCGTCGGTGGCCACGTGCTTGCGATCTTCGGAGTAGCTGTGCGACAAATCGTCGCTGGTCTGGCTCTGCCACTTGTCCAGATTCACGCGCTGATCCTGCAGAGCATGGGTCAGCTCATGCGCCAGCACCGGCTTCTGCGTGTCCGGCGCGATCCAGTCCAGCAGATTCACCGTCTTCGTCTTGCTGTCGTAATACGCGGCGATCTGTTCATCCAGCAGCTTCAACAGAAACGACTGCAGGTGGAAATCCGCATCGATCAGGCCAAATTTCTTCAGGACGATCTCCGAGCGCTCCATCCGCTTCGCATCTTTATCGTCCTTCATCTTTTCCAGAAGATATTTCTCGACATCGGAGCGCGTAGTGAGATGGGGTTTTACCTGGCGCTTGATGGGCAGCTTGGTGTCTTCCGAGGCGAACTGCAGAATCGGCCCGATCGAGGAGAACAGCTCCTTCGCCTGCGCCGGGGTGATGCGGGTTTCCGGCGTCTGCGACTGGTCCGGCGGCTGGCCCACGGTACGGGGCGGCGGCACCTGCGCGGGCGGCGCCGGCGCGGTCTGCGCGCCGGCAGCAAGTCCAATCAGCAGCGCCAGCGGCGCACAGCACAAATTGATTTTTCGATCCATTCCTTTTCCCTTCGCCCTCTTTGGCGAATCAGCCCGCTCCGGCTTTCCCGCTATCCGCAGACTATAATTTTTCTGAGAGCCTCGTATGAGCCAGACATATCAGATTCCCGACGCCGTTGTCCCCTCCACCCCAGAGAGCCAAAAAGCGCTCGCCGGGGACCCCGCGGAAACGCCGTTAGCGGGCCAGCTGCGTGCTGCCAACGCCGCTCTCGAACTGAAGATGCATCGGGGAGCGCAGACGCCGCTCCGTTTTGCCGGAATTGCCACCGAACTGCCGGCCCTGCTCCATGATGCCGGGGTTTTCGACCTCGGATACCGCGCCTTTCTGCGCGCTGCCAATAAAGATCGTGTCCGGTGGCTGAACGGCATGATCACCCAGGCGGTTAAAGGCATGACTCCCGGCCAGGTAGCTTACACCCTTGTTTTGAGTCCTCAGGGGCGTATCCAGGGCGACGCTGACGTGTTTTGCTACGAAGATTATCTGTTGCTCGCAACCGACCGTTCCCAGTCCGAACGCCTCCTTACGCATTTGCGGCGCTTCATCATTATGGACGATGTGAAACTGGAAGAGTTAGACGCAGCGCCGACGGTTATCGGCATTGCCGGACCACGCGCCGCGGCGATTCTGCAGGGACTCGGGGGGAGCTTGCCGGAGCCAGGCACGTTCCTGTCGGCGCCGTTGGGTGGCGTGGACGTCACGCTGGTCCATGCCTGGAGCCCGGTCGTCCCGAAATTTGAAATTCACGTCCCGGCGGGACATGCCCTGCCGCTCTGGAACGCGCTGGTCGCCGCGGGAGCCATCCCCTGCGGAGTCGCCGCGACCGAAGATCTCCGCGTGCTGGAAGGGTTACCACAGTACGACGTGGACTTCAGCGATAAGCACCTGCCGCAGGAAGCGAACCTGCAGCGCGCCCTGAACCACACCAAGGGCTGCTACATCGGGCAGGAAATCGTGGAGCGCATCCGCTCGCGGGCAACGGTGCACCGGTCGCTGCGGCAGTTTGCGTTGCAGGGAGAAACGCCGAGCCTCGGACTGGGAGAGAAAGTCGAGCTGCGTACCGGCGATACGGCCGCAGGCGAGCTGACCAGCGTCGCGCGTTTTGATTTGCCCGGCCTCGCAAAAACCCTGGCCCTGGGCGTCGCTCGCGTTGAAGCGCTCGAAAAGAGTGAGACTGAACCGCTCAGGTATGCGGGAGGAATCGCGGTGCCGCTGGACGCGCCGCCTGTTCCTGCGGCCTGACCCGAACCTTTGATCATGCGGGGAGAATCGTTTTCTATGGATGAGAAACAGCCTTCGTTTACCGTAACCGACAAGCGCAAGTTCACCATGGAGGGCGAACTGCGCGACGAAGCAGCGCAACAGCCCGAAGAGAAGTCGACGTCACCGACGAACGTGGTCACCATGCCGGCGCCGGAAGAGCGCGAGCTGGAAGCGAAAGAAGTGCTCCCCGCCGAGGAGCCCGAGCTGCCGCAGTTCTCCGCGCAGGAGACCGCCGAGCAGAACGCCGCGTATCAGCAAACGTCGCGTCAGATCGACGATATGATCCGCCAGTCGAATCCTGGAATGGATGCGGCAGGCGCCGTCACCTTCGAGCACATCATCCAGTCGTTTTACGTTTCGGCCATGATCGCGATGGGTGCGGGCACCGAGCCCGGGCAAAAGGCGCGGGTTGATATCCTGGGCGCACGGCAAAGCATCGACATGCTGGCTCTGTTGCAGGACAAGACCAAAGGCAACCTGACGCAGAAAGAAGAGACGACGCTGCAGAACGTGCTTTTCGAGCTGCGCATGATGTTCATGGAGATCACGAATGCCATCGCGCAGCAGGCGCAGCGCCCCGCCGATGGAAAGAAGAAGTAGATTTCCCGCCGCATGAAAGCGGAAATCATCGTCCTCGGCAGCGGAACCTCGATGGGCGTGCCGACGCTCGGTTGCCGCTGCGCGGTCTGCACCTCGACGGATCCGCGCAACAGCCGCACCCGCCCCTCCATCGCCGTTACCTGGAACGATGGCGGTGCGCAACGTCTCGTCGTCATCGATACGGGGACGGATTTCCGCCAGCAGGCGCTGCGCGAAGGCATCCGGCACGTGGACGCCGTGTTCTACACACACGCGCATGCCGACCACATCCTCGGTCTCGACGACCTGCGCCCGCTCAGCTTCGAACACAAGCCCGGGCTGATGCCGCTGTATGCGGACCAGCAGACGGGCGACATTCTGCGACAGGTTTTTGCCTACACTTTTTCTGAACATGCGACGTATCCCACGCGAGCCCGGGTGGAACTGCACAACATGGAAGGAACGCAGGTCAGGGAAATGTTCGGAGCGCATTTTCAGCGGATTCCGTTGCTGCACGGCGACCTGGAAGTGGCGGGATTTCGCTTCGGATCCGCCGCCTACCTGACCGATATGAGCACGATTCCGGAGGCGAGCCTGCCGCTTCTTCAGGGCCTGGACGTCATGATCCTCGATGCTCTTCGACCCCAACCCCATCCCAGTCACGCCACGATTCCCGAATCCCTGCGCTCGGTCGAACGCGTTCGGCCGCGCCGGGCCTGGTTCACCCACATGTCGCACGAAGTGGACCACGAAGAAACCGAAAAGGGCTTCCCTGCCAACGTACGACTGGCCTACGACGGCCTGCGAATTCCCTTCGAGCTCTAGGCCCTGGACCATGCGCATCTACCGCACAATTGCCGAGCTGCCGCCGACTTCCGAGCTGCCGCGCATTGTTGCCGCCATCGGCAATTTCGACGGCGTGCATCGCGGGCACCAGGAGATCATCGAGCGGGTGCTGGAACGGGCACGCATCCTGGGTGCACCGGCTGTCGCCGTCACGTTCGATCCGCACCCGCTGGCCGTGCTGCGGCCCGAGCTGGCGCCCAAGCTGATCACACCCATCGCGGAACGCCTGCGGTTGCTGGAGCAAACCGGGGTCGATGCCACACTGGTGATTCCCTTCACCCGCGAATTTTCCCTGCAAACCCCGCGCGAATTTGCGGAGCGGGTTCTGTGCGGGGCCTTGCGCGTCGTCGAAGTCCACGAGGGCGACACCTTTCGTTTTGGGCACGACGCGGCCGCGGGCATCGCAGAGTTGCGGGAGCTGGGCGCTGAGTTGCGGTTCACTGTGGTCTCGCACGGCGCGCTGAAGGTGCGGGGCATCACGGTTTCCAGCAGTGAAGTGCGGCGCCGCATCGCCGCCGGCCAGCTGGGAGTTGCGCGCGCGCTGCTGGGACGGCCCTTCTCCATCCTTTCCACACAGGTGCGCGGGCGAGGCGTCGGCAAGCAGCTCACCACGCCGACGATCAATCTGGCGTCTTACACCGAGCTGCTTCCGCCCAACGGGGTTTACGTCACGCGGCTGCGGATCGGGGAGGGTTCGGCAGCGCCGTTTTTCAACGCCGTCACGAACGCCGGCGTGCGGCCGACCTTCGACGGCGCAGGATTCGCTATCGAATCGCACCTTCTGGACGGACTGCCTTCGATCGAGCTCACCGAATCGACGCCCATCGAAGTGTGTTTCCTCATGCGCCTGCGCGACGAGCAGCGCTTCCCTTCTGCTGCATTACTGAAAGCACAAATCCTGCAAGATGTTGGCCGCGCGCAGACGTATTTCCGTCGGGCCGGATCGCTGCCGACGGATCACTGACGACGGACGGTATGCGGTCCAGCCAGCGCCGCCGTCTGCTGCAGCGGCGGATGCGCCGGCCCCAGCGTATCGCCGGGGAAGGTCTCGTTGGGCGTTGCGGCAATCGCGGTCTTCATGAAGTCGGCCCACAACGGCAGCGCGACCGCAGCCCCGGTCTGCTTGTCGCCCAGCGACTGACGATCGTCGTAGCCTACCCAAACGCCGCAGGTGATGGACGGCGAGAATCCGATGAACCACGCATCGGTGAAGTCGTTGGTCGTTCCTGTTTTTCCGCCCAGCGGATGATTCAGTTGCGCGGCCTTCGCCGCCGTTCCCTCGCTGGTAACGCCGCGGAAGAAGACCATCATGGTGCGCGCCGTCTTCTGACTGATCACTTCATTGACGTCGGCCGGCTCCTCAGGAAGCGGAATGCCATCCGCAGTGACGACGCGCTTGACCAGACGCGGCGCGACGCGAATGCCATCGTTGGGAAACACGGAGTAGGCATCGACCTGCTGCTCCAGGGTGACCTCGGCCGAGCCCAGGGCGACCGGCAGATACGCCGGTATGTTGGTCGTAATGCCGAAACGGTGCGCCGTGGCGATGACTTTGCGAATCCCGACGCGAGCCGCCAGTTCGAGAGCCGGAATATTGCGCGAATCGGCAAAAGCTTCGAGCAGCGAGATGCGGCCCTTGAATTTGCCGTCATAGTTATGCGGCACGTAGTTGCCGAACGAAACCGGCTGATCGACGATCGTCTCCTGCGGTGTGGCCCCGTCTTCCACCGCGGTAGTGTAGACGTAGGGCTTGAACGAGGAGCCGGTCTGGCGATCGGCCTGGGTGGCGCGGTCGAACTGGGAAAGATTGAAATCGCGGCCGCCCACCAGGGCCAGCACGTCTCCGGTCGCGTTGTCCATGGCGAGCATCGAGCCCTCGACGCCGGTGTCTTCCTCGAGCGTGCCATGCAACATGCCACCATCTTCGCCCGTGATCTTCATGTAGATAATGTCGCCGGGCTTGAGGAACTGATCCGCCGTATGGAAGCCGGTCCACGCCCAGTCTTCGGCAGCCAGCGAAAACTGACGATCGCCGATGCGCCCCGTCACCTGATACGGCAGGAGTCCTGTGACCAGGGCGTGGATATAGGTTCCGGGCGCCGGCGGAATCGTCCAGTCCGGATGCCTGAAGGTGTCGACGTTGAGACCGGCGGCCAGCACGTTGAGCAGATTCCCATGCCATCCGCGGCGGCGCTCGTACGCGGCCAGACCGTTCAGGACCGCTGCATTCGCCGTGTTCTGCAGATCGAGGTCGAGGGTCGTGTACACCTTCAGCCCGGCGGCATGAACTTCCTCGGCGCCGAAACGCCGTTCCAGTTCGCGCCGCACTTCTTCAACAAACCAGGGGGCGACGCTGTTGGGCGGCGGCTCCAAATGCAGATTGAGCGGCGACGAGCGCGCGGCCTCAGCCTGCGCTGCGGTGATTTTGCCGTCCTCCAGCATCGCGTCGATGACCACATTGCGCCGGCGAAACGCCCGTTCCGGGCTGAGGATCGGCGAAAACTCCGAGGGGCCTTTGGGCAAGCCGGCCAGCAGCGCGGCCTCCGGCAGCGTCAGCTCACTGGCATGCTTCGAAAAGTAGTATTCCGCGCCCGCCTCGAAACCATACACCCCGCTGCCCAGATAAATCTGATTGCCATAGAGGGTGAAGATCTGCTCCTTGGTGAAGGTGTGCTCGATCTGCAGGGAGAGAAACACTTCCTGCAACTTGCGCGTGGCCGTCCGCTCGTTGGAGAGAAACAGATTCCGTGCCAGCTGCATGGTTAGCGTCGATGCGCCCTGGGCCCGGCCTTTGGAAAAAACGTCGTGCCACGCCGCGCCGGCGACGCGAAACAGGTTGATGCCCCAGTGGCTCTCGAAGTCCCGATCCTCGGTCGAAATCACCGCCTGGCGCAACACGGGAGAGAAGTCGTCATAGTTGACGACCACGCGCCGTTCCAGGGCGAACGACCCAAAGCTGCGGCCATGAACGTCGTAGAGTTCGGTGGTGGCGTTGGGCCGGTAGTGTTCCAGCTCGTCGACCTGAGGAAGATCGACGGAGTAGACCAGCGTCAGTCCGGCGAGGCAGCCGGCGGAAGCAGCGACAACCACCAGAAACGCGAGCGCCAGACTGCCGGCAATTTTACGGGGGCCCCGTGGCTGGAAATCCGAATCGCGCCGGCTCGAGCGGCGACGCGGCGGTTCAGGATCTTTGTCCCAGTCCGATGGCGTGATGAGGTTCAACTTGCCATCCGATTCTCACAAACGCCACACGGCAGCGCAATCCCGCTTCCGGGCGTGGCTCCATGGTTCAAAACGGGTCCTGGCGCAGGCTACGCGTTCTTCTGCTTCAGAATCTGCAGCGCCCGGTTGAGCTGATCGTCGGTCTTCGGTTCCTGCGGGTTGTTCTCGTCTCCCGAAGGAACTTCTTCGACGCCTGGGTTCACCGCAATATTCGGCGTAACCGCTTCGTCCTCGATCTTTTTTCCCGAAGGCGATTCATACTTTGCGATGGTCAGCATCAGGGCAGAGCCGTCAGGCAGAGTAAAGGTCTTCTGCTCGCCGCCTTCGCCAAAGGTGCGGTCGCCGACCAGGTCGCCGCGCTTGTTGTCCAGAATCGCCGCCGCCACCAGCTCCGCCGCGCCCGCGGTGCCGTGGTTGACCAACACCACCAGCGGCGCCGACGACACAAACTTCGAGCTCTCCGCGGTGAAGGTCTGGGTGGGCACCGTCTGCCCCTGCAGGGTCGCGATGGTTCCCGTCTGCAAAAACGCATTCGCCAGGCGAATTCCCTGTTGCGGATCGCCTTCGGCGACGTCACGCAGATCGAGCAGCACCTTGCGGTTGTTGTCCTTCGGCATTTCCCGCAGGCGCGCGACCATCTCGTCGACGCGGTCTTTGGTCAGAACCACCGGCTTGAGATAGAGGATGCTGGAGTTCTCATACTGCTGCTGGAACAGCGCCGGCGGCGTCACCGCGGTGCGGGTCAGCGTGATGGTGTCCGGTTCCGGTTTCAGATGCCGGACCAGATCGAAGCTCACGGTGGTTCCTGGCTTGCCCTCGAGCAGCAGGCGGATCATCGCCACCGACATCTCGCGCGTGGAGTGGCCGCCGATCGACTCAATCAGATCGCCATCCTCGATGTGCGCCTTCTCCGCGGGACTGCCCGGGATGACAGTGATCACGCTGCCATAGCCGTAGCGCTTGGAAACTTCCATCCCCACCTGGGCCACGCCCTCGTGCTGGTGCTCGACATAGCTCGAGTACTCGGACTGGGTCAGGTAGCTGGAGTCCGGATCGAGGGATTCGAGCAGGCCATGCAGCGCGCCGGTCGTCACGTTCTGGATGTTCGGATCGGTGACGTAATCGGTTTGAATCTTGTGCAGCACTTCCTCATACACGCTCATCTGGCGATAAGCGCCGTCGCTCTGGCTGGCGTTGACGCCCGCGGGGCCAAAGCCGCCGAAGAGCACAATAAGGATGATCGCAATGGAGACGCCGAGAATGGTGTGATTGAAGCGTTTGGACATAAGGGTTCGGGGCGGGGATAAACCGACGCTTAGTGTAATGATACCTCAGGCTTGGTTGGACACGGGTCACGGCGAAAAGCGAGCGAATCCGAAGGAGAAACGGGGGAGAGGCGGGCGGACGGTGGTCGCGAACTGTCCGGATTGCAGGTGAGGCGCCCTATTGGGGATTTGCAGCCACGGAGGCAAAAGCGGGGCGGAGGTGTGCGGATCGCCGACGGCCGGGGAATCGCACAAGGGCGATCTTCAGACACAGAGGGCGCCACTCGCCCTAGTCGATGAAGTAGCCGATGTCGGTGAGGACGCTCTCGCTCAGTTCCACACCCAACAGCCGCGCACCGACGGGGGTGCGGAGCTTCGCTTCAAAACCCTCCAACACGTAACCCGGAAGATCGGTCTGTTGGCGGAGCAGCCGCAGCAGCGCTGCGCTGTCCATGGGGCATTCATAATCCCCCGGAAGCCCACACGAGGGGCGGATGGTTAAGGTAAGCGGGATGGTTCCTGGCCCGGATGCTGGGCGGGACGGCCGGGTGGTGAGGTTGACTCGCATGCGGGAATCCTGACGCTTGTCGCCGCAACTCTCAATGGCGCTGATGGGGAATCGGACCTGGACCAAATGGGGAGGCCCCATCGCACGAGAGTCATGGACATCGCAGGTCGCTATGGGCTGTGTCCGTTGTAGTGCGCCGTTGTTTACTGATTGATTACCGGGCAACGGGTTGGCAAGCGAGAGCATCCAGGCAGCCGCACGCCCTCGCGGAGATCGCTGATGGCACCCCCCCTCGTTTTCTGCTCGTGTGCACGTCGGTCCTGGTTCCGACCCCGTGGCTCGCGGGATGCGGAGCCGCCGGACCCTGAGCCGCCTGCTCGGATCCGAGCCAGTTGAACGCTGCACTGCCCTCTGACCTCTGAGTTGTGATAAACGTGACCCATGCGAGCTGTTGCCGAAAAGTTGCGCCTCAGCGAGATTGCGCCGGGGCTGGTGCAGTCGGAGATTCGCGCCATGACCGTGGCGTGCGACCTGGCGGGCGGCGTGAACCTGGCCCAAGGGGTGTGCGACACCGAAGTTCCCGCGCCCGTGGCCGCGCGCGCCGTCGAAGCGATTGCCCAGGGGCTCAACATTTACACGCGCATGGACGGTATTCAGTCCCTGCGTCAGGCGATCGCGGACAAGCTGGCGCGGCACAACGGCATGCAGGCCGACCCCGATGCGGAGATTCTTGTCACCTCGGGGGCGACCGCTGGATTTCTGGCCGCGTGCATGGCACTGTTCGACCCGGGCGATGAAGTTATCCTGTTCGAGCCGTTCTATGGCTATCACCTGAACACGCTGCGGGCGCTGCGCGTGAACGCTGTCTCCATTTCGCTGGCCGGGCCGCACTGGACGATGGATCTGGACGCTCTGCGGTCGGCGATCACGCCACGCACGCGAGGCATCGTCGTCAATTCGCCGTCGAATCCGTGCGGCAAGGTGTTTTCGCGCGCAGAACTGGAGGCGATCGCACAGCTGGCCCTGGAAAACGACCTGTTCATCGTCACCGATGAGATTTACGAGTACTTCGTTTTCGACGGCACGCGGCACATCAGTCTGGCGACGCTGCCGGGGATGGCGGAGCGGACCATTTCGATTTCGGGATTGTCGAAAACGTTCAGCATTACCGGCTGGCGGGTGGGGTATCTGGTGGCGGATCGCCGCTGGCTGGGGGCGATCAGCTATTTTCATGACCTGGTCTACGTCTGCGCTCCATCGCCGTTTCAGCACGGCGCCGCGGCAGGACTGATCGAGCTGCCGGATTCGTTTTATTCCAGCCTGTCGGTCGAGTATCAGGCCAAGCGCGACATGCTGTGCGGTGCTCTGGCCGACGCGGGGCTCACGCCGTCGACTCCGCAGGGCGCTTATTATGTGCTGGCCGATGTTACAAAACTGCCGGGAGCCACGTCGCGGGAGAAAGCCCGCACACTGCTGCGCAACACGGGCGTGGCGGGGGTGGCGGGAACGGCGTTTTTTGCGGGCGGACGCGGGGAAAGCCTGATTCGATTCTGCTTTGCCAAGCGCGATGAAGATCTGCAGCGCGCCTGCGAGCTGCTGCGGGGGCTTTGAAGAACCGAGTGGCGCCCTGAAGTTCACAGGGGCAATCGACGGTTCCAGCCGCAGCCTTTCGATTGCTTTGAGCAAAATGCAGGTCGATTCGATTCGCGCCTGAATTGTTTGGTCGCGCCCAAAAGCCGGCGCAGCGAATTCGGATGCTTCGCTCAGGATGACAGGATATTTTTTGATGCGAACTTCGGGGTCGGGAAGTCAGGCGGCGGTTGGTTGCGCGATGTCGACCAGGGGGAATCCTAATTTCTTCCACTCGTCGTAACCGCCGCGCAGTGGGCGCACGCGCTGGATGCCCATTTCACGCAGACGCATGGCCATCCGCGCGGCCGTCGCCTCACTGGGGCAGGTGCAGAACAGAACGATCTCCTGATCGCGCGGGATGCGCTCGCTTTCCTCGACCAGCTTGTCCGGCGTCATGGTGAGCGCGCCCGGGATGGTGCGCGGGTCGGGCAGGTAGTCGAGGGGATGGCGCAGATCGACGATGAATACTGGCTGTCCGCTCTCCACAATGGACTTCAGCTCCTCGGGCTCAATTCTGGCCATGCGCACGGAGCGGAGAAAGGCGCGGCGCTGCAGCATGCGCCAGACCAGGAATCCGATGAAGAGCAGCGCAAAAATGGCAGCGAAGAAATGCGCAGCCCAGGAGAGCGCGTTGGGATTGCGCTTGAGGACGTCGCCGAAGAAGCGTCCGCCCAGGGTCACGGTGAGAACCCATAGCAGGATGCCGCCCGCGTCGCAGAGTAGAAACTTGCCGTAGTTCATGCCGATTTGGCCGGCGATGGGAGCGGCGACCGAGCCCAGACCGGGAACAAACTTCGCTACGAGGAGGGCAGCGGCTCCGCGTTTCGTAAAAACGCCCTCCGTCTTGCGCACGCAGGCGGTGCTCTCGAAACTGAGGCGGCACATGAGGCGCACGACCGCCGACCCATAGCGCTTGCCGAAGATATACCAGGTGCTGTCCGCGATGAGGCTGGCGGTCAGTGCAGAGGCCAGGACCAACGGCAGATGAAGCTGATGCGTTGCTGTCAGCGTGCCCGCGGTGAGAAGCAGCGGGGTGCTGGGAACCGGAATCCCCAGCTGCTCCGTGAGGACCCACAGAAAAATGACCCAATAACCGTATTTGATGAAGAAGTCGAGCGCGATGGGCATGGCTGGGGCCGCCTGGGGGACAGGAACAACAGTATAGATGTCGTTGTGGCCGAAAGGGAGCGGGGATTCCTGGCGGGGTGCCGATCGACGGATAGCGGACTTCTGCTCGGGCTTCTCTCGCCAGGGATGACGAAAATGCAGGTCCATTCGACTCGCGTCTGAATTATTGTTGGCCAACAACGGCACAACAAAGCGGATGCTTTGCTCAGGATGACAGACCCTACTCGTACCCAACCAATTGCGCCCGAAAGCAATCTGGCGATACGGGCTAGGGTTTAGCCACTTGCAGGGGGATCTCGACGGTACCGATGCGACCGCTGATGAGGTCATGCACGCCGATGCGCAGAAACACCTGGCCGGCGGGCAGATCGATCTCCTGATGGAGCCGGATTCCCTGTTGTGCTGCCTGGGCGGGCGGGGTATCGACGGCCAAGCCCTGGTCGGTGTAATTGAGGCGAATGCCCTCCGGATCGTAGGCCACCTGGGTTAGTTCCAGTTCGCGGTGCACGCGTCCGTCGGGCAGTGGTTTCGAGGCGAAGCCAGCGGGGTCGATGGAGTAGTCGGCAACGTAGCGCTGCAGCGGAGGGTTGAGAGTGTTGACCAGCATACCGGCCGGATCGGGTGAGATTTTCTCGTCCTTCACCGCAGGATCGCCAGCGGGTACGACGCGCACTTTGAAAAGTACCTGTGACTGTGGCAGAACACCATGCTGC
>Ga0210398_10001282_pt1 | contig 26274 bp, 26 predicted proteins | sample IncBWC4OmetaG_FD_161047 | JGI IMG/M metagenome (GOLD analysis project Ga0210398, IMG submission 161047) | Forest soil microbial communities from Barre Woods Harvard Forest LTER site, Petersham, Massachusetts, United States - Inc-BW-C-4-O | ecosystem: Environmental > Terrestrial > Soil >... | reverse complement strand
CTGATAATTTCTCGTGGTCTGCAAGGAATTGCCGGAGCACTGCTCGTGCCAAGTTCGCTGGCGCTTATTATCTCTACCTTCTCAGGTCCAGAGCAGGGAAAAGCTATTGGTACCTGGACAGCATGGACTGGTATTTCATTTATTATTGGGCCGCTGCTCGGCGGCTTCTTGGTTGATGTCTATTCTTGGCGACTTATCTTTGCTATCAATCTGCTGCCGATTGCCATATGTGTATGGTTGCTCAGCATGCTGAAGCAGCCAGAGCAAACGAAACATACTAAGATTGATATCACTGGCGCTATACTTTGCAGCCTTGGCTTGAGCGGTTTTGTGTTTGGTCTTATAGAACAGCCGCATTATGGCTGGCATAGCCTGCTCATTCTTGGGCCGCTTATTATTGGCATACTGCTTCTTGCCATTTTTCTATGGTTCGAAAACCGCAGCAGTAAAGCAATGCTGCCGCTCTCACTTTTTGCTATCCGCAATTTTCGGATCGGTAATATAGCGACGGTCACTATCTATGGCGGCTTATCTATCGCCACCTTTCTTATTGTTATATTCTTACAGGAAGTAGGTGGTTATTCAGCCTTTGAGGCTGGATTATCACTCTTGCCGGTAACTATCATTATGTTCCTGCTGTCGCCCCGATTCGGTGCTTTAGCCGGCAAATATGGACCACGATTCTTTATGGCATTTGGCCCGCTACTCGCAGGCCTTGGTTTTCTGCTTATGTTGCGTGTCTCAGCACAAGTAGCATATTGGTCACAGCTTTTTCCAGGCGTCATAGTGTTTGCAGTCGGGCTTTCTATGACGGTAGCACCGCTGACCTCTGCGGTACTTGGTGATATAGAGAAGCGACATGCCGGTATCGCTTCCGCGGTCAATAACGCCATCTCCCGTATAGCTGGGCTTATTACCGTGGCACTTGCCGGTGTTATCGTGGGAACGACAATAAGCTTGCACGGTTTTCATAGAGCCATTAGCGTTACTGCTGGTCTACTTATCGCTGGCGGGATAATATCAGCGCTAGGTATCCGTAATCATACGCAAGCTAGTTCAAAATAGCCAAGCTCAAAGCTCGTTTTTTAAGACCTTATAGGCAATATGGTAACTAGTGAGTGCGAGCGGTATCTCTATAAATATAGCTAGGAACACCGCCTCATGCAGCTGTAAGCCCCGTCGCTCGCTCATTACATCAAACCACGCATCCACAAACAACAGACTCCCGACTGTTGAGGCCGAGATAATTATCCAGTGTGATTTTAGGTAGGCGAATAGTCCGGTCAGCAGCAGGGCAACGATAATCCCTATATCAAGCCCCGTCCAGCTCACATCCCAGTGAGCCGATAAGTGATAGCGTGGCAAGGATGTGCCCAGATAAATCGACCATGGCAGTAGAATGAGTGAAAAAGCGATGTAGGCTCTGGCCGCCCAGGGAGGTATAGGGTGGTGTATTTTTTTTCGTACCATAACAACATTAATTATAGTCGCAAAATTGCCTGAAGTTAACCTTAAGCCCGCTATCGGCCGTTTTGTTATAATTCAGCATAGTATATGGCGCAGATTAAAAATATTACCCAAATCAGTTATCCCGGCGTGCGCCGACTAAATGAAGATGCAGTTTGCGTTAATAAATCGCAAAAAGTTTTCGGTGTTTTTGATGGAGCATCTTCGCTCGATTCATATCTATCTCCAGACAAAAAGACTGGCGCATATATTGCCTCCCACATAGCCGCAGGTACTTTTGCACGAGTCGATAAGGATCTTGTAGAAACCGCTCTGAAAGCAAATAGCACTATTCAAGACGCACACCTAAAAGCGCACATTACCTTGCTGAAAACGTAAACCGCTTCGCTACAACCGCTGCGGTCGTACGTATATTTGAAGATCATGCTGAGCTTTTGCAAGTTGGTGACAGTATTGTACTCACCATTCATACAGCAGGGCATACCAGCGCTCCGCTTGGCTATCATGATCACGACCTTGCGTTGATGCGTAAATGGAAAAAGTTAGCAGGCGAGGGCGTTTCCCACATCAGAGATAAAATAAACGATGACGTGATACAACTACGCAAATCTGCTAACGTGTCGTACGGCATGATAAACGGCGATGAAAAGGTAAGGGACTTTCTCCAAACCACTACAATTGATCTAGACGATATAGCAGTTATTCTATTAATTACCGACGGGTTGTTTATACCGAAGGCCGATCCGGATGCAGAAGAAGACTGGGATTATTACGGACGCCTCTACCTGGAAGGCGGTTTAGACAAAATGTATGATACTGTGTGCAAAAAGGAAAACAGCGATCCCGAACTCACTAAGTACCCACGCTATAAGCTTCATGATGATGCAAGCGGAATAGCGATCACTCTGGCGACAATTGACAATGAGTAGTTGCTCATGAGAATATAATCTTATGTGTAAAACTATGATCGTGAAAGTGGTCCTTGTGCCTTCCTGCAGCGGGTAGTTTTTTCGTATTTTAAATAAAGAGCACTAACTCCCGCACAAGCGGGAGTTTTTTTATTACCAAGAAATTAAGGAGCAAATAAAATGAGTCACAAAAAAGAGTTATACCCACTAGAAATGTCAGCTATAGATCCACGCTATAGACCGTATGGTCGTGATACGTTTGACCATGCAGCTTTCGCAAATAGATTCCCAGATTTAGTTGTTGATATAGACGCAGACAATAATATTAGGTTTCTGGCAGATATAGTTACTCTGCGTCTGCTGCATGATGATCCGTATATGCTGCACCGACCTATGCCACCTGGGATTGAAAGGTTACCGAAACTAGAATTGGCCGCTACGGCTGTTGCTGCAACTGCTGAGATTGTGCCGGCAGTGCTTGAAACAGCTGCCGTAGCAGCCTAGCTTGGAATACAGTATTAAATAGTTTCAGTCTGTTATTATGACTTTATGTCGCTGATTGATTTATCTGTAATTGTTAACGAGCACACACCGGTCTATCCAGGAGATCCAACCGTAAAAATTGAACAGGTAGGTGTGTTAGATCGTGATGGCTATATCGATCACATAGTTTCAATGGATACGCACACCGGCACACATATAGATGCTCCTCTGCATATGCTGAAAGATGGTAAGAGCCTTGACAAGTTTTCACCAGATAAGTTTGTTGGTCGGGGTCGTTATGTGAATGTAAGTGAAGGCTTTAATATAGATATACTAGTCCAGGCCAAAATTGAAGAGGGCGATATAGTCTTATTCCATACAGGGATGAGTGACCACTTTTACGAATCTGCATATTATGAAAGTTACCCAGCAATGTCCGAAGAAATCGCACAATATCTTATAGAACATAAAGTAAAAATGGTAGGACTAGATACGGGTAGTGCCGACAACGTTGATGGTTTTCCTATTCATAAGCTCTTACTTGGTGCAGATATACTTATAATCGAGAACGTCTCAAATCTAGACACATTAGCTGGTAAAGATTTTACGGTTTACGCCTTACCTATGAAATTACAGCTGGATGGATCGCCCGCAAGGGTCTTCGCCGAGCTAAACTAGAGCTAGTTCAAATGAACTATGGCACACTTTGCTGTCCGACGTTCTTAAACTCTATGAAGCCTTCTGCAAGATGGTAGTTACTGCGCTGGCGTATCCTTCGCCAAAAGCCCATCCAGCAAGCCTAGGCATCCAAAAATCAACAAAAATATCAAAAGTGATTTGAGCGGGCAGCCGCTCGTTAATATAAACATTTGTAGCACTAGATGTACCGATTGTATGGTCATGGGCAACCTCAGTTGCTGCTAATGCAAAATCTATAGGCTCGAAAGTAGTAATCTCGCCCCATCTTTCTTCATCCCTCATGTGTTGAATCAGGTCATTGCCCATACCTCGTAATTCAGTGGTACCCAGAAAAGCGCATAGAGGACCATTCAAATAAGGATTTGTTCTAGCGATTGCCCGCGCTTCTTCGAAGGACTCTTCAATTCGACCAGGTGTTGCTGCCTTTGATTCTCCATGTGGCTCAGACATAATAAACAGATTTTAACAGCTACTACATCATTTGTCATGTCTGCAAGTTGGTGGGCGAGGAGGGACTTGAACCCTCACGAGCGTAAAGCTCACAAGATTTTGAGTCTAGCGTGTATACCAATTTCACCACTCGCCCTAGACATAGGCTACAAGGGGTAATTGTACTATACTTGTTGATATGGAGCCAACAGAGCTCTTAATTTTGTTATGGCTAATCACACACACCAAGACGATTCAGATACGCATCAACCCATCGTGGGAGATGGGGGTGCTCCTAATCAATCTGCGGTCGAATTAATACGCGAAAAAGTAGACCGAATGTATGGCAACGAACCTGATGCTAACCAAGAAGCAGCTGAAGTAGAGCAGGCCACACATCGTAGTAAACACCAGCAATTTATGTATGAATTAGGCGCTTCAGGCAAAGATCTGGCGACGATTCAAACAGAGTGGCATAATTATTATCAAGGTCTTCCAGCAAAAGAAAAACACCAGGTATGGCAAGAATTTTACGCCAGCCAATCCCGACTCGTCACACCGGTTCATTCGAAATCGTCCACCAAGCTAGCACAAAGACTTGCCAAGAATAAGCAACCAGTAGGCCGACCACGCAGCGAGCCTCCTAAGTTGCGTGACGTTCGCAGCGCCAAGGAAGTCCAGCATGTCATCCGCCACAATGTTACTGCTGGTGGTAAACTCCAAGCTAAGCATCAACTGCAATCACTATTCTTTGGACTGGGGATTGGTCTACTCTTTGTATTCATCTTTATGTTCGGATTTTTCAACGAAGTGTTTATCGCACCGTTAATCCAGCCGAGCCGAGCACAAGCCGATACACCGCTGATTGTCAGCGCCACAAGTGTGGCACCCACCACCACGCCGGAGGTTATAATCCCGAAAATAAATGTAGAAATCCCCATTGACTACAGCGAGACATCGACAAGTGAAGCGGCTATTGAAAACGACCTTGAAGACGGAGTAGTTCACTATCCGACTACTGTGCTGCCCGGTCAAGACGGCAACGCCGCGTTCTTTGGCCACAGTAGTAATAATATTTTTAATCCCGGTAAATACAAATTCGCCTTTGTGCTGCTCCACACCTTGGTCGATGGCGATACTTTCTACTTAACCTACAATGACAAGATTTATGTCTACAAAGTTATCAGCCATACCGTGGTCAGCCCAAGCGATGTAGGTGTACTCGGCCCGGTAAGCGGTCAGACAGCTACGGCTACCTTAATTACGTGCGATCCACCAGGCACGAGCATTAACCGACTCATAGTTGTTGGGCAACAAATCAGTCCGGATCCTTCAGGTGACACGCAGCCGACTGTCTCTCCAATATCGACGACTACACTGCCCACACAATTACCCGGTAACGGCCAGACGCTGTGGGGCCGTTTTATTAGCACCCAAGTCGGTAAACTTACCATTACTGTCATCCTCGGCGCTGCCGCAATTCTTAGCTTGCGGGCGCTGCATCGGCACTCCTTAAGGCGTCGCTCTACATAGTACTTATAGATCGGCAGGAGTCAGTAGGGGAGTGCTATCCAGATTAACTTTGCCGGCCGTGGGATTCGGGCCCATGGTAAATACATAATCGTAATTCGTTGAAAAGTCCGGTAAGTACAGAGGGCTTGCCGTCATCAATGTCTGTTGATTGGTGCCGTCAAAATCAAATACGATCAGCTTACCGCCACTGACATAGACCAGACGATCACCATCCATCCACGTAGCATGGAGCTGCGGGGCATCAAGCGGCAGCGGAGCAGTGTAGCTGTAGGCTTTTTGATTCTCAATATCGTACACCCCAAAGCTTGTACCATTTTCGACGACAATAAACTGTGCATTATTTGAAAAGCTCAGATAATTTGGGTTGCTTACATCCAACACCTGACTCGGCACAATCGTACCTTGTTGGTTTGTAAATTGTCCTATCGGATCTTGATAGATATATATCTGACCGTTACTCGTCGCGCCGGCCGCAATGTACAGTACACTGCTATACTCCGTGAGATTAACCAAATAGGTCGGGCTGATAGGTAAGCTGCGTATCGTGACGGTCTGGCTACCGGATAGTAGCTTCAAGAGAACTTTACCACTTGGTGCACCGTCAGTGGTCACATACAGCAATGTATTATTACCATAGGATTGATAGGCCAGCACATCTTGCAGATCGGGGGTTAAAGTACTACCCGTTTCAAGCGTTGCTGTTTCCAGTGAGTCATCAGGTGCCGTGTTATAGACATAATATTGATCATACTTTTTGTTGTCGAGCGTAATCTGGGTAGGATTAATGCCAAGCGCCGTATTCAGATTGACTGATTGAGAAGGATCAGCCCGATCAACCAGAATATATTCGGTTTTGCCGTCATATTGATGGGTTAACAGTACATGCTGGTTATCATCGGCCCATGCGTCCAATTGCCAGCCTTCACCTTTCGTTGCCTTACTTAACAGGTTAGACGGCAGCGTCAAGGTAGTTATAACTGGATGAGCAGGAGTCTTGAAGTCATAGAGGTCAAAATTGGCGATACTGCCGGGTTGTTCCACGAGCAGCCAGCGCCGATCAGGACTCTGCGTTACTAAGCCCGGGGCCGAATTGTACGTCTGCAGTTTCTTTGTCTGCAGAGTAGTAGGGAACAAGAACGGATAATCAACATGCTCCACAGCCCCGGCATCAAAGGTGATCGTGCGCTGCCAATCACGGTAACCAGTGCGTGTCAGCTTGACGTTATATATACCTGACGGCAACTCAAGGCGGGTGTTTGTGGTATTAGCATTGAGTACACCGTTAATATAAATGTTAGCCGGGTTCGGTTGACTAGAGAAGAATACCAACCCACTCTGAATAACGGTACCGTTTTTGGCCAGGCCAAAACCATAAGCTTGATATACCAGGACCAGGGTAGCAATAGTAATAGCGAGCGCTACAAGAATATAGCCAATTATAAGGACGATGTGCTCTCGAAATTGTTTCTTAGAATCAAGATAATCCATAATGTATCGCTTTAGTATGAACTACTCTTGCCTGGAATCACAAGAGGGTTTAAGATGAAAGTAAATCGCTCCAATAAAAAGCGTCAGGCGGTGCGTGTGAAGAAAAATAATACCAATACGATTGAAATCAGCGGTCAGCTATATGATTCCGGCAATGGAAAGCCGGTAGATGATAGTGCTGCGGCTCCCTGGTCAACACCAATTCCGGTCAAGGATAATGGAGATAATGACATGGCTGTTCAGGTGACCGTTATTCGGCGCAATACTCTGAATGAGGTTAAGCCACACACCCCTGAACCTTCTCATATCCTCATGCGTTCCGCTGTCCAGAAACCAGAAGTGGCCCTAAAGCGTCGGCTGAATGTTTCAGCAAGCACCGATAGTGCACTCCATACACCGCCGGTAGGTGAAGCGACTGCTCCTCGTCTGCTGACGAGCAATCAGAAGCGGGCAGAGCGGGCAGCACAGCTCAAACAAAGCGAACAGATCAGTCACTTTGTGGCGCCAAGCAAAGATCAAGCGGCCCAGCCAGTGAAGCCGACAGACCAATCCTGGCAGCCAGCTCCACAGCCTATTCCTCCGTCGCCGCCCAAAAGTCCCACTGACACACTTTTAGAGCACGCCCTACAGCAAGCAAGTAGCCATGAAGAGCTGGCCTTGCCATCTAAAAAATCTCAATGGTACCGTCTCGGCTTAGTAGGTGCTCCGGCAATAATGTTGGCACTCATTATTATTGGTACCCACAGTTTTACGCACTTGGAACTGCGTATAGCTTCAGCTAAAGTCGGCTTTAATACCAGTCTGCCGTCTTATGAACCAGCAGGGTATAATCTCAGTCAGATAAAATATAGTAAAGGGGTTTTTGCCAGCAAATTCCACGATAGCAACGGAAACCGTTACACTATTACTCAAGGGGCAACCTCTTGGAATAAAACAGACTTATTGGATGACTACGTGAGCAACACTACTCCCAACTATCAAATCGTACAGCTTGGTGATCGCACCATCTATTTGTATGGTACCGGTAATGCTACCTGGGTCAGTAACGGTATTTGGTATCAGATTAACTCCGACGGCTCTCTGAATGAATCTCAACTGATTGGTGTGGCCAACAGCCTATGAGCGAGGTGCGCACCCGATTTGCGCCAAGTCCAACCGGTTATCTACACGTTGGCGGTATTAGAACGGCGTTATTTGCGTGGTTGGTAGCTCGGCAAGCATCGGGAAAATTTATTCTTCGTTTTGAAGATACCGACAGACAACGTGAGGTCGAAGGTGCCCGCGAGCATCTGCTGAAAAGCCTGGAGGCCTTAGGCTTAAATGACGATGAAGGTCCCAATGTCGGTGGACCCTACGGGCCGTATGTGCAAAGCGAACGACTCGATGTGTACACACGATGGGCAGAGAAGCTCGTTGCAAGCGGCAGGGCTTATGCCGATCCGTATACCTCTGAACAAGTGCAAGCCTTTCGCGATGAAGCAGCGTCTCACAAACAGCCGTTCTTGTATCGCAACCATCGCCCAGCAGAACCACCGGTGTGGGATGGCAGCCAGCCTTTACGGTTTCGCTCGCAGCCAAAAGCTTATAAATGGCACGACGAAGTTATGGGTGACTTACAAAGTGGTCCAGAAGTAATTGATGATTTTATCTTAATGAAGTCCGATGGTTATCCAACGTACAACTTTGCTCATATTGTTGATGACGCTGAAATGAAAATCACCCATGTCATGCGGGGACAGGAGTTCCTAGCGAGCGTTCCAAACTACCTAAACTTATATGAAGCGCTCGAGCTGACGCCGCCCATACTTGCCACTATGCCGCACATTTTAGCACCTGGTGGTGGCCGTAAATTGAGTAAGCGCGATGGAGCCAAAGATGTACTGGATTACATCCGCGATGGCTATCTACCTGATGCCTTGATCAGTTTTATTGCGACGCTCGGCTGGAACGATGGCAGTGAGCAAGAATTGTTTACCCGCCAAGAATTAATTGAAAAATTTAGCCTGGACCGTATTCAGAAGGGAAGCGCACATTTTGATGAACAACGTCTGCTCTGGGTGAATGGCTCCTTTATACGACAACTACCGCTTGAAGAGTTATTTGCAGCAGTCCGGACCTATTGGCCAGCCGAAGCCAGTGACTACGACAAAGATTATAAGGAGCAGGTACTCAGGCTCGTACAAGAACGCCTGAAATATTTTGCCGAACTACCGGAACTTAGTCGCTTCTTCTTTACCGACCTGCCGGTTAATATGCAGCTGATAACCGAGCATAAGCAGCTCAAGCGACTCAGTAATGAGGAGTTAAAGAAGCTACTGCAGCAGGCCAAAGAAGCCTTAGCTCAGAGTGATTTTTCGGTTGATGCTCTCGCTTTACAGCTGAACCAACTACTCGAAGCTACCCAGCAAAAACCTGCCATACTTTTCAGCCTTATCCGCATTGCCACCACGGCGGCACCAGCTAGCCCTGGTCTTGCCGATACGCTTGCTGTTCTCGGTAAAGAACGCAGCCTGGCACGCATCGATCGTTGGCTCGCAGCTTTATAGCAAGACTGCTATCTCAATTAGTGTGTAAGCATGAGCATTGTTATAATAATTATATGATGGTAGACGACTTTCGGCCGTCCGGGCAGCGGGCTAAGCTGCACGACTCGGTCCAAAAAGACAAAGAAAACTTTCAAACCCCGGAAGAAGTAGCTGCGGTAGATACCGTCGAAAGACCGGCAACAGTGCCCGATGAATTCGAGACTGAAAACGGTAGTATGCCTGCGCCATCTCACAGCGAAAGCAAATTCCATAAAGCAGCTGGCAGTCGATTCGCCTTGCACTGGCCCCCAGGTAAAAAAGAGTGGGCTGTTGCGCTTGTAGTCATCTTACTTGCCGGCGTCGGTACCGCCTTAGCACTGCACCATCCCGCAACGCACGCTACCATTATTGTAAAAAAGGCCCAGCCCATGATACCGGTAAAACCCACGACGGTAGCCTCACGGCTTACCGGACTGCAAGTCACACCAGCTCAAGCCGAACTACCGGTAACCGGTGTCATGATTGAGAATAGTACTGAGGCCCGGCCACAATCCGGTCTGGGCCAGGCAGGAGTAGTATTTGAGGCGCTTGCCGAAGGCGGTATCACGCGTTTCTTGGCTCTCTATGAAGAAGGGCAGCCTAGTTCAATTGGACCGATTAGAAGCGCACGACCATACTTCATCGACTGGCTGCTGCCATTTGATGCCGGCTACGCCCATGTAGGGGGCAGTCCGACAGCCTTAAGCGAAATTCAATCTGAAAATGTGCGTGATATGAATCAGTTCTATAACGGTTCAACCTACACCAGGATTACCTCCCGGGAAGCACCCCACAATGTATACACCTCAATGGCCAACTTAAACGCCCTTGAAGCAAGCAAGGGTTGGAGTACCAGTAATTTTGTTGGCTTCCCCCGAAAAAGTGATGCCCCCGCTAAGACACCTACCGCCGTCACGATCAATCTCAACCCGTCCGGCCCAAGCATGGCCGTCCAATATCAATATAATCCAAAGCTCAACGACTATGCCCGAGACGAAGACGGCGCACCAATGATTGATGCCGATACCGGCCAGCAGCTAGCACCCAAAGTAGTCATTGCTATGGTAGTACCATGGGCCGACGGACCTATTGACAGCAGCGGGGCGTATTACACCGAGTATTCGGACATAGGTACCGCCGCTGCATATGTTTTTCAGGACGGAACAGTAACCCAAGGAGTATGGTCAAAAACTGCGCCCACCAGCCAGTTACAATTTAAGACTGCTGCCGGTGCAGTGTTGAAGTTAGATGCCGGACAAACTTGGATAACCGCAATTGGCACGCCATCACAAGTAACCTATACCCCTTGAAAAGTCTATGAATGATCTGCAAAAATTCCGCCGCCGCTTACTGCTCATCGTGTGCGCCATTATACTAATCGAAAATCTGCTGTTAATTACGGCGTGGTGGTTGAGCGGTTCGCACAGCAAATCCGTAGAGCTGCTCATTGGGGGCGTCGGCGTTGGCGCGCTACTCGTTAGTTTGCTGACGGCAGTTCTGGTTAGTAGGCTCGCTACCAAGCCCTTACAAACTATCTGGCAGGCCATCCTACATATCAGTCCAAATGAACATGGTATTCCGGCACCCCAAGTAGATGCACTACGCCTTGGTCGAGAACTCGTCACCAGTTTATTGGGACAAATTTATCAACTGAATGAAGTGACTGCCCAAACCGCGGCAAGCACAGAAGAAGAGCGTAAAAACATTAGCCATAACTTTATCGCCCAAAGTTTACCGTTGCCACTCTTTATCCTCGACGCCGCTGAAAATATCAAATTTGCCAACCAGGCTGCTGCCAACTATATCGGCATAAAGGCGGCTGACCTCATTAACAAAAATATCTACATGGTGCTGGATATGTCCTTTCCGAGTGAGAATACTTTTGACAGCTGGCTCAAGACGGCAAAAATCGCTAAGGCGACAACCATGAACACCTGGGAGCGAGTACGGCTTAATGTGCGCGATCAACACCCCGAACTACTCTTTGATCTTGCTGCCTACTATAACCGCGGCAATCCTGACCAAATTGAAACTATGCTCCTACTATTTGACCATACGAAAATGTATAGCCAGGACGATCAAGCCATTAGTTTTGTGGCGCTCAGTGTTCATGAGCTACGTACACCGCTCACGCTGCTGCGCGGCTATATTGAAGTCTTTGAAGACGAACTCAGTGACAAAGTTGATCCCGAAATCAAGGACTTCATGGATAAAATGAGCGCCCAAGCCGAACAGCTCATGGCCTACGTGAATAACATTCTCAACGTTGCCCGTATCGATAACGATCAGCTCGAGCTACGTTTGCAAGAAGCATCGTGGCCGCAGGTATTGAAAAGTATTGTGGAAGCCTTAGGTCTGCAAGCCAAGGTGCGCGGTAAAACGCTGCACTGCAAGATTGACAGTAATTTACCGGCTGTTGGCATCGACCGGCTGAGCATTAGCGAAGTTGTGAATAACTTGGTAGATAACGCTATCAAATACAGCGGCACCAGTACCGTCATTAATATAGAAGCTCACCTGACACAAGATGGTCTAGTGGAGACCACGGTCCAAGATTCTGGTCTGGGAATCTCAACGAGCATAATGCCGAATCTATTCACTAAGTTTTACCGTGATCATCGTAACCGGGCGCAAGTTGGCGGCAATGGTCTGGGGTTATATTTGAGTAAAGCCATCGTCACTGCACACGGCGGCAATCTATGGGTACGGAGTAAAGAAGGGGTCGGCAGTACCTTTGGCTTTACGCTCATTCCCTATGATCAATTAACTCAGCAGGCCAAGCAGGAGGGCAGCCAGGATCTTGTACGTGGAGCGCACGGCTGGATTAAAAACCACTCGCTCTATCGAAGATAGACATGGTACAGTAGAGAAGCCTATGGAAGAGACGCAAGCGACCCCAAGCACACCGATTAGTATCCTGTGCATCGAAGACGAACAATTTATCGGCGAATTATACTCCCGCGCTCTCACGAAAGCCGGTTATGAGGTAACTGTCATTGGCGATGGTGTTAAGGCTCTCGAAGCTGCTCAAACTAACCGCTACGATATTATCTTGCTCGATCTCATGATACCCAACCTAACCGGTATTGAAATTTTGCGCACCTTACGTGACCCGGCTCGAGTACCACCTATCCACGCCAAGATCATTATTACAACCAACCTGGAGCAGCGTCAGGAAGTCCGCACTGATATTGAAAAACAAGCGGATGGCTACCTGGTGAAGGCAGAGATGACCCCCCGGGAACTTGTCACATTCCTCCAAAGTATTCCGCAAGCTTAAAAACCAAAAGCAGCTTGCCAGGACATAGTACTAGGCATATAATCGAGCATAGCCACGTGAGGACTTCGTTTCTACGATTTACCACACGGACTTATTTTCAAGAATGCATGCTTCGGCCCCTGCAATCTTTCATATTTAAACCCTAGTTTTCAGCTCATAAGACTGCCGCTGAGCGGTCGCGCGAAGTCTTGCTGCAAGCTCTACAAACCCTAAAAGCCGTTCACTGACGAGTCGTATTATCACCTCGCTCAGCCTCTCTTTTTATTACTTTTTGTAGGAGTTTAACCATATGGAAATTGTTAATTTTAGCGAGCAAGAAATAGAAATCACTTCAGTGTACTTTCGTAATAGTAGTGGCGATAAACAGCACTTCGAAAGCTTCCCGCGGCGGATGGTGTGGGGTGGCCGTGAGTATAACTTCATTGAAGACAGCTGGCGTTATTTGGTTCAGAAAGGGCAGGAACTCGTTAAGTTATTTGACGTCAGTGATGGGCAGGCCCAGTATCGTTTACGGCTCGATCCGGGCAATCACTGGACACTCGTCGGTATTAAAGGTGAACATTAAAACTATGCACACTAAGGAGACACAGCTATGCAAGACGATCTACAGCCTCTGGCCAACAGCGACGGCGTTTCCGTCCACAGTGGCTTTCCCAACCCAGGACTCGCCAGACGCAAGCAGGGAGAACGGTTGGCTCTCGACCTGAACCAGTTACTGATTAAGCGTCCGAGTAGTACCTATCTATTTCGGGTAAGCGGCCACACCTGGGCCGATCAAGGCGTACACGACGGCAGTGTTGTTATTGTGGATCGTGCGCAGCGTCTGCATACCAACGATCTTGTTATAGCCTGGCATGACGGCAGCCTGGTCATCGCTAAACACCGACAGCTGCCACCGACTGCAGAACCCTGGGGAGTGGTGACCGCAGTAATTCACCAATATCATACCTGATGACCGCCAGCTTATTTGCCCTCATTGATTGCGATAACTTCTTTGTAAGTTGTGAACGTCTGTTTCGACCGGCGCTGCAAACCCAGCCAGTCGTCATACTAAGTAGTAACGACGGCTGCGTCGTATCTCGCTCTAGGGAAGCCAAGCTACTCGGTATTCCCATGGGTGCACCGGCTTTCAAGTATCGTCAAATATTCAAAGACCAAGGCGTGGTGCAATTTAGCGCCAACTTCGAGCTCTATGGCGATATCTCAGAACGCATCATCCGGGTGCTGACCCGTATTACTCCACTTACTGAAGTCTATTCGGTAGATGAGTCATTTCTTGACTTGAGCACGCTGACAGTCACCGATTGGCAGACGTGGGGCAGAGCAGTGCGAGACCGAGTATGGCAGGAAGTCGGCGTACCAGTATCAGTCGGCATAGCGCCGAGTAAAACGTTGGCCAAACTTGCCGGTGAACGTGCCAAAAAAACTGATGCTCTAGCCGGTGTACTTGATCTATCAGGACCGCCAGAGCAGAGAAGTCCGTACTTGCAGCAAACACCTATACAAGATGTGTGGGGTATCGGCCGGCGTTTAGCACCACGTCTGAAGGCAGAAGGCATATATACCGCTCTGGACCTGGCCGATTTGCGTCCGCGCTATGCGCAGCAGCTCATGGGTATCCATGGCCGCCAGCTGGTAGCAGAGCTCAACGGGAAATGCTGTCATCCGCTGGAACAAGTTGGCAAAGTCCGGCAGACCATTATGCACGGTCGGATGTTTGGTGAAGATACCAATCAGTTTTTTATTATTGAAGCAGCCATCGCCAGCCTCACCAATAAGGCAGCTTCTCAATTGCGCGCCGAACACTTACTTGCGCGCAGCGCGGCAATGTACCTGAGCACGAATCGTAATAAGCCTGGCTACCGACGAGTAGTGCAGCCCGTTAACCTGCAAGTTCCAACTGCTGACGGTGGGCAAATTACCGAGCAGCTCATAGCAGCGCTCAAACCCAGCTTTAATGCACAGTGCCAGTATCACCGAGTTAATATTCTGCTCCACGATCTGCTGAGCCAAGATAGTCTCCAGGCTAACCTATTTGATACCACCGATCTAGAAGCCATACAGGCAACTACAGCCCGGCTTGGTGCCGTTGATGCCCTTAATAAGCGTTACGGCCGTCAAACGGTGCATTACGCGGCCGAAGACCTCAGCAATGCTTGGCAGCCAAAGCGAGCCCTGCGAAGTCCACGCTACACGACAAATTGGGAAGAATTGCCCCAAGTTCACCCCCTAGAGTAACGTTCATTAGCGCTATGGGAGCAATGAAAATCTAGAATCCTCTTTCAATAACATACTCAGTAGGCGCAATCGATGGTGGAGTTTTTAAAACACCTATGATTACGTCTGCGACATCTCCCGGCTTCATAAAGGCCGAGGTATCTCTCGTGGCCTCATTATCCCAAAAGGCTGTTTGCATACCTCCTGGATATATGCCTGTCACACGAATGTTATGCTCAAGAGCTGCAAGCCGAAGACTCTCTGTAAAACCTCTCAGCCCCCATTTACTTGCTGCATAAATTGGTTCATTTGCCCGAGCCTTTAAACCAGTTGTCGATGATACGTTAATAATATGGCCAACATTCGCTTTAAGCATTCGTTTATAGACCTCTTGTGCAATGTAGATATTACCTTTTAGATTAACGCCAAGAATATCCATAATTTCTTCACGGGTAGTATCTTCTAAATTTTTAGTTAAACCTCTACCTGCGCAATTAACTAAAATATCAATTTTATCTGTCTGGTTATCAATCAGCTTAAATGTATCATCTATACTCTGTAAGTCTCGAATATTCAGTACTATTTTGATCACATCAGCAGGCAACGCTATTTTTTCAACAGTCCGGGCAAGGGCAATGACAATTACCCCTTCAGCACTGAGCCGCTCGACAATAGCTTTACCAAGACCGCTTGAAGCACCAGTTACAACTGCAACTTTGTGGCTCAGCTTAAGTGACATACAGCTAATTATATCAGGGGTTACATGAATAATTGAGCCAGTCAGTTGACTAAAGTAGCTTTGACCCTCTTGGAAAAAATTAAATACAATAGCCAAACTACAGCAAAAAACGCAAAGTGGGCATTTGAACTTTCACCTGATCTAATGGCAGCCAGCGCAGCAGTGTTATTAGCAAACATACTTGTAGCAATAGAGTAATCAGCTACATACCATATCAAGATTCCAGCCATAAAGCATATGCCAACCGTTCGCGCTATGCGTACTCGCTGTAAGATTAATACAATAGTTGTAATACCAAATATGGCCGCCAATATGGGTGCCACTTGTTCGGTTACTAATAAGCTGTATAGATGGGGGTAAGCAGCATTTACGGCAGGCGACAAATTAAGATTGCCCCAGCCAGTAAAGCTCTGGTAGACGTTGTAAAGCACCCCTAAGCCTAGTGAAAATACAAGCCATGCTAACAAGCCATTTATAGGACGAGATTTAACGGACAACATACTGTCCTGATTCTTCACGTCATTCTTGCTTATTAATTTTTTAAGGGACTCAGCGCTCTTGAATGTCTCGCCACGAACCCTAATAGCCTCATCTATAAACATCAAGGCCTTCTTATTATCATGCTGAAAATAATGAATATAAGCCTGCGCTTCGTAAAGCTTATATCTTATTCGGCCTAAACTCTCATCATCTTGATAAGCTGAAGCTAATTTATCTAGTCTAATTTGGAATTCGGGTATGCTGTTACTGATTGTGCTGTTGTCGTAACCGGCCTGCATATCATCTATAAGCTTAGCGATCTGCTCATTAAACGAGTTTTTAGTACTATGACTTGAGATTTCCATTACTGCCGCCCATTCATGCTATCCATAAATATACTCTTCGCATACTAAAATACATACTCCTTGAGCATTGGCAAACATAAAAAAAGACCCCTCTAAGGCCGACAAGTCTACGTTGGTGAGCTTGGTAGGTTCGAAATGGAACCAAATTAAGCGTGAACTGATAGCTATGTGGCAGATAGTAAACGCAGTAAGAGAATTGAGCCCTGTTGCAGGTTAAGTGTTAGGGATTGAACTATTTAACCGTATTGGTAGGGCTACCACTCAAGAAGCTCTTGGCATTATTGACAAATATCTCTTGTAGAGCAGTCTTTGCTTCATCTGTAATGTAGCCCAGTACTGGATAAGTTATACAGTTATCGTGCTTTCTCAGTCTTTCTAGCCATTCATCATTAATATCATCTGGGTCAGTGTGGTCAAAGATAAACGTAATAGTACCTTTACTTAGTCGTTCGTCTAAGGCTTCAAGGTCAATTAACTCTAGTGGAGCTGTGTTAATAACGACTGCACCATCTTTAATTGCCGCTATTCTTTCGGCATTTAATATACCTTCTGTTTCGTGATTAAGAGCAAGATTGATAGATAGGAAGTCACAGTGGCTAATCATTTGGTCAAGCTCTTCGTACTTGAATTTATCACTTACATCAGGTTTCGGAGACCGAGACCAATAATACACATCTGCTCCAAATGCCTTTGCCAATTCCGCTACTCTGGTGCCTATTCTTCCCAGTCCAATTACACCAAAGTCTCTGCCTTTTATTTCTCTACCTGAGAAGTCAAATTCAGGTGTCCTAGCCTGTTTTGACTTAGTTTTACCCCTAGACAAATCTCGCAGGTTCTCTAGCAGTACTGCTATGACTAACTCTGAAACGGCTTCTGTGCTGTAACCAGGTATATTGGTAACGACTATGCCTTTGCTAGTAGCATAAGCCACATCTATTTTCCCAACACCTGTTGCTAATGCACCGATGTATTTCAAACTTGGCGCTTTATCTATAAGGTCTTTGTCGGCACCATTGAACCAGACCAACAGACCATCAGCATTAGCTAATTCTTCTTCAATCTTGTCGCTATCCTTGGGTAGAAGTACCCTTTCTTCGGCTAGCTCGCTTAGCATATCCCAATACTTTTTATCGATAATTTCTTCGCTAATGCCAACACTTACGAGTTTCTTAAATTTCATACTGGTAGTATATCTCCTCAAAGCACAGATTACGAACTCTTCCAGCTATTAAAAATCGTAGAGACAGTATCCCCATAACGCTTTTGTAACTTACTTTTCTTCTTAAACTGCATTATAGTATTGGGCTTACTTATGCCTTCCCAAAGGTGGCTGTCTTTATTCAGTAGTTGGAGTAATGGAGCTGACTTTCCCTTATCACCATCAGGCAGCTCAGACAATGAGCTAACAATTCTATTGAAAGACGCCTCATCGCTGAATTCGCTTAAGTTAAGGCTTTGGTCTGCTAATCTATCATGAGCTCTTTGGATAATTGCCATCTCATGACTTTTAGCATTCACTAAAACGTCCAAGCACTGTTCAAATGTTTGCTTACGAAACTGACTGGTTTCGGCAGTAAGGCTACTACCAATTAGTGTGTCTTTTACGGTGCTGAATAGGGCTTCATCGAGAGTAGCAAAGTTAAGATGGGTTATAAGTGAAGTCAGCTTTGTTGCCCAAGGTTGCTCCCTCATTAGTACGTCCAAAACAACCTGGTCGTTATCACGAAGCGCAAGACCCACTAAATCTGCTAGCAAGGTCTCTCTTTGCTCTTCGGTTAGAGCAGGCCAGTTTTTTGCCATGCCTTTTGTTTGAACAAAACTTGCAAGTAGTTCTTGGTGGCCTAAACCTTCAATCTTGAAGAAAGCTAGGGTGTTTACTATTGCTTGGCTTAGTTGTTCCGCATTATCAATTTTATCTATGTTCTCAACACCACTTTTTAGAATAGTCTCGCGAAAATCATCAGGAGTGGTATTTTTAAAGTCTTCAACTAGCTTATCGTCTATCGTAACGTATCGCGTCAAGAAGTCTTCGCTAAGTAATCCGGCTTGTGCAGCCCCAGCGAAACCAGAGTAATAAAAGAATAGTTCGGGCGATGCAATAAGTGTTAATCCATCTGGAGAATGAAATGTAGGGGCATTTGATAAAAACTCGCTAAATCGTTCGTATCGAGTAGAGCCCATATCTGCAAGAAGAGCATTTTGAAAGCCTCTTATGTCTTCATCCGCCTTATTAGTGAGCCTAGCCTTTTCTAGCTTCTGATATTTATCCGGTCCTTCCGAGAAGTAATAGAAGGCTAAATCAAACTTCTCCTGCATCAATAGAATTTTAGCTAAAAGAGCCGGATATTTTTTGACCGTTTCCAGGTTATGGCTTATTTGTTTTGAGCCCTCATCTTCTTCTTTGGAAAGGTTGTCTATCCGAGTCTGGATAACCTTTAACGAGAAGGAAAGTAAGCTAGAAAATCTTTTTATCTCACGGGGTGTTTTATCAAGATAGCCTAATGCTAATTGTTTGATAACATCTTTGTCGGTGTCTGTTAGACCCTTTACCGTATCAAGGTTTTTATTGATTAGAAGCTCGTTTTCACTAGGCTCGAGCACTGGTAATTTCCAATAAACATTGAATATTTTTTGCATAAATCGTCTACCTTCAATTGTTTTTTCGATATCGGTAGACTTTTGGTCTATAACACCTTCGTCATCGTAAATGGGTTCTACTACTAGCTGGTCGCCCATATACCTCTCCAGCACCGTATGGTCTCCAGTAACCACGTACGCCACACCCTGTTTCAAGAAGAATGTCTTAAGTGTGTCCAGGACTAGTTTTGCGCCTTCCGGCGTGCATCTATCTAAGTCATCAATGAAAATAATGAGCTTTTTATGCCTTTTGGTAATCTTGCTAAATAATCCTTCAAAATCATCAACAGAAGATACTTTGTTACTTTTTCGCTGTACATGTAACAGTGTAGGTAAAGCTAGAATAGCCAATACAAAAGTTACTAAATACGTGACTGTAGAATTTTTTTCTATTGTCGTAATGAGCCTACTTAGCAAGTGGTAGAAGTGAACGTAAATGTTCGAATTTATTATCGCCAAGGCTAAGAGAATTAAGATTATTATTAAAAGATATCCTATGGGCGGAAACAGAATTGTACTACGAGTTTCTTCATAGTCGAGCCGGCGAAGGGTTCTCTTTTTCGGGCTGAATAAGTCTCTCCAATTCCACTTAAGCTGTTCCTCGATTGACTTCAGAAAAGCTCTTCTCAGGGTTTCAGCGTCTTGCGTATACTGCCATGCATTGAAAGTAGCTACTTCGTACCCATTGGACTTTAAAATCGGTTCTATCAATTGTAATAACTTGGTTTTACCTGCGCCCCATTTTGCTGAAATGGCAAAAATATAGCCGTCACGGTCTTTACCAAAATTTTCCAAAAGCTCATCAGCTATGTCTTGCGCATAGGTTTCAAAACTTTTTAGATAGGACTGTTCAACCTGCCCACCCTCAGGAGTTTTCTTTCTCCTAAGTGGCATATATTGTTCTCCAGTGTTTTTAGTATACTCTGTTAGCTCGAAGTTGGTAGAAGTTCAAAAACTTATTACTTCTTATCTTTTGTAGCTTTCGATAAATCATAAAGTCGCAGCGTTGGGTGCTTAGCTATTTCGTCATAAGCGCCTGGGTCTTCTTTAAAGAAACTCATGAACTCGTCAACGTTAGTCTCTGTAAGCTGACCGTTAGCCTTCCTTAACCACTGTACTCCAGCAGTATCAGTAAATGCGACATCTGGATTAGTGTTATCTCCTCTAGGTGCAGCGGGCGGATAAATATGAAGGTCGGCAGTTTGCTGTGGCCCTAAGGTGCCAACATGTCTAATAAATGTACCCCTTACACCAACAGCAGCTCTCAGACTAATTGCGTAAATAGGTTCTTCGCTAGCATTTCTAAGTTTAAAGCTAATGGTTGGGTAAGGCTTTGTCATAGAAACCCCAGTTGACCAAGCAGACATAAGTTTAGCTTGTTCTTTACGTCTATCAGCACTGTCTTTTTTGCTTTGCTTAAGCGACTGGAACAATAGAACTAGAGCAACTACAAAAGCACCCGTGGTGCCAATAGCCGCAATCCAAGTAGGAACATCGCCAAAATTAATAGTACCCATACATGAACATTATATAACTTCGAGTTTTTGGACCATTACGCGCGCACGTACGCGCGCGTGGGGTGAAAGTGCTTACGTTACGTAAAAGCAGTATTTTTCACAAGCTCGTATTACAATGAGTGGCAAGTGGTTCGCCACTATGACCTAAACCATTACTTCTAATGGCATGGTCAAACAAATCCGTGTTCAACAAACAGCCAGTCGTTTGGCTTTTACTGTTGAACACGGTCGTAGCCGAAAGGTTATGTGGTCAAGCGGCTGGCTTTTTGATTGCCGCAGAAAGGTTAAGCTAATCTATGTTTGAAGATGACGGATATCATTTCAGGTCGTGGCGGTGGGGAGCACTTTTTTATCTATTAGCCGGTCTTTTTATAGCTGGTTTAATTTGGGTGCCTTGGGTAGCCTTGGCGTCCGGCATTATTATGATAATTATTATCCTGGTATGGGGAGTAACGGTCATGGCAGTAATGTATAAAGAATACATGCCTGAACCCGTTAAACACCTTCTAACATCTAGGGCTCAAAAACCTAAAGATAAGCCCTTTGAGCCAGCTCGAAATATCAATAGGTTACAAGCGGAAGAAGACTTTAAGCACGTTATAGCTGATACCAAAAAGCTAGAGAGCTTATATAAACAGGGTGAGCTCTCGAAAGATACGGTTGCGAAATTTGAAGATGGCATACATCAAATTGCTAGAAAATATAATGATGATAGTAGCTTTGACCCTTACCGGTATTCTCTTTTTGAGCAGCAAGCCCTAATAGGCTACATGAGCGGTGATAAAGTGAGCTTTAACAAGTTTCACCAACTAGCCGTAGATAAAAAGCCTAAAGGAGCTCAGTTTGCATCAGAGAGAGCCAAAGACTGGGGCGGCGACCACATAGTAGAAGAGGTGCGGAAAGCTAAAAGTTCTAGGTTGCGCAGGTTTCTCAAAGCGTCTTGAAATGCTTAAAAACTTCATCTATAATTTTAGATAATAGACGTTAACATTTACGAAAACTCGTCATTTTCGACAATTTAGCAAATTAGACGTAAACACCGCGAAAAGCCGTCACTTTCGTAAGACGTTAAATATAAAATAGAAGGTCGTCACTTCATCATCTTAGGAGAGATAGATGTTGAGTGCCCCTTCTTTAATTTCTGTAAAAGAAGCCCGAAAGCTACTCGGTAGTCAGTATAATTTCTTGTCCAATGAAGAAGTTGAGAGAATGGTTACTCTCATGGATAATATTGCTCGAGAATTTATACGTAATAGGGTTCCATAACTATAACTTATAAGGTTACGGGATATTGTTTTCTAGTTGTACAATAGTTCCATGGACATTGGCGCTATCTACGTTCGCGTATCAACTAAAGAACAGGCCGAAAATCAGACTAGTCTCGATACCCAAAAGAGAGAATGTCGCAACTTTGCTCGTAAAAACAATGTCACCGTTCCGGAAGAAAACTTATTTGAAGAGCGCGGTGAAAGCGCTAAATTCATTGATAGAACAGAGCTGCAAAGGCTGCTTGAGTTTGTAAAACAGAACAAGGACAAAGTAAGCGTCCTCTACATTTGGAAAATAGACCGGTTGGCTAGAAATTTGGGCGATTACTACGGCATTAAGGTTGCTCTGGCTAAATACGGAGTAAAAATCGTTTCCGTTACTGAGCCGATTGATGACGACCCAGTTGGTCGCTTTTTGGAAGCTATACTCGCCGCTGCCGCACAGTTTGATAACGAAATACGAGCCATTAGAACCATTACAGGCATGAGGTTTAGAGTTGAGCAGGGTTCGTGGCCTCACTCGGCTCCAATCGGCTATAAAAAGGTTGATAAGCGTGTTGTGCCAGACCCCAAATTCGCACCGATTATTACTGATGTGTTATTGAAGTTTTCTACTGGCACCTATTCACAGGCTGAAATTGCCCGATACGCTTTCGATAAAGGAGTGCAGACCAAAAGCGGTAGGCCAAAGTCGGTTGATGCCATGAAGAAGATACTACAAAATCTTATCTATGCTGGTTATACGCGCAATAAATTGTCCCCAAAGATAAATAAAGGCCGCCACAAGGCTTTAGTCAATGAGGAAGTAATCCATAAGAACATTGACCTTATAAGTGGCTCTAAGAAAGCGTATGTGCTTAGAGGCGATGATATATTTCCACTAAGAGGCACTTTGCTTTGTTCTAACTGTGGACATAACCTAACTGCCAGTCAATCAAGGGGTCGTGGCGGTCTATACCCGCTTTACCACTGCAATCAACCTACCTGTAAGAAAAAGATTACTGGCAAAAAAGCTAGTGCCGACGCCGATATTGCCCACAAAGACTTTCGAGAAGCATTAACCAAACTACCTTCGCTAGATGGCATATCTAAGCTGTATCGACGTGTAATGGTCAGCGCTTGGAATGATGAGTATGGCAAAGCTGTTGAAAACGCTGAGCACATTCACAGTGAAATCACTAACTATCGACAACTCAGACAAGGTGTTATTGAAAAGTTCGCTCTCGATAAGATTACCGAAGAAGAAAGAATGCTCAGGTAAACAATATAGCTAAAAAAATTGAGGCGTTAGAAGAAGATAAAGCCGAAACAGATAAATACATTAAAGATAAAGAAACGATTATCGATGATGCTATGACGTTTATAAAAACTCCCGATATTTTTTGGAACCGAGCAAATACTAGTATTCGTCAGGATATACAGAGGTTATTATTCCCCGATGGCATTCCTTATGACTTTGAAACCGGTTTTGGAACCACCGAACTTATAAATGCTTATCTGTTAATTGAAAAAATAGCTAATAATTCTGCCGAAAATTCTGACTTGGTGACCTCACGGAGAATCGAACTCCGGTTGCTGGGATGAGAACCCAGTGTCCTAGCCGCTAGACGATGAGGCCGCTTTGCAAGCGCTAGCTTATCATATCTGTTAGAGAGCGTCCAGTACGCTAAAAACCATCTGCAAAGCTTATACTCAGACAAATTTTGTTAAACTATAAAGTATAAGCACTATGAACAAGTTTCTTTTTTCTCGTAAGAAAGGGGGCGGGCAGCAAGCTAATTTGCCGGTCAACCTTCGTGATGAGACACAGCGGTTCAAGGTTATCATTGATAACATTGAAGATGGCGTAGTACTTATCGACAATAAACAGCAGATAGTACTTATGAATCCTGCCGCCGGCGCACTCTTTGGCTGGACACCAGACGATGCTGCCGGTATTAGTGCCGCGACCGTTATTAAATTCGTCCTGGAAAAAGGAGATCCACTCCCAGCTGAAAAAAATCCCTTGCAGGGTGTCTTTAGTACCGGTGAGCGTATTAAGAATAATAACCTCTTTCTGCTGACGCGCGATAACCGACAAGTCTCTATCGAACTGAATATATCACCGCTCATAGATAAAGCCGTCGTTTCAGCCGCGGTCCTGGTCGTTAGAGATGTTACTAAGGAAAGAGCAGAGGAGCAGCAACGAGCAGATTTTATCAGTACCGCTAGTCATGAAATGCGCACACCGGTTGCCGCTATAGAAGGCTACCTGTCACTCGCTCTTAATAATAAGGTAGCGAACGTTGACAGCCGAGCGCGGGATTATCTGGAAAAAGCTTACAGCTCAACAAAACACCTAGGGAAGCTCTTCCAAGACCTGCTTACAAGTGCCAAGGCTGAAGACGGGCGGCTAACCAGTCATCCGTCTGTTTTCGAACTCGGTGAATTTATGGAAAAGCTCACCAATGATCTAAAGTTAGTGGCCGACAAAAGCGGTCTCGCCATGGAGTTCAAGACCAGTAATGACAAATCCATTGTGGCAACCAAGGATGCCGTGGGTGGAGAGCGAGTTGTACGACCACTCTATTATGTATATGCTGATGCTGAACGATTACGTGAAGTGGTGACCAACCTATTTGATAACGCCGTAAAGTATACACCCGACGGTAAAATCACTGTTGGTATTACCGGTAATGCCCAGGTCGTACAAGCCTATGTGCGAGATACCGGTCCCGGTATACCCCCAGAAGATCTTCCGCATCTGTTTCAGAAGTTTTATCGTGTAGATAACTCAGCCACCCGAACTATTGGCGGTACTGGTTTAGGTCTTTTTATTTGCCGTAAGGTTATCGAATTATATAACGGCCAGATATGGGCCGAGAGTAAACTAGGGGAAGGAAGCACATTCTACTTTAATTTACCGCGACTTGATAACCAAAAGGCTGTTAAGATGCAGGCCGATGCACCAACAACACCGTAATACCTAGCGGCAGTAAAGGCATGGTCTTGGTGTAACGTCGTGATACAATAAAAAATGAATAAACATAAGCCGAATTGATAGAGGACGCTTAATACCATGGCAAAACTGTTACTTGTCGAAGACGATAATAACCTACGCGAGATCTATGAGGCTCGCCTCCAGGCTGAAGGCTACACCATCGTCACCGCTAAAGATGGTGAGGAGGCTTTAGTCGTTGCTAAAGCTGAGCGGCCTGATTTAATTATTTCCGACATAATGATGCCCAAAATCAGCGGTTTTGAGATGCTCGATATTCTAAGAAACACAGAGAATCTGAAAAGCGTCCCGGTTATTATGTTAACCGCCCTTGGTCAAAATGACGATCAACAGCGAGCTGATAAACTAGGTGCTGATCGTTACCTGGTAAAGTCTCAAGTTACCTTAGAAGATATTGTAAAAGTCACCCACGAATTACTAGGAGATGAGCCAGCAGCTGGGGCCGAAGCTGAGACCCCGCCAAGCGCAACACCTACAACTCCGCCAGCTAGTCCTGCGCCAGCTCCCGACACCAGTGCTCCGGCGGCTCCAGCAGAAACTCCGCTCGCCACACCTCCACCTGCAACAGCACCAGTTGACCCTGCGCCCACGCCAGTGGAACCAGCTCCTGCTCCTGTGCCCTCCGCCCCAGTAGACCCGCCAGCTAGTGACAATCCAGCGCCAGCAGCTGCACCGACTCCAGCTAGTCCTGCACCTGCCGAGCCGCCGGCTGTACCGCCAGCATCAGAACCCCCAGCAGCTGAGCCAGAGCCAGCCCCAACCCCGCCTCCGGCAGAACCTGATCCAGCTCCGGCGGCACCACCTGAACCCACGCCAGCAGCAGAACCAGACACAGAGACGAAATCGAAATCGGCCGAGTCAAAATCAGACGCCCAAACTATTGCTCAAGAAGGGGCTGCTGTCGAAGCTCGTATAGAAGACTTTGTAACTGGAGCAAGCGAGGAAGCTACTCCGCCGGCTGGCAGTATCAAACCTGAAATTACTCCATCTGCAGATAATCCTCCCGATTTAGCTAAGGACGTTGATCAAAATGTTATAGATAAAGAAGTTGATAGTGTTGACGCCGAGAATCCTGTTGATCAAGAAGCAATCAAAGCAGCAGTACAGAATATTGAGGTGAAATCTGCTGAAGAGACAAGTAAACCTGACGCTGCTCAAGAACCGCCTGCACCAGCCGCAGAGACACCCTCTCCCGATACGGC
>Ga0210398_10001281_pt1 | contig 26309 bp, 29 predicted proteins | sample IncBWC4OmetaG_FD_161047 | JGI IMG/M metagenome (GOLD analysis project Ga0210398, IMG submission 161047) | Forest soil microbial communities from Barre Woods Harvard Forest LTER site, Petersham, Massachusetts, United States - Inc-BW-C-4-O | ecosystem: Environmental > Terrestrial > Soil >... | reverse complement strand
TGTTCCGCCAGCACACCGGCCGGATGTTCGAGGAAATGCTGATCGATCAGTTCGACGAGATGCTCGATCAGTCGAAGAAATACCCGCTGGTCTATTCGGTGGCGCTGCACCCGTTCATCATCGGCCAGCCGTTCCGGCTGCGCGCGCTGCGCCGGGCGCTTAAGCACATCATGGAGCACAAGGACGCGCTGTGGATCACCACACCGGGCGAGATCGCGCGCTACTGCGCCGGGCTGCCCAAGGGCATCGTGCCGGGGCTATAAGATTCGTAGCTATTTGCGATCGATTTCGGTTGGTAAATAGCGGCGAATGAATGGCGGTGCGCCCTTAGATACTATGCGTTTGCGTAACCGGAACTTGGCCCATCGACGCATCCCGATGATTTGAGTTCCGTGGGAGCCGTCGTGATTAGGGGTCGCGCCGTAGAAATCACTCGTTTGGCCTCGTAACAAACCCCCACCTATTAGGGTCAACACAGTAATGAAGACGATATAGTAAAAGTGACGATCTAATTTTTCTTCAAGCAAATAAAGTGTAGTTGGAGACCCTAAAAATCTCCAACATATATATATGAATATCAAAATCCAGAATATTGTAAAATAATCACTGAGACGTTCGTTGAGTCGTGAAACGGAGAAGCTAATTTTGCCTTTCGCCAACCAAATTGTCTTATATAACCGTCCTTCGGTAAGATCTTCGAGCATATCAATGTGGCTTTCCCAGTTTTTCTGCCAAAACCTAGAGTCGCGAGCGGAAAGAGCATTTGCTACGGCGGTTAAGATGCCGAGTGCTGCCAAAGGAACTGCAATGATGTCCCCCATGTGCGTTTCTGCCGTACGCAACAGGAGGCCGAATGCTGCAAAAATAGCTACCTGGAAGGCCCAGAAATACGTCGCTCGCTTCCAGTAATGTTCAATCTCAAAATCTCGTAATTTATAAACTCGAGCCAATGCAGATTCTAGTTGCTCCTTCGTGGGTTCGTTTCCAAGGCCGATAGTTATAAAATATAGGTGTTCTTCTTTGGCGCGTAGCCAGTGTTCTAGGTCTTTTCCTATCGGTTGGCCATCCCGCTCCCAAAGTTGATGGGCACGATTGCGAATCGCGATGCAGCTTAGCTCGTCGGGGGCAGCGCTGGCCGACATGTATCCCGGTCCGTTCAATGATACCGGGATGATATTCTAGATAACTATCGTTTCGCGGGCACCCAGTTGTTGCGGCGGGCGACTTCGCCGACCACCCGGGCGATCTCGACGCCGACATTGGTGGCGTCGGCATCCACCCCGGTCTCGCGCTTTGTCGCGCCGTTATCGGCCCGCGCTTGCGGCACGGTGTGCGAGTCGACGGCGAAGCTCTGCACCGGTTGCACCGCGCCGCTCGGCAGCTCCGCCTTGATCGCGACGTTGGCGACGACCGCGCTGCGCGCCTCGAGCGGATGGCGGCGCTCCCCCTCGTCGATGGTGCGGAACGTGCCGCTGATGATCAGCGCCCGATGACCCGAGCCGGTTGGGCTCGGGTTGCTCGTGCTGACCGCGTCATAGCCGAGCGCACGCAGCCGATCGACGATCGTATCGGTGACGAGAAACCCGACCGCCCGGCCGATCGAAGCGGCGCGACGCTCCGCCGGAACACCCGGCTCACCGCGATAAAGCGAGAAGCCGAATGACGGATCGAGGCGCACGGCGCCCTGCGGCACGACAAAATCGCTGACCACGATGAAATCGGACGGCGGCCCGGATGAGAAGCTCTCGCCGTTCTGGACGCAAGCCGCCAGCGCGATGGCGCCGGCAAGCCCAATAAAGCGCGACAACAATGACAAACCCACTTGGCTCAATCCTTGCCCATTTCGGCGTAAACGCCCCGCTCGAACGCGCCGTAGGCGTCGAGAGTCGGCTGGTCGGCGAAGGGCAGGACTTGCGTCATGATCACCCCGGCGAGCCGCTTCACCGGGTCGAGCCAGTAATAGGTGTTGAAAATCCCGGCCCAGGTGACGCTGCCCGGGCTGCGGCCGTTGGGGCCAGGATCGAGCGTTAGCATATAGGCAAGCCCCCAGCGCACACGCTGGCCGGGGAAGAAATCGACATCGTTGGTGAGCGGCGGATTTGCCGTCTTGAGCACGCCGGCCGGCAGCGACCCGATATGGTTTTCGCCCATCAGCGCTACGGTTTCCGGCTTCAGGATGCCTTGGCCGCCTTGCAGCAGCGCTTGAAGAAATTTGAGGTAATCGCCTGCGGTGGAATACAGACCGCCACCGCCGGCGAGAAACTCGCGCGCGACGGGCTGCTCGAAAGGCTGTGCTTCCAGCCGGCCGTCAGGATGACGCTGATGGACGGCCGCCTGGCGCGCGCGCTGCTCGTCCGAGACCTCGAAGCCGGTGTCTTTCATGCCGAGCGGGCCGGTGACGTGCTCGGCGAAATAGGCGTCGAGCTTTTGCCCGCTAGCCTCCTCGACGAGGCGGCCGATCCAGTCGATGTTGATGCCGTACTCCCAGCGCTCGCCAGGGTCGAACATCAGCGGCTGACGCATCGCCGCGAACTTGCCCGTCGCCATCAGCGGCATGCCGCTTTCGCTCACGTAACGCAGCAGGCCTTTATTCCACTGCGTGTAGCAAAAGCCGGCGGTATGGGTCATCAGATGCTTCAAGGTGATCGGCCGCGTCGCCGGACGGAGCTGCGGTCGACCGGCGGCGTCGAAGCCGGTCAGCACCTGCGGCTGGGACAGCCCCGGGTCGATCGCTGGCAGCGGACCATCGAGCGAGAGCTTTCCCTGTTCGACGAGCTGCATCGCCGCAACGCAGGTGAGGGCCTTGGTCATCGAGGCGATACGGAACACCGTGTCGCGCGTCATCGGGGCGCTCGCGCCTAATCGGCGAACGCCAAAGGCGCCCTCATAGAGGGGCCCGTCCGCGGTTGCCGCCATCGCGACAACACCGGGCATCGTGCCGGCATCGACGGCCTCGCGCAGCGTCTTGTCAATCTGTGCGGTCATCGTCTTAGGACCGGCGCACGTTGGCGCTCTGCGCCGGGATACCGGTTTGCTCATAGCAGACCTTGGCCAGCGCGGCGACGCCTTCGCGGATTTCCTCCTTCGAGGTCAGCGCGAAGCAGAGACGCAGGCGCGCCCGCGAGTCGGCGCCGTCGACCGCCCATTCCGGGCCGGGGTTGAGCGCGATGCCGGCGTCGGCGGCGGGCTTCACCAGCTTCATGATGTCGACCTCGTCAGGCAGCTTCATCCACAGGAAGATGCCGCCTTTCGGCACCCATGGCTCGACCGCGGTGCCGAACTCGCGCTCGACCGCCTCGACCATCGTGTCGAGCTTTCCCTTGAGCGTTTCCGACAGCTCGTCAACATGCTCGCCAAAATTCTGCGAGAAATACTCGGCGACGACCATCTGTTCGAGCGCGCCACAGCCGCTGTCGCTGCGGCTGGCGATCATCCGGCTCATAAAGCCCCAATCGGCGATCGCGTAGCCCAGCCGGAGGGCGGGGGACAGCGTTTTCGAAAAGCTGCCGATATGGATGACGTGGTCGCGATCCAATGAATAGATCGCTGGCGGCGCCTTGGTGCCGCCCCAGATAAGGTCGGCGTAGCACTCGTCCTCAAAGATCGGCACCCCGTATTCGATCGCGACCTTGAGTAGCTGCTGACGGCGCTCGAGCGGCATGATGCTGCCCGTCGGATTTTGGATGGTCGGGATCGTGTAGATGTATTTCGGGGTGACGCCTTTGCCCTTCAAATCCTTGAGGATGTTGGCGAGCGCGTCGATCTTGATGCCGTCTTCGTCGAGCGGCGCGCCGACGATCTTCTGGCCCTCGCGCTTCAGCTTCGAGATTGCGCCGCCATAGGAGAATTCCTCGAGGATCACTGTATCACCGGCTTCCAACAGCACGGCGTTGATGAGGTCGATCCCCTGGCCCGAGCCGGCGGTGATGAGGATGTCGTCGGTCGAGCAGTCGATGCCGCGCAGCTTCGCCTTCGACTTGACGAACTGCCTGAGGCCGAGATGACCCTGGTTGCCTTGTGCGGCGGTATACATCGCCAGGCTGGAACCCTCCTTGCGCAGCGCGCTCGCGGTTGCCGCGATCAGGCCCTCGACTGGGATCAAGGTGGGGTCGTTATGTCCGCCGATGAAATTGTATTTCGGGTAGCCGGCAAAACGCACCGCCGGAGCGGGCACGCTCTTGGCAAACAGGTTTTCGTAGGCAAAGCCGCTCATCGCAAAAGTCCTTCTGAGGCGTCGGTTTGAATCATCCTTCTGCCGCGGCGGGGGCCGCGCCTTGTGTGGCGCCGAGGCGCGTGCCGGAGTAGCGGCCATACCAGATCGGCTCCCACCACCAGCGATTGTCGAGATACCAGCGCACGGTCTTTCGCAGACCGCTGTCAAAGCTCTCCTGCGGCGCCCAGCCGAGGTCGCGGCGCAGCTTCGCGGCGTCCATCGCGTAGCGCCGGTCATGCGCCGGACGGTCGGCGACAAAGGTGATCAGCTTCGCATGCGGCCGGTAAGGCGAGTCAGGGAGCATCTCGTCGAGCAGCGTGCAGATTTGTGTCACGACCTCGATATTCTTCCGCTCGCCGTCGCAGCCAATATTGTAGCTCTGACCCGGCTTCGCTTCGGTGAGGATCGTGTAGAGCGCGCGCGCATGATCCTCGACATAAAGCCAGTCGCGGACATTATCGCCCTTGCCATAGACCGGGATCGGCTCGCCGTGCATCGCCTTCAGGATGGCGAGCGGGATGAGCTTTTCGGGAAAATGGAACGGGCCGTAATTATTCGAGCAATTGCTGATCACCGCCGGCAGGCCGAAGGTCTCGTGCCAGGCGCGCACCAGATGATCGCTGGCGGCCTTTGATGCCGCATAAGGCGAATTGGGCTTGTAGCGGCTTGTCTCGGTGAATTTGCCGCGCGCGCCCAGCGCGCCGAACACCTCGTCGGTCGAGACATGGTGGAAGCGGAAGATCTTGGCGCGCGCCGGCGGCAGGCCGCGCCAGTAATCGAGGCTCGCATCGAGCAGCGCGTAGGTGCCGTCGATATTGGTCTTGATGAACTCGCCTGGCCCGTCGATCGAGCGATCGACATGCGACTCGGCGGCGAGGTGCAGCACCGCGTCGGGCATGAAGTCGGCGATCAGCTTGGCGATTGCAGGGCGATCGCAGATATCGGCGCGCTCGAAGCTATAGTTGGGGTGGTTCTCGATCGCCTGCAGCGAGGCGGGATTGGCGGCGTAGGTCAGCTTGTCGACATTGAGCACGGTGGCCTGCCGCTCGGCGACGAACAACCGGCATACGGCCGAGCCGATAAATCCGGCACCCCCGGTCACCATCACCTTCATCGTGCGTCGCCGCCCATCGGTTGCTTCCTTGCCTCGACGCAAATTAGGCGGAGCGCACGGTGAGTGGCAACTGGTGCCGTCTGTGACGCATCGCCGGCATCCCCCTCAAAGGGCGCCGGGATCACGCAGCAAGCCGGCGAGCATCGCGCCTAGAAACCGGTTAAGCTCCTGTGTCAGGCCTTTGGCAACCTTTAGTCGAAAGGCGTCGCATCGTTGGCCGCCCGGTTTCGCACGGTGGTGATTACTGGCGCGTCGAGCGGGCTGGGGGCCGCGCTTGCCCGGAGCTATGCGGCGCCGGGGGTTGTGCTGGGCTTGGTCGGCCGCGACGCTGCGCGTCTGGCGGCGGTGGCGGCTGCGTGTCGTGCGGCCGGGGCGACGGTCGACGATGCGATACTCGACGTCACCGAGCGTGGCCCACTCGAGGCATGGCTCGCGGCGTTCGACGCGGCGCATCCAGTCGAGCTTGTCATCGCCAATGCCGGCATCTCGGCGGGGCCGGCGCCCGGTGATGCCGGGGAATCCTTTGAGCTGACCGTGCGGCAGGTGCAGACCAACCTGCTGGGCGCGGTGAACACGGTGGCGGCTTTGCTGCCGGCGATGGCGGCGCGGGGGCAGGGGCGGATTGCGTTGATCGCCTCTCTCGCCGCCTATCGCGGGCTGCCCTATGCGCCCGGCTATTCGGCAAGCAAGGCGGGGCTACGGGCTTACGGCGAGGCGCTACGCCCGCTGGTCGAGCCGCGGGGCATTTGCGTCACGGTGGTATGCCCGGGTTTTTTCGCCTCGCCGATGACCGATCGTTGGGACGGGCCGACGCCACTCCTGGTGAGCGGCGAGCGTGCGGCGCATAAGATCAAGCGGGCGATCGACAATGGTCGTCGTCGGCTCAGCTTCCCCTGGCCGCTGCGCTCGGACTGCGGATTTGCGATGCGCTGCCGGCGGTGCTCGGCGACCGCATCATGCGTGGCTTTCACTTCCGGATCCGCTCGGCGTGAGCGTGATGCTGCAGGCCGCGGCCGACGCGATACTCGTCATCAGCGGCTGGGCGATCCCGCGTCGGGTGGCGGGAGCGCGGCGACTCTCGACTGCGACGCTGCTAGACGTGGCGCCGCTGGCGGTGGTGTTTTCGGTTCTACTGGCGGCGAGCGGCCGGCCGATCTTCGCCGGCGCGGTGGTCTTCGCGCTCAGCGCGGGCTTCGCGTTTGCCGACAAGACGATGCGTACGGTGCTGCGCGAGCCGGTGGTGTTCACCGCGCTCAGCGAGCTGCCGCACGTCTTCACCCACCCGCACCTCTATTTGCCCTTTGCCGGGACGGGAGCGGTGATCGGCGGCGCCATGGCGGCGTTGCTGGCGGGTCTCGCTGCTGATCGCCGAGCCGGCCGCGATGCCGCCACGGCCGGTGGCGGCGGCCGCGGCGGCGGGGGCGATTGTCGTTCTGCTGTGGCGACTCGGGCGTGAGCCATGGCTCGGCGCAGCGGCGCGCGCGATGCGACGCTTCAGGCCGACCGGCGAGCCATTCGCCGACGCGGCGCGACTGGGTCCGGTGGCGACGCTGATCGTGCACGGCATCATCGCCCGCGCCGAGCGCCTCGGACGGCGCGCCCGGCTCGCGGCGCCGGCGATCGCCGGGGAGCAGGGTCCGGCGCGTCCAATCGTGCTGGTGCAATGCGAATCGTTCTTTGATGCGCGACGGGCGTTTCCGGGGCTGCCGCGCGACATCCTTGCCGGCTATGATATGGCCTGCGCGGGCGGCAGCCATGGCAAGCTCGCGGTGCCCGCCTGGGGGGCCAACACGACGCGCGCCGAGTTCGCGGTGCTGACCGGTATCGACGAAGCCGCGCTCGGCTTTGACCGGTTCAACCCGTATCACGCCTTTGCCCGCGCGCGGTTGCCGTCGCAAGTCGGGCGGCTGCGGGCGGCTGGCTACCGGACGATTTGTTTGCACCCGTTCGACCGCGGCTTCTTTCGTCGCGACTTGGTGATGCCGGCCCTTGGGTTCGACGCATTTCTCGGGCGCGAGACGCTCGGCGGCGGGCGGACGCCGCCTTATATGAGCGACCCCGAATTGGCGGAGCATGTGTTGCGAGTGCTCGGCGAGGTGGGACCGCGCGCGTCTGTCTTTGCGATCACGATGGGCAATCACGGGCCATGGCCGAGAGGTGGCGCGGCGGACGGCTATCTCGCCGGGCTGCGGCGCTCCGACGAGATGCTGCAAATACTCATCGACGGGCTTTCGCGCCGGCACCCCGACGTGCTGTTCGGCTTTTACGGCGACCATCTGCCGAGCCTGCCGCGCGTGTTCGACAGGCTCGGCTTTGACGACTGGCGCAGCGATTATGCGATCTGGTCGGCGGATGGCGTCGCGCACCGGCGCGACCTCGACGCGCACGAACTCGGACGCGCACTGGTCGATCTGGCGCTGGCGCCGGGAAATAGCGCCGCGCTCGACGCCGTTGTTGCCGAGACGTCCGATGCCTAGCATCGTGCAATGGTCTCGGGAGGGTGATGCCGATGGACGAAATGAAGGAGCGCGCGGTCGTTGTCACCGGCGGCGCGTCGGGGATCGGCCGGGCGACGGCGCTGCTGCTGGTGCGTGAAGGCGCCCGCGTCTTTATCGGCGATGTCGACGAGGTCGGCGGCCGGGCAACGGAAGCGGCCGCGAACGGCGCCGCCGAGTTCTTGAAGCTCGATTTGGCCGATCCGGCGTCGATTGAAGGCTTTGCCACTGTGGTTCACGGCAAAGTGGGGCGGGTCGACGGCCTGGTCAACGGCGCCGGTTGGGACCGTATCCAGCCATTTATGGAAAACCCGCCCGAGATGTGGGAGTCGCTGATCGCGATCAATCTGATGGGCGCGATGCGGCTGACCCGCGCAATTCTGCCGCCGATGATCGAGGCGCATGCGGGGAAGATCGTCAATATTTCCAGCGATGCCGGGCGGGTCGGTAGCATGGGCGAGACGGTTTACGCCGCGGCGAAAGGCGGGCTCATCGCCTTCACCAAGTCGCTGGCGCGCGAGATGGCGCGGCACAAGCTCAATGTCAATTGCGTCTGCCCCGGGCCGACCGACACGCCGCTCTTCCAGCGGCAGCCGGATCGCATGAAGGAGGCGCTGACCCGCGCTATTCCGTTCCGCCGCATCGCCCAGCCCGAAGACATCGCCGAGGCGGTGATGTTTTTTGTCGGATCGCGGTCCGATTACATCACCGGACAAGTTTTGAGTGTCAGTGGCGGATTGACGATGGTCGGCTGAGCCACGATCTTTGAGGAACGAGGCGAGCTGGCGCACACAGAACAAAGGGGGTTGGTGATGACGAGGCGAATTGCTCCGGTCTTTTTTGCCGCATTGCTGGCGGCGACTGCCGCTGGCGCCGCGTTGGCGCAGACCCCAGCGACACAGGACGAGACGCCACAGCAGAACGTCAAGGCAAGCAAGCAATACCAGCAGCTCGTCTGCACCAACGCGGCGTTCCGCGCCAAGCGCATCGCCCAGGAATGCGGTTCGCTGCAGGGCTCGCAATTCTATGACGGCTGCGTCGCGTCGTTTAACTGCGACAAGCAGCCGAGCGATGCGAATTGGAACAAGGCTCCACCCTCGGAGACAGTTAAGTAGGCGACACCCTCAATCAGGAGATATGCAATGGCGAACCCCGCGCCTGGCTGGGTCAAGAAGCCCGAGCACCGCGTCGACCTCCATCCCGACACGAAGCAGGTCAAAGTCGTGTTTGGCGGTAAGGTCATCGCCGACAGCACCTCGGCGCTGCGCGTTGAGGAGACCGGGCACGGCCCGGTCTACTACATCCCGGCCAAGGACATGGCGCTGGGTCTGTTGAAGAAGACCGAGCACACGACCTACTGCCCGTTCAAGGGCACGGCGTCGTACTGGACGATCGAGGCCGACGGGAAGAACTCGGAGAACGCGATCTGGGGCTACGAGACGCCCTATGACGAGACCGTGCGGCTTGCCGGCCATTTCGCGTTCTATGACAGCCGCGTCGACTCGATCGAAGTGACCTGAGGCGGGATCACCCGACATGGCAGCGCTCACCCAGAACTGGATCGTCCGTAAGCCGGCGGTCGCGACCAAAGGCGGCATTGTCGCCGGGGCGAATGGCGTGGCGGCGCAGATCGGCGCCGAGATCCTCGCCGCCGGCGGCACCGCGGTCGATGCCGTCGTCGCCACCGCCTTTGCGCTCGCGGTGCGCGAGCCATGGAACAGCGGGCTCGGCGGCATCGGCTTTATGGTCGTGCATCCGGCCGGCGGCGCTCGTGCCGAGGTCGTCGATTTTGGTCCGGTGGCGCCTGTGGGGCTCGACCCGGCGCTGTTCCCGCTCACCGACGAAACGCGTACCGAGCTGTTCACCTGGGCCAAGGTCGTCGACGACCGCAATGTGCATGGGCCGCTGTCGTTCATGGTGCCGAGCGCGGTGCGCGGCTATGCGCGCGCGGTGGAGCGGTTCGGCCGATTGCCGTGGCGCGATCTGGTCGCGCCGGCGGTGGCGCTGGCCAAGCATGGGCTGCCGGTCGATTGGTACACGACGCTGCGCATCACCAATTTCGCGCATGATTTGCGGCGTTACGACGAGAGCCGGCGGATCTATCTGCCGGACGATCTGCCACCGGTCGTGCCAACAAACGGTACTGGGCCGGTGCTGGCGATGGGCGGTCTCGCCGAGACGCTGGCGCGGCTCGCCGAAGAGGGGCCCGAGGACCTCTACACCGGCGACATCGCGGCGGCGATCGTTGCCGACGTCAAGGAAGCTGGTGGCGTACTCGCGGCCGAAGATCTGGCGGAGTGCCGGCCGCGCATCGTGCCGTCGCTCGATATCCCCTATCGCGGCTTCACCTTTCAGGCGGCGCGGGGGCTGTCCGCCGCCCCAACGCTTGCCGATGTGCTTGATCGGCTGGAAAGTAAAAGCTTCGCGAAGCGGCCGGACGCCAACTATTTCGAGGCGGTGGCCGATGCGTTGCAGACCGCCTACGACGTGCGGCTCGAGCGCTTGGGCGATGTCGATCCGCCGGGCGAAAACTGCACGACGCACATCACGGCGGTCGATCGCGAAGGCGGCATCGCGGCGCTGACCACGACGCTGCTGTCGACCTTTGGCAGCCGCTATGTGCTGCCGCAAACCGGCATCCTGATGAATAACGGCGTGATGTGGTTCGACCCCGCGCCGGGGCAGCCGAATTCGATCGGGCCGGGCAAGCGGGCGCTCACCAATATGTGCCCGCTGATCGTCGCCCGCGACGGCCGGCCGCGCTTTGGGCTGGGCGCCTCGGGCGGGCGACGCATCCTGGCGTCGGTGCTGCAGATGGCGAGCTTTGTTGTCGATTTCGGCATGAGTGCGGAGGATGCCGCGCACCACCCGCGGATCGATGTCAGCGGCCCGGATGGGATCACGATCGACCGCAGGTTGCCCGAGCCGGTGATCGACCGGCTGGCCACGCGGCACGGCGCGCGGATCGTTGAGAACACCGTGTGGCCGACAGAATTCGCCTGCCCGCACATGGTGCTGCGTGGCGCCGACGGCATCAATCACGGCATCTCCGACGTGAGCGCGCCGTGGTCGGCGGCGGTGGCGGAGCCGGAATAGCACAAGCCAATTCAGATCGTCATGCCCGGACTTCTTCCGGGCATCCGCGTCTTCAAAAGTTGCGCCGGCTCGTGGATGGCCGGGATAAGCCCGGCCATGACGGAAATTCTTTGATGAGCGACGTTCTCGACCCTGTCACGACAAAGCCGACGCCTGTCCGCGCGCGCGACGCCGCGTCGCTGATCCTGCTGCGCGGCGAGGGGCGCGACCTGGAGCTGCTCGCCGGGCGGCGGCCGATGAGCGTGCGCTTTATGCCGGGCGTCTACGTTTTCCCGGGCGGCGCGGTCGATGCCGAGGATCGCACGCCATGGCAAAGCGAGATCGACACCGACGCGTTGCCGCCGCGCCTGATGCGTAGCGCGCGCGCCGCGCTACGCGAGACCTGGGAGGAAGCCGGGGTGTTTTTCGGCCGGCGAGGCACGACTGCCGAGGGGCTGCGCGCTGGCCCGGCGGTGGCCGAAGCCTATGCCGAGGCGGGGGTCATCGCGGGGTTCGATCGGCTGCGCTATGTCGGCCGCGCGATCTCCCCGGCGCGCGTATTCCGCCGCTTCAATACGCGGTTTTTCCTGGGCGATGGCGCCGACGTGGTTGGCGATCCGGCGGCGACCGACGAGCTCGAAGACGTGCGCTGGCATCCGATCGGACGGCAGGAATTGGAACCGTTCCGCGATGTCAGCCAATTCATGCTGGCCCGTGCGATCGCGATGCGCGGCGGCGACCGCTCGCCCGCGCCGCTGTTCTATACCGTCGCCGGCAAGCGCCGGATCGGCGTGTGCCGCGAAGCCGCCAGCTAAAGCCCTAGGCGCGGGATCTCGATCGCCGGGCAGCGATTCATCACCACTTTGACGCCCTTGGCTTCGGCGCGCGCCGCCGCCGCGTCGTCGCGCACGTCGAGCTGCATCCACACGGACTTCGCGCCGATCGCGAGCGCCTCGTCGACCACCGTGCCCGCCGCCTCGCTGCGCCGGAAGATGTCGACCATGTCGACAGACCCGGCTATGTCCCTCGGAATATCCGTGAGGCGCGCATAAACCCGTTCGCCGAGAATGTCGCTGCCCGCCGCGAACGGATTGACCGGGATACAGCGATAGCCGCGAGCCTGCAGAAAGCGCATCACGCCATGGCTCGGCCGGTTTGGCCGCGGGCTCGCGCCGACCACGGCGATGGTCTTCGCGCTCGTCAGAACGTCGCGCAGATACGCATCCGGATAATCGTCGTCGTGGTTCATGGCGGCTCAGGCAAAAGCGGCGCGAATGCGGCCCCAATCCTCGATCGCATGCTCTTGCCCCGGCACGATCTGGATCGCGACCTCGCTATAGCCCGACGCCGCGAAGCCGGCGAGGGTATCTTTGATCTCGGCTTCGCTCGCGGTGATCGTCGTCGCGCGGATGAGGTCGGCGGTCACAAAGCGGCGCTCCTCGGGCTTGACAAACATCAGATGCCCGCGATGGTTTTCGAGATAATGCGCACCTTGCGGGCGGAAGCCGCGGGCGCTCTCGACATAGGCGGCGATCGTATCGGCGAGGGCCGGCGGCATCGACGCCATCGGCGGAAAGCCGCCGAGCGCCTGGTCCGCGGCGCGATGCAGCAGCATCGCCGCGCGCGGCCCGGCCTGGGCGATGACCCGGTCGGAGTCGAGCGCCTCGCCGTCACGCAGCACCGCGCCGCCGGTCAACGCGACGCTGTCGAGCGCCCCGGGCTGACGCCCGGCGTCGCGCCACAGCCCCGTCATCTCGCGCATGCCCGCAGCGGCGCCCGCGACATCGCCGGCGGTGTTGATCCAGCCGGCCCCGAGCTTTGCGGTCAGCTTGCGGGCGCGCGGGCCGGTCGCGGCGATGTAAAGCGGCACGGGATCGTGCGTATTGATGAGGCCGAGCTCCGGGTTCAGGAGGCGAATGAGGCGCTTCTTGCCCTCGATCTCGGCCTCGACGGTCTCATCGGCGAGCAGCGCCTGCACGACGCGGATGTATTCTTCCATGTCGGTGAGCTTCACGGCGCCCAATCCCATCGCGCGCCGCCCGGTGAAGCCGGTGCCGACGCCGAAATCGATCCGGCCCGGCGCCAGCTTGTTGAGCGAGGCGAAGGCGTTGGCGGCGACCGCTGCCAGCCGGTTCGATGGGATCAGCACACCGGTGCCGAGGCGGATCGTCGTGGTCTTGAGCGCCGCCGCGGCTATCGCGACAAACGGGTCGGCCGACAGCATCTGCGTGTCGTAAAACCAGGCGCGGGCGAACCCCAGCTCCTCGGCACGCCGCACCAGCTTCCACGAGGTGGCGTCGGTCGGAATGGCGATCGCGAAACGCATGGGCGGCCCTCCCCGTTGGCAGCCGCAGGTTTACCACGCCGCAACGCTCCGGCGCAGCCCGTCACCCGAGCCTGTTCCGCCTGATATTTGCTGGAAATTTACAGGCGCCCGCCCGATCGCTTGTGCCGCATATGACGCATTCTAGGCGGCATGGCGGAGATGTAAAGAACGAAACGAGAATAAGGCAACGAAAGCCTTGCTCCCGAGTCGCCTCCGATCGGCGATCGCCATTCCGGTGCAATCGGAGTTTCTGCTCAATCCCCGGTCGTGCTCAAAGAGTTAGCACTCTCGCGTCGAAAGTGCTTGCGTTCCATTTGCCGATTTGTATCAAAAGCGTAGCCGCCAGCACGGTTTCTTTCGTTCGCCCGGCCTTGCCGGTGCTCATGTGTTTCCCGGATCACGTAGTGATCTGGAGCAGCGGGACTTTCTCCCGCGTCGAACGAAGGGGAACGCGAGATGGGAAGCAATCCCACCTGGCGCGTCAAAGACGTACATGTGCGGGCATACGACAGCAGGCGATTAGGAAAAGAGAGCACGTGCGCGAGCATTGGCGCTCTCATCCGCATCAGTACACCTTTGACTTCTAACCCCGGCTTCACAACCGGGGCACCGGCTGGCGGCTAACGTTGTTTGCTCAGGAGGTAACATTGCGGGACGGCTCTTATCGCATCTCGCTGGCACAGCTAATCGCAGATATCGGCAATGCCCGCGCTCTGGCCGCGCTGGAACGCTATCGAGAACTGGAAGCGCGTGGCGTCCGCGAACCGGAAATCACGTTCTCGCCACGCGGCAATTCCTACTCCGTTCGCGACCCCGATCACGCCATTCTAGCCGCGAACAGATTTCGACACGGCGCGCCGCCGCTTTGAACCAGGTTGGCTTTTGCGCTTCGGCGCGATCGGCTTTTGCGGCTGCGGCGGTGTGGCGATCATCCGGTACACCACGGCGTCGCGACGGCGCGCGACCAGAGGACGCGGTGGCTTGAGCACCTTCGCGTCCTCTGAGTGACCACCGCGTCCTCCGCGGTAGATATTTTTGGCGCTGCGCGCCGGACTTAGCGCTTGGAGAACTGGAAGCTGCGGCGAGCCTTGGCCTTGCCGTATTTCTTGCGCTCGACGACGCGACTGTCGCGGGTCAGGAACCCGCCCTGCTTCAACACCGGGCGCAGGCCCGGCTCATAGAAGGTGAGAGCGCGGCTGATGCCGTGGCGCACCGCGCCGGCCTGGCCGGATAGCCCGCCGCCCTTGACCGTGCACACGACGTCGAACTGGCCGAGCCGGTCGCAGCTCACAAAGGGCTGGTTGATCAGCATGCGCAGCACCGGGCGTGCGAAGTAGACCGGGCTGTCGCGGCCGTTGACCTCGATCTTGCCGTTGCCGGGACGGATCCAGACGCGGGCGACCGCATTCTTGCGCTTGCCGGTAGCGTAGGAGCGGCCTTGCGCATCGATCTTGGGCTGGACGTCGGTCGGCACGGTGACTGGGATGACCGGAGCCATTGGCGAGGCGGTCGGCCGTTGCGCCGCGCCTATCGCCTGGCGCAGGCTCCCGAGACCCTGAAAGGTCTGCGAGGCGCGCGCCGGGCGCGCCGACTCTTGCTCGGGTGTCTGGTCTTCGGTCTCGTCGTTGTCGGCCATCGGCTACGCTCTCACATTCTTGCGGTTCATGCCGGCGATATCGAGCGCCTCGGGCGATTGCGCGGCGTGCGGATGCTCGGGGCCGGCATAGACCCGGAGATTGCCCATCACCTTGCGGCCCAACGGGCCCCTCGGCACCATGCGCTCGACGGCCTTCTCGATGACCCGCTCGGGGTGCTTGCCGTCGAGGATCGCGCCCTTGCTGCGCCCCTTGATGCCGCCCGGATAGCCGGTGTGCCAGTAGAAGATGCTCTGCTTCCGCTTGTTGCCGGTGAGCTGCACCTTTTCGGCGTTGACGACGACGATGTTGTCGCCGGTGTCCATGTGCGGGGTGAAGGAGGGCTTGTGCTTGCCGCGCAAGCGCATCGCGATGATCGAGGCGAGCCGGCCAAGCACCAGCCCGTCAGCGTCGATCAGCACCCATTTCTTGTCGATATCGGAGGGCTTGGCGGAAAAGGTTTTCATCGCGACTCTGACCTGTCTGCGCCCCGCCAGCGGCGGCGCGGAGGCGTTCGTTTAAGCCAATCCAGGTTCCAAAACAACAGGCTTTTGCCTGCGGTAAAATGATACCGTCATTAAAAATGATAGCGAAAGCTGCCGCGTGCGGCGCGGCGTGGTATGATTTGGCAGGCGCGGCAAGTCAGACCGGAGCATGAAGCCTTACATTATCGCAGCCGCTTTGTTCGTGACGGCATTTCTGATCCTCGGCGTGCTGACGGCGAACGTGATGGCGCCGCCGGAGCCCGCACCGCAGGCACATGTTCCGCCGCCAAACCAGCGACCGAGCGGCGGCGGCATGCCGGGTACGAGCGGTGAGGCGACGTCGACGGACCCCGCGGCACAGACCTATCCGGCGGTCATGCCGTCGGCGCGGCCGGCCGCCGCCCCGCCGTCGCCAGGAGCCCCGCCGCTCGTCCCCGGCATGCCCGGCCCGTCGAACGCCGGCATGCCCGGTATGCCTCCCGGCAGCGGCACAGCCCCGGGCACCTCAAACCCGATGAACGTCTCCGCCCCCGCGGCCATCCCAATGCCACGCCCCTCGTCGATCGAGCCGACGAGTTCGGTGCCGATCATCCAACCGACCGATGTCGGCACGCCAACCACCCCGACCGCGGCCAAAGCACACCAATAGAGGCGACGATGAGCCTTGCCGAAAAGATCGACGAGCCCCTGCTGCTGGAAGAGCGCGACGCGCGCGGCGTGCTGCGTCTGACGATGAACCGGCCGGCGCAGCGCAACGCGCTGTCGATGGAGCTGATGGCTGCGCTGATCGAGGCGCTCGACCAGGCCGGTGCCGACAAGGAAACGCGCGTCGTCGTCATCGCCGGCAACGGCGTCGGGTTTTGCCCGGGCCACGATCTGCGCGAAATGGTCAGCGATCCCAGCGCCGAGGCCTATGCGCGCATCTTCGACCGCTGCAGCGAGATGATGCAAAAGATCGTCCGCCTGCCGAAACCGGTCGTCGCCGAGGTGCACGGCATCGCCACCGCGGCGGGCTGTCAGCTGGTCGCGAGCTGCGACCTCGCGGTAGCGAGCGAGGACGCGCGGTTTGCGACCTCGGGGATCAATGTCGGGCTGTTCTGTTCGACGCCGATGGTGGCGCTGTCGCGCGCGGTTCATCGCAAGGCGGCGATGGAGATGCTACTGACCGGCGATTTTATCGATGCGTCGACCGCGCTGGCCATCGGCCTCATCAACCAGGTCGTGCCCGCTGCCGGGCTGCGCCAAGCGACCGATACGCTCGCGCACAAGATCGCCGCCAAATCGGCAATCGCGCTCGCCCTCGGCAAGACCGCGTTCTATCGCCAAATCGAGATGAACCTCGCCGACGCCTACGCCTATACCAGCGAGGTGATGACCCGGAACATGCTCGCGCACGACGCCGAGGAAGGCATCGACGCGTTTATCGCCAAGCGCAAGCCGGTGTGGAAAGACGAATAGCCGGCCGCCGCACGCCATGCAGTCAGCGGCTTTATTCGGCGAGGCGCAGCGCCATTATCAGAATGGCCGGCTCGGCGATGCGCTTCAGCTCTGCCGGCGCGTTCTCGCTGGCGACCCCAACCATGTCGATGCGCTGTACCTGACCGGCTTTATTGGGCTGCAGACCGGCCAGCCGCAAGTCGCGGTCGATGTGCTGCAGCGGGCGATCACACTCAACCGCCGGGTCCCCGATCTGCACAATTCGCTCGGCGAAGCTTTGCGCGCATTGGGCCGGGTCGACGAGGCGATCGCCTGCTACCGCCGCGCGCTTTCCCTCGCGCCCAACGATCCCACGGCGCATGGTTGCCTTGGTAACGCTTTTCTACAGCAAGGCAAGTTCGTCGAGGCTGCCGACGCCTATCGCCGGGCGATCGGGGTCGCCGGCAATGATCCTGCGCTGCATTACAATCTCGGCAATGCGCTGACCTCGGTGAGCCACCTCAATGAGGCGATGGCGGCCTATCGCCGGGCGCTGGAAATTGCCCCGAACTATGCCGAGGCGCACAACAATCTCGGCAATGCTCACCGCGCGCGCGGTGAGCCGGATGCGGCGATCGCCTGCTACCGCCGGGCGCTGGCCGCGGCGCCGAATTTCGCACTGGCGCACCGCAATCTCGGCTCGATGCTGATGACGCAGGGGCAGGTCGGCGAGGCGATTGCCGCCTTCCGGCGGACGGTCGCTCTCGCACCGCAATTTCCCGACGCCTATTGCGATCTCGGCGCGGCGCTGCGCACCCAGCGCGATGCCAAGGCGATCGAGGAGGCCCTGGCCAGCTACGAGCGGGCGCTGGTGCTCAAGCCCGATTTCGCCGATGCCTTGGCTAATCGCGGCGAATTGCTGCGTGAGCTCGGACGATACGAAGAGGCGGTGCGGGATTTCGAGCGGCTGCTCGCTGTCGCACCCGGCTACGATTATGCCGCTGGCGGGCTGCTTCACACAAAAATCACTTGCTGCGATTGGGCCGACTACGACCGGCTGCTCGCGACTGTCGAAAACGATGTGAGCGCCGGGAAGCGCGCGGCCGCGCCGTTCATGTTTCTCTACATGTCGGGTTCACCCCGCGAGCAGTTACGCTGCGCGACGACTTTCACCGGCGATAAGATCGCGAAGCTGCCCCGCTCGGCGAAAGCGCCATGGCGCCCGCATGACCGGATACGCGTCGCCTATGTGTCGGGCGATTTCCGCAACCACCCTGTCGCTTATCTGATGGCCGGGCTCTACGAGGCGCATGACCGATCGCGGTTCGAGACGATCGCGCTGTCAATCGGACCCGACATCAGGGACGAGACGAGAGAACGGCTGGAAAAATCGTTCGACCGCTTTATCGACGCTTACGCCATGACCGACCAGGCGGCCGCGACGCTCTTGTGCGACAACAAGGTAGACATCGCGGTCGACATGAACGGTTACAGCCAGGGCATGCGCGCCGGCATTTTCACTCGGCGCCCGGCGCCGGTTCAGGTCAGCTATCTCGGCTTCCCCGGGACCATGGGCGCCGATCACATCGACTACATCCTGGCCGACCGGTTCGTCATTCGCGAAAACCAGCAGGCGTTTTACGCCGAGAAAATCGTCTCTCTGCCGGACACATATTGGCCGACCGACGACCGCCGCAAAATCGGCGACAAAACCCTGACCCGGGTCGAGGCCGGGCTTCCCGAACAAGGCTTTGTGTTCTGCTCGTTCAACAACAATCTAAAGATCACGCCGCGCATTTTCGATATTTGGATGCGGCTCCTCGCGCGGGTCGAGGGCAGCGTGTTGTGGCTGCTGCAGGACAATGAAACCGCAGGCCGCAATCTGCGTGCGGAGGCGGCAAAACGCGGTGTCGCGCCAGCGCGGCTGGTTTTCGCGCCGCGCGTTCCGCTGGCGGACCACCTGGCGCGGCATCGCCTCGCCGATCTGGTGCTCGACACGCTGCCCTACAACGCCCACACCACGGCGAGCGATGCGCTCTGGGCGAGCCTACCGATGCTGACCTGCAGCGGCGCAACCTTCGCGAGCCGCGTCGGGGGAAGCCTGCTTCACGCGGTGGGACTGCCGGAGCTCGTGACCGATACGCTCGATGACTACGAGGCGTTGGCGCTCGCCTTGGCGCAGGACCGCGAGAAGCTCGGCGCGATCAAGGCAAAGCTCGCGCGCAATCGCGACACCTTTCCGCTGTTCGACACCGTGCGTCTGTGCCGCCACATCGAAAGCGCCTACGAGACGATGGTGGCGCGTCACCAGCGCGGCGAGCCGCCGGCGAGCTTTGCGGTCGAAAGGATCGCCGGCTAGATCGGCATCCCCACTTCCGATTGTGCGAGGCGGCCGTCGGGCAGCACATGGCGGTATTTGTCGAGCGTCATCGTCATGCGCTTCATGAGCCGCCTGGCGCCGGGGTCGAATGGCGTGCGGCGATGCATCGTAAAGCCGTTGTCCCACACCACGAGGTCACCGACCTGCCACCGATGCGCATAGACGAACTCGTCGCGTGTCGCCGCTTCGTAGACCTCGTCGAGCAGCGCCATGCCCGAGGTGACGTCCATGTAGTCGATGCCGATCGTCGTCGTCGAATCGAGATAGAGCGAACGTTCGCCGGTTTCGGGATGGGCGCGCACCAGCGCATGGGTCACCGGCGGGGTCAGCCGGCGTGTTTCTTCGGAGATCGCTGAGTCGCTTTCGCGGCCGTAGCCGGCAAGGCGTTTGGCGTAATCGAAAATGCCGCGCTTGCCGGTGATTTTGGCGCGCAGCGGGCGTGGCAGCCCGGCATAGGCGGCGCGAAGATCGACCCAAAAGGTCTCGCCGCCCTCGGGCGGCAGCTCGAGCGCGTAAAGCGCCGCGCCGGTCGAGGGCGTCTCCATGTAGGACTGGTCGGAGTGCCAGAGGAGCTCGCCATCGCCGAGCCCGCCGATATTGCGCCCGAGCCCATCCTTGAGATTGGAGAGCACCGTCACCTCGGGGACCGCGAGCGAGGCCCAGTCGCCGCGCACGGTGCGCTCAAGCGGTCCCAGAAGTGCGCAGAAATCCACTAATTCCTGCTCGTTCAATGCCTGGCGACGGAACACCAGCACGCCATAACGCGCGTAGAGATCGCGCAGCGTGGCGGTGGTGGCGTCGTCGAGTGCCTCCCACAGCTGAAGGCCGACGATTTCCACTGCCAGGGTCGGGTGCAGCGCACGGGTTTCGAGCGTCATTGTGATGTCCCTCGGGCGATGTCCCTCGGTCGATATCCTCGAACGATTGCGCCGATGATCCACGTCCGGCGGGCGGAGGCAAGAGCCAACCCGGGGATCCGCTTCCAACGCCGGCGACTCGCTGATTGCGCCTGGCACGTCTCCCTTCTTTTTTGAACCACCAAATAGCGCGTCGTTCCACCTGCACCATTGAAAAGGGATTCTGCGGCTACAGTCGTGATCAAGGCCGTCAAATATTCTCTGAACGCGTTGCACTTCAGGTTTATGCTGAAGCCGCTATGGGACGAGTCAGCATCTTCGCCATCTGTGGTCTGCTGCTCGCCGCGCCGCTCGCCGTCGCGCAGAGCCCCGATGCGTTCCGCGAGGCTACCCCACCGACGGCTAGCGCTCCGACGGTGCCGCGCCCGCGTCCCTCGCCGGAAGCCGTCGCGCCACAGTCGCCCGAACCTGCGGTCGCTCCCGCTCCAACACTGCCATCGGCCGGACAGATATGGGCGCGAGTGCGTCAGGTTGCACAGGCGGAGGGCATCGGGGTACCGCTCGCCGGGATCCCGGCTTTCGACGTCGCGGGCACGCCGCCGCAATACCGCGCACTGCTGGGTGCTTGGGGCCCGGGCGCCTGGCAGGGCAATCCCGGCGGTAAGATGATCCTCGTCGTCCAATCCGCTGATGGCGACGGAAACGTCAAAGGCGTGATCGGCACCAACGCCGGCTCAGACAGCTGGTACAATTTCACCACGCGGCTCAGCGGTGATCGTTTCACCGTCCACTTCCAGCAGAGCTACTACAAGAGCGGCTTTATGCCGGGAACGGAAGTGACCGCGGATAATTATTGGCCGTTCGAGCTACGCGCCGATGGGAAGGTTTATGGATCGCGCGATAACGGCGCATTGGCTATCGTGCTGCCCCGCTTGCAGTGAGCGGCACGTCAGCAAGGAGCGGCCAAGCCATTGTGGAACCATGACTTGCTGATCTTCGTAGCTTTGTATTAAACACCTGATAGTTGAATAGCTCGGCCCGCGCCGGCCGGTCGCCGGCCCGAGAACCTTTGCGATGCCGCGGATAACGATTTCGTATCGGCGTGACGACTCCGGGGTGATCACCGGCCGCATCTTCGACCGGCTGGCGGCGCATTACGGCCGCGAGGCTGTGTTCCGCGACATCGACAACATTCCGCCCGGCGTCGATTTCCGCCAGCACATCGCCAAAGTTCTCGACGAAAGCGACATCCTGCTCGCGATTGTCGGGCCTCGTTGGCTCGGTTCGCGTGGCGGCCAGAATCGCCTCGACGACGAGGCGGATCCGGTCCGGCTCGAGATCGAGACCGGGCTGCGCAGAGAAATGCCGGTGATCCCGGTGCTGGTGCTGCGCGCGGGGATGCCGCGTGTCGGGCAGCTCCCAGATACGGTCAAGGACTTCGCCTATCGCCACGCCGTGCAGGTCGATGCGGGTCAGGATTTCGACATCCATTCGGCGCGGCTGATCCGCGCGATGGATCGCATCTTGCGGCAAAAGGGGCTGACCCCGCCGTCGGATGGCGATGAGCTTACAGTGCCCTCCGAACTCGCGCTGCCGCCGAGCGAGGACGACGAGCCGCTGGATGATGCGCCATACGCTGCGGCCGTCGTCGAGCCCCCGCCGCGGCAGCAGCCGGTCGTTGCCCCGCGAGCTCCCGCAATGTCCGCAGCATTGGTCGAGCCGATCGAGCCCGCCGCCATCCTGCCGCCGGTCGCGCGCGAGGTCATCGCGCCGCCGGCCGAGAAGCGGCGTGGCGGCATGGTCGTGGGCGCTGTGGCCGGGCTCGCGCTCGGTGCGGCGCTTGGTGCGGGAGCGCTGATTTTGCTGCGGCCCGCCGCGCCGGCCGATGTCATGGCACTGGCGACGGCGAAGGAGGCGGCGGAGTCAAAGGCGCTGACGCTGCAGGCAGAGTTCGCTGCGGCCCAGAAGAAGCTCGACACCGCGCAAGGCAATCTCGATGCGGCGCAAAAGCAGGCAAGCGACGCCAACAAGCGCTTGCAAGACCTTCAGACGACCACCGACCAGGCACAGAAAGCACTAGCCGCGCAGCAGGATATCGCAACAAAGGCCAAGCAGCAGGCCGATCAGTTGACCGCACAGGTGCAATCGCTTGGTGATCAGCAGGCACGGGCCGATCAGGACGAAAAGACCCTCGCGGCGCAGAAATCGGCGGCTGCCGATGCCGCGACCAAGCTGGCGCAGGCGCAGGATCAGGTGAAGACGGCAAGTAGTCAGCTCGCGCAGGCGCAGGACCAGGTCAAGACATTGGGTGACCAGCTGGCGGCGGAGAAAAAGGCGCACCAGGACGCTGTCGATCAGATCGCGAAGCTCGGCGGTCAGATCAAGACGCTGCAGGCGCAGAACGCCGCTGCGCCGACGCCGGGCGCCCAACCGGGTCAAGCTGCCGCGACGGCAGCCGCCCCGCCACCGGCGATCACCGACGATTCGAGCTGGAGCGCGGACCAGCGCAAGCAGGCGCAGGCCGATCTGGTGACGGTCGGCTATCTTCAGGGCGCATCTGACGGCAATTTTGGCGCGACGACTCGGGCGGCGATCAAGCAGCTGCAATCGCTGACCGGCGAAACCGAAACCGGCGTGATGACCGACCCCGAGGCCAGCGCACTGCACGATGTGGCGCAGCGTTTGTCGGCGTTGCTGGCCCGCGGCCAAACCTCGCCCGACGGTGTTTCCGTCGCGGCGGTCAAGGGCGGATCGGCGCTGTACCAGCGCGCCTGGTCGGCGGAGAGGGGCAGCAACGGCGCCTCCGACCCGGCGGAGGCGGTCTATTGGTACGGGCTCGCCGCCGCCGAGGGTGATGGCAAGGCACTGACCAATCTCGGCACCTTGCTGATCCGCGGGCAGGGCGTCGCCAAGCCCGACCCCGACGGCGCCACGGTATTGTGGACGACGGCAGCGGTGCGCGGCGAGGTGACCGCGATGTTTAATCTCGGCGCGATGTATGAGCACGGCGTTGGCGTCACGGCTGATCTCGACAAGGCCAAGGCCTGGTACCAGCGCGGCGCGGCGCGCGGCGACACGGGGGCGCGGGCGGCCTTAAAGCGCCTTGGCGCTTAGCGCACGTGATGGTGGTTGTGCCATCGCCCAAATACACCTGAGGCAAAACCCGGTATGCTGCGCGGCGGAATGCGCTGCTTGGTTGCGATCCTGATCGGCTTTCCGCTCCTCGCTGCGTTGCCGGCCGCGGCGCAGGATGCCGACCCGTTTCACGAGGTCGCGCCACCCGCGGCGCCGACACCCGGACAGGACCCGTTTCAGATGGCGCCGGCCGATCCGGCGCCCGCGCCCGCACCCGCGCAGAAGCCTGCCCCACCACGGCCGCACCGCGAGCCAGACCCGCAACCTGTCGCGGCTCCAGCGGCACCGCCTCCGCCTCCGCCCCCCACGCCGCCTCCGACGCCCAATGCCAAGTGCTTCGTCTTCAACAACAAGCAATTCTGCGAGTAAGATGACACGGCTCGGCTCGACGACGGCACCGCGATGAGCATCGCTTCAAGGGCAATCTGGGCATCCGTGTTTTTGCTAATGGCCGCCGCTCGCGTCGCGCTCGGCGACGATTTGAAGGGTTACTCGATAGACGCGACATACACCATCGTGGTCGTTCCGGGACTCGTTGTTGCCGGCGACATGCCCCGGCACGGTTTACGCCCCGCGGTGCACCACGACCGCATCTATGTCAGCCTCCTCGGCAACGTATTCTCCTATTCGGATGCTTCAACGGGCGCCTTCGCATCGCATGGCGGGGCGGAAACGCATCTCGCCAAGCGAAGACCATCTCCCGAGATCGCATGGAAGCCTGGACCGTAGAACCGGGCCGCCTGCTCAGGGTCGCGAAGGAGGTCGAAGGTATCGTCGCCACAACCTTCGCTGTCGATCCCAGCAAGACAAGCTGCGACGTGTCGTACCAGATGCAGCCCGACCCCCAGACGCACCGCACGGTCGTTCAGACCATGGCCGGCGTCACGGTGGAGGCAAGAGCCCTGAACCTCAGCTCCCCGACATGCGCCGTCCACAAGGGCAACATCTTCGCCAGCGACCAATAAAGTCGCTGTTTTACTGATGCCGAAAATGAAGCGGCCCGCTTTCGCGGGCCGCCTTGCCTTCTGTGCTTTCGATCGCCGTCAGCTGGCGTTGCCGATGACCTTCTGCTCGTGCAGCGCCTGGATCTGGTCCTTGCTGAGGCTGAGCCAGCTGTTGAACACCTCCTCGGTGTGCTGACCGAGCTTTGGCGAGGGCTTCAGCTCAGGCGGCTTGCCGTCAAAGCGCACCGGCCAGCTCTCGCATTTCCAGTCACCATCCGGATGGTGCATGACCTGCATGATACCGCGCTTCACAAAGCTCTCGTCGTTGTAGAGCTCGAGCGTGTCGTGGACCGCGCCGGCCGGCACCCCGGCGGCACCGATCAACTGCATCGCCTCTTCTTTGGTGTGGTGCTTGGTCCACTCGGCGATGATCTCGTTGATGAAACCTTCGTGCTGGTTGCGGCTCTCGTTGGTCGCAAAGCGCGCGTCGTCGATCAGCTCCTCGCGGCCGATGACCTTCAAGAGACGGGTCCAGTGCTCGGGGTTGGCGCGGCTGCAGAAGACATAGACATAGTCGTTGTAGCCGAACGGCTTGCACGGGTAGATGCCGCACGGCGCCGGCGCGCCCGAGGTCGACTGCGCGCCCATGCGCGGCGCCGCCTGCTTGTCGCCCTGCTGCGACATCACCGCAAACGAGGTGCGGATGTAGTGCATCACCGAATCCTGCATCGCGAGCTGCAGGCGGCGGCCCTTGCCGGTCGACTTCTTTTCGTAAAGCGCACCGAGGACGCTGATCGCCATCAGCATGCCGGTGCCGGTGTCGCCGATCGTGCAGCCTGGCTTGACCGGCGGCTGACCGGGCTCGCCGGTGACGCTCATCGTGCCGCCCGCGGCCTGCGCGATCATGTCGAAGGCCAGCGACTTCTCATACGGGCTGCCCTCGCCAAAGCCTTTGACCTGGCAGTAGATGATGCCGGGGTTGATCTCCTTCAGCACGTCATAGCCCAGGCCCAGGCGTTCGATCGTGCCGGGGGCGAGGTTCTCGGCGAACACGTCGGCCTTCTTGACCAGCTCCTTGACGAGCTCGACGCCCTTTGGCGACTTGAGGTCGACCGTCGCCGACTTCTTGTTGGCGTTCAAAATCTTGAAATAGAAGGAGTCATGCGACTTTCCGCTGGCCGCGGCGATGCGCCGGCCGGGATCGCCCGATTTCGGGTTCTCGATCTTGACCACTTCGGCGCCAAGCCAGGCCAAGGCCTCGGTGCAGGTCGGCCCCGCCTCGAACTGGGTCAGATCGACCACCCGGACGCCTTTCAGGCATTGCAGAGCCGCAAAATTTCCGCTCATCGTTTCCCGCTCCCTTTAATGGCCCCCACGGCTTTAAAGACCCACGGCCGCGCGCAGCAGAATCGCTTGGTTAAACGATAGCGCAGAATGTCACGCAACGGAAACCGCTCATCCCCGCGAAAATCGCATGTTGCCATCCCCAAACGCGGGAAGCCGGTGTAAGCCTATGCGATGACTGGCCCCTTGATCCTGCCCTACCGCAACATCCTGCCGCGCATCCACCCGAGCGCGTTTGTCGCGCCCAATGCGGTGGTGATCGGCGACGTGGAAATCGGCGCCGAGGCCAACATCTGGTTCAACGTGGTGATCCGCGGCGACGACGCGCCGATTCGCATCGGCGCCGGCGCGAATATTCAGGACGGCACGGTGGTGCACGTGACCTACGACGTGCCCGGCAGCGGCGAACACATCCCGACGATCATCGGCGAGGGCGCCGTCGTCGCGCATATGGTGCTGCTGCATGGCTGCACGCTGGAGCCCGGCGCCTTTGTCGGGATGAAAGCGTGCGTCATGGATCGCAGCGTCGTCGAGAGCGACGCGATGGTCGCTGCCGGTGCGGTCGTGACCCCGCGCAAGCGCGTCAAATCGGGCGAATTGTGGGCTGGCACTCCGGCGCGCCTCTCCCGTGCGCTCAAGCCCGAGGAGATCGACTACATGCGCTGGGTGCCGGAGCATTACCGCCGGCTGGCGGCGGAGTACCGGAGCGGCTAACTGCGCTTTCTCCGAAACGCGCCGAACAGCATCATAACCAGCCCGATCGCGCCGACGGCCCCCGATACCTCACCGACCTCTCGCATCATTCCCGCTGGGTCGTTCGATCTCGGTATGAAGCTGGTCATGTAGAAAAAGAAACCCAGCGCCAGGACGATCATCACCGCGCCCGTGATC
>Ga0210398_10001280_pt1 | contig 26311 bp, 15 predicted proteins | sample IncBWC4OmetaG_FD_161047 | JGI IMG/M metagenome (GOLD analysis project Ga0210398, IMG submission 161047) | Forest soil microbial communities from Barre Woods Harvard Forest LTER site, Petersham, Massachusetts, United States - Inc-BW-C-4-O | ecosystem: Environmental > Terrestrial > Soil >... | reverse complement strand
CAACGCTTCGACGTCACCCTTGCGAGTGACTCCGCATGACTCGGGGCCGATGTGGGTCGCTAATCCACTACTACCGTATGACTTTTTCATTCACTACACCTCGCCGGTTTAACCGGCGCACAGGAGACTGAACATGAAAAAACTCGCGTTTTTGCTACTATTCATTGTGCTTGCGGGCTGCGCCGTCGGACCGAATTACAAGCGGCCGACGGTTACCTTGCCCACTGATTATCGTGCCGCGGCGCCTGCGCAAAGCGACCGAGCAGCATCACTAGGCAGCGAAAAGTGGTGGGATGTGTACCAGGATCCCGTCCTGGCGCAGCTGATTCACACCGCACTTCAGCAGAATTACGACGTCCGCATTGCCGCCACGCGCGTGCTTGAGGCACAAGCCCAACTCGGTATTACCCGGGCGAACCAGTTCCCCTCAGCAAGCGTCGGCGCAGGCGTCTCCAGCCAACAAAACGCAAAGGTTTCAAGTCTGTTTCCGGCCTACGAGGTCAACGCTGGCCAGCTCAACCTCTCGGTTATCTGGAATCTTGACTTCTGGGGAAAGTACCGCAGGCAAACCGAAGAGGCACGTGCCCAGCTGCTTGCCACGAAGTGGGGGCAGGAAGCAGTGATCTCGTCGCTTGTTGCGAATGTAGCGACAGCCTACTTCGAGCTTCGGGCGCTGGACGCTGAGCTTGAGATTGCCAAGCGTACCTTGGGATCCCGCCAACAATCCCTGCAATTAACTCGGGTGCTCGAGACCCATGGTTCAGCTTCCGATCTCGACGTGAGCCAGTCGGAGCAACTCGTCTACACCGCCTCAGAGACCATTCCTGATCTCGAGCGTCAGATCGAGCAACAGGAAAATGCGCTCAGCATCCTGCTGGGCGAAAACCCCAGTTCCATTCCTCGCGGCAACCCTCTCACGGAGCAGCCCGTGCTGGATAGCGTCCCCGTCGGCCTGCCCTCCGAATTGCTCGAGCGTCGGCCGGATGTCCGCGAGGCGGAAGCCAACATGATGGCAGCCAACGCCCAAATCGGCGTCGCCAAAGCCTCGTTCTTTCCCAGTCTCTCTCTTACAGGGGCAGGAGGGCTCGAGAGTAATGCGTTGCACCATTTCCTCCAACAACCATCTCAGACCTGGAACGCGGCCGTCGGCATTACCCAGCCCATCTTCCAAGGCGGAGCGCTGCGCTCGCAACTCAGGCTCGCCCGAGCGCAATGGCAGGAAAGTGTGCTCTCATACCAGCAGACTGTGCAGAACTCGCTCGGCCAAGTATCGAACGCGCTTGTTGCGTATGACAAGGATCGCCAGTTCCGCGAGCAGCAGGAACTGCTTGCCGAAGCAGCGGAACGGTCGGACCGTCTCTCCTTGGTCCTCTATCGGAATGGTGGTGCGAGTTACCTGCAAGTCTTGACGAACGAGACAAACTATTTTTCGGCAGAGCTGAACCTGGTCGACGCGCAGTTGAATGAACGGCTTGCGCTTGTCCAGCTTTATCAAGCGCTAGGTGGCGGCTGGCAACAATAGCGGGCCGGGCCGACGCGTGCCACCGCTCTTCCACTTGCGATCTTAGGCCGCTTGATTGAGGCTCGGGGAATGGCATTGTTTGCTCGCTCTTTGGATCCAGCAACTGTCACAGCGCTGGCGGCCATTTTAGGCTCGTTCGCCCGTGCATCTGTTTCAACTCTGAGTGCGTGGATCACGCAGAGGCACCACGATCGACGGGATACCCTGGCCAGGAAGATCGCTCATCGCGAGCAACTGTATTCCGACTTTATCATCGAGAGCGCGCGAGCCCTGGTCGATGCAATGCAACACCCGAACCTTACTGCGGAGGAGATTCAGTCAGGCGCTGCCAAAAGGGATGACCCTTGGCGTCAATTCCAGTAACATCTGTCGGCGTGAACTCGAATCTCTGAGAAGCGGGTTATAGCTATCTGGTCTTATAATGCATCTAAGACAAAGAAATGAGCATCACCGCTATAACCGTGACGAACAATGTAAGCCGCGACGAAGCGATCGTGCGCATCAGTCGAGAGCTGCAGCGTCAAAACGATCGGCTACAGTTGCTACTCAATCTGACGACCAGAATCACATCGAGCCTCGACCTGCGAGAGGTCTTGCGCGCGATTGCAGCAAATATACGTGAAGTCATGCACGCTGATGCAGTAGCCGTTTCGCTGCCCTCCTGTACGGATGCCGCAACGGGAAAATTGAGAGTATTTGCAATGGATTTTCCGCATGGTAAGGGGGTCATCAAAGAAGAACTGCTGGTTACGCCAAGCGCCGCCGCCAAAAGAGCAATGGACACCTTGAAACCGATAGTCCTTGACGCGCGGGAACCTGGCAATTTCGCGCATGGGACAAGTGACATCGCCGCTGCCGAAGGCATAAAAGCCGTTTGCCTTATTCCGCTTGTAAATCGCGGCCGAATCCTCGGAATCTTAACGACTTCACGCACCACGGAGACTCCCTTTACGCCGGAAGATGTTGATTTCCTTAGCCGGGCGTCAGGACAGATAGCCATCGCAATTGAAAACGCGGTAGCGTACAAGGAAATTTCTGAACTCAAGGATAAGCTTGCGCAGGAAAAACTCTACTTGGAAGAGGAAATTCGCACCGACAGCGGTTTCGAGCGGATCATCGGCAAGAGCGCGGCGTTGAAGCGTGTTCTGCAAATGGTTGAGATCGTCGCTCCGAACGATTCCACGGTGCTGCTGCTTGGTGAAACCGGAACGGGCAAGGAGCTAATTGCGCGCGCCATTCACGACCGCAGCCGGCGCAAGGACCGGACCTTTGTGAAACTAAATTGTGCTGCGATCCCCACGGGCCTGCTGGAAAGCGAACTGTTTGGACACGAAAAGGGAGCTTTTACCGGAGCGATTGCGCAAAAAGTCGGGCGATTGGAACTCGCCGACCAGGGCACGCTCTTCTTGGACGAAGTAGGAGACATTCCGATTGAAATTCAGCCCAAACTGCTTCGTGTCTTGCAGGAGCGGGAGTTTGAACGCCTTGGCAGCAATCATACGCGGAAAGTGAATGTTCGTCTGGTGGCCGCCACCAATCGCGATCTGGAGAACATGGTTGCGGAACGAGAGTTTCGCAGTGACTTGTTCTACCGCCTGAGCGTCTTTCCGATTCGTATCCCATCCCTGCGCGAGCGCAAAGACGATATCCCTCTGCTGATCAGTTATTTCGCGCAAAAGTTCGCAAAACAAATGCAGAAAAAAATCGAGTCTGTTCCTTCTGTCGCTATAAAGGCCCTCACAGCCTGGGAATGGCCGGGAAATATTCGCGAATTGGAGAATTTCATTGAACGTGCGGTGATTCTGACGGGCGGCAAAGCGCTCGAAGCACCGCTCACGGAACTGCGAAAACCAGAAACGGCAACAGCTGCAGATGCGGCCGTCGACAGGAACAATCGAACCGCTCGCAAAGCAACGAGCTCACGGCCTAACGTCAGCGCTGGCGCCGAGGAGTATGAGAGGAAGCAGCGCGAGGAAATCATAGACGCGCTTAACGCATGCAAGGGGCGTGTCGGTGGTTCTGATGGCGCTGCAACACGCCTGGGGATCAACCGAACCACGCTTCTCTATCGAATGAGAAAGCTCGGCATCTACGCGAAGCTGTATTCCTGAGTGGATGCCTTCCTGACCGGGCCATCCGAGTGGCTCTGTCTGTTCAAGCTTGCTTCAGTTCGACATTTCTAACTTTTTTGACTTCTGACACCTCGGAACCAACGCCCCCCTGAAAATTCAGCGACTTACGCCTTCACAGAATGGCCCGGATCTTGCCGTAGTCCAGGCCAGGGCCAAAGACATTTCGAAAGTCTTCTAGCCCGTTCGTATTAGGTGTCTCTTGTTGCCGTACATAGGCCCTGAGCTTCTCGACGCGCTGTTCGGTCTCCCTAACACGTGGTCCTGGTTTCAGAAAGAAACGCCCGCGGTAGGTGCTCGATCTAGCAGCCACTTTTCAAATGTCGTCTTTTCCGAAGCCGGCGGCAATCTAGGCGGAGACCAGAGTCCTCAAATTGGTTCGCAGTGAGATTAGTAGGAAGCCCCATGCTCACGACCGAAGTGATAGGTGAAGGAAGCACTGGCGTACGAGTGCAGCCGCACGCCTACGACGCTCATGAAGGGTGAAGGTTCGAGCTGTTCAGTGGTTTGCCCTGTATAGCCCCTGGCGATCAGAAGGTTCACTCCCAAGTCCATCCGCTCCTGTTTGAATGCTCGCAGGACAGCCCCTCGGACCTCCGTGTTTGCCACCCCAATGGCCTCCGAACTCGGCACGCCCGAAACAAGCTCCCCGAGGGGCTTGGCTCCTACGTATTCAAACTCGCCGCGCGCCCGCAAATGGAAAGGGAGGAAATGGTCCAAGGTTGCGAGACCATCCAAGATTAGGCGCGGCGCTTCCGGCGTGGGCGTGCCGTCGGACAAATCTCGTGCATCCGCTTTGGAAATGGATGCCTGCAGCATGCCAAATCCAAAGTAGTGGCGTGCGGCAAACGTGAGGTAACGCAGCCGGCTGGGGCCTTCGTCAAACTGCAAGCCGGTATCCGGATCAATTTTTGCGAGGGATGCTTCCGTTGTAGTGTGGGCAAGGGTGAGACGAAGGTCCGTTCCGGAAAGGGTCTTGCTCGCCACCAGTTGATAGGAGTGGGAACGGCTCACCAGCGTGCCTTGGGTCGTACCGGCGCCAAACCTGGGATCTTCGGTGAAGAACGCCTCTCCTGCGCTTAACGAGACGTTGGGCAACCAGAAGTGGTCTTTCGGAAGGAAGGAGACGGTGGCTTTAGGATTGTTGAGACCAACCCAATTTTGAAACGAGTGAGCTGGAACCAGCAGGTCATCGTTATTGAAATTGATTTCGTCGCGCCGCCATCCCAGATAGAAATGAAAGTATCTAGCTGGCGCGCCCTCCACGGCGATGTAAGGTGAAACATCTCCAATGGTGATGTTGTTGGCTGACACTTTTTGAAACGGGCCATACACATTGGGTTGTGTGGGATCGAACAGGTCGTAATGGTCCAAATCGTCCCGCCGCGGAGCATCACGCTGATAGTCAAGTCCAGCGAGGAGAGACAAGAAATCTCCAAACTTATCGACGTACGTGGCATTACCACCGGTGACGGTCCTGAATTCACTTTGCCTGATGAGCCCATCGCCGAAATTGGAGAAAAGCGAAAGATTGTAACTGCGGAAGAACCCGGAAAGCTGGAGCTGCTGGGAACTCGACAAACGCCAGGTATCACTCAGCACGATCTCAGCGGTATGCGTTTGATCCTTTTGGCGAGAGTCAATCGTGCCGTCCGGAACAGGAACGCCGAGTGGAGAGAGGCTAGGTACATACGAAAAACCGTAATATCCGACGCCGAAGAGCTTAAGTTCGTGATTGCCAAACTCGAAGACGCGAGAGCCATTAATCTTGAATTGCTTACGATGCTCGAGCCGGTCCAGAAAGCCGTTGCCATAGGAGGCTTGCGCCAGAATCCAGGAATGGCTATCGGGGCTCAATCCGGCAACAAGGTCAAGGTCCCGATAGTCACCCGTCAGCGTGAAAAACGGATCAAACTGAGAGCGTAGACCATAAGTCGCAGAAAGATTCTGCGAATGGTTCCCTTCGCGCACGTTGAAAGCACCGCCGTCCACCAAAACACTTCCGATAGCCTGCGGAACAAGGATGTTAGGGTCCGCGTACCCATTTCCGTGAGCGTTGGCCGAGAGATTGTTGGGGACAAGGTAATTTCCGACCTGAATATAGGATGCAATCGGTTCTCCGTGGTCCCCCGCGACGCCTGGTGCGAAATACTGAGGAGCTTTGATGCCGCCCGACGCGGTTTCGATGGGCAAACCGGGGATAGAGACCGGCGCCCCAGGGCGTCCTGGATTTGCGTCTAGCGTTTCCTCCCGAATGACCACACGCTGAGCGGGATCAGGACTTGCGACGTCCACATCGAGCACGTCCGTTGAGACCTTGACTTCTTGATTCGTCGCCGCAAGTTTCAACTGCACATCGACGGCTAACGGTTCGGCGTCGCGGACAATGACCGGCCAATCGACCTCGTCAAAGCCAGGGATAGCTACTCTAAGTGTGTACTTGCCCCGAAGGACGCCGTGAAACTCATAGTGGCCTTGCTCGTCCGTGGCGGTGATCGACGCTGCCTCTCGATCCAGAGCGAGGAGGGTGACACTCGCTTTGGGGACTGCCGCTCCCTCTGGATCTGTGACCGAGCCGGCAAGATCGGTCGCCGGAGGCACGTTGCCCGCTGGGAAGGCGCTCATTGCGGGGAGGGTGGCGAACAACAAGATCAGAACCAGAGCAATCGTAATATTTCGCATTGGATGGTTCTTTCGGTCTAGTAGGATAGCCATCTCTGGCGTTCACCCGGAAAGTCGAACCTATTGTGGAGTCCAATGCACGTTAGCCCTGAAAAGGCCATCCACGAAACCTATTTGATAAATCAGGAACAGACCGAATCCCGTGCTGACAATTCCGGAAATCGGGGACAGATACTTGCCCGCGAATTCGAAGTGTTTACCCGTGTACGCAACGGGGATGGCCATGGCAGAGGTCATCAACATCATGCCCATGATCGTTCCAATCCCGAATACCAGCAGGTACGCGATGGCCCACAGGGGGCTGCGAATTGTTGAGAGTACCAACAGAGCTACCGCCGCAGAACCAGCTAGCCCATGAACGAGACCGATGACGAACGGACGAAAAACCTGATAAGAACCGTAGCGGCTCATTAGTCTCTCGAGAGAACTCTCCGCTGCTTTACGAACCGCACCATAATTCATCGTCTCTCGGGTTGTGCGGCGGTTGACGGGCGCAAATCGTTCGGTCAACCAGCGAAGTGCTCCGGTGAGATTCAGGACACCAAGAAGGACCAGCATCAGAGCCACGGAGAATTCCATGGAAAGGCCGACTCTCGGCGGAATGACCAGGCCGAAGAGGATGATCGCGGAGCCCACCAGGAAAATCGTGAACGTGTGACCCACGCCCCATAACATGCCGATCAGAGCTCCCTGGCCGACGGAACGCTCACGGCTGGCTATCGTGGAGACGGCGACGACGTGGTCAGGATCGGTGGAGTGGCGCATGCCGAGGAATAGTCCGAGGAGCACAATCCCGACGAAAGATGGCAACTTGGCTTGCGTCAAGAAGTCAGAGCCGACTCCGGTGCTTAATAGCGCCCGGCCAGCAATGCCCAAACCCAGAATCAGCATGAAGCCTGCGGAGGTGACCGGAAGCCAACGCTTCACGATGGATGCGTCAGTTTTCCACCGCGCAATGAACTGCCGCGCGTAGACCATGAATAAGCCGATGGCGATGAGCACCGCTGCCAAGCCGAGGCTGAAGGCCACGATTAGAAACAGACCAAACCCGACGCGATGCAGAGAGAATGCACTCAGCAATACCACAAGCGCTGCGGGACATGGCACAATTCCGCCGGTGATTCCCAGTGTAAGGAGTTGTGTGAGAGATACTCTCTTGCCTGCCTGGCTGGATACTGCCCCACTACCTACCGATCTCCGAGAATCATCCCTCTCCGCTGGGCGACTTTTACCGAGTGAAGCGAACCAATGACTATGGGCGCTGCCGATTTCATGGTTGTGGTCGGCATCCTCACCGGTCCAGGCGCGAATCATCAGATAGGACGCCAGGACCGCGATGATGATTCCGGAAATGGCCCCGAGCCAAGGATAGAGTTGTTCGGGAACGATGTAGTTCGAGGCGTACAGTGTGACGGCCCCGAGAAGATACACGCCGGCTGTATGCGCGATAGTGACGATTAGGCCAAGGAAAACCGCGTGCCGTGCCGTCCCCTTCGAGCCTACGAGGTACGCCGCTACCATGGTTTTGCCATGACCCGGCTCGAGAGCGTGCAATGCGCCGAGGGCGGCCGCAATCAAAGCGGCGGTGACCAAGAACCAAAAGCTTAGGTTTCGGGCAGACACAAGCTCCGTGAATCTGTTCCGCGGCGTCGCCTGTCGATTCGCGCGCAGCGATATTGGGGCGGCGGGAACGCCGATGGTGCTGAGCGGCGTTAAGGAGGGTTTGACGGCTGCGGCGGTTTGCGGGTGTCCTACAGCCGGTGCATCCGCGCGTAAGTCTGCTGAAAACGCGAGCGTTCTGTCGATTGCGTTTCCGCGGGAGGCGATGGCTGGCGCCACTCGCATCCGAGGGGCCGCGTGCGCCGGTGTCGTTTTGCTCTCAGCCGAGAACGACCGTGAGAAACTGAAGCTAGCTTCGAGATCCTGCGGCGGACTGCTCAAGAGGTCGGTAGGGTAATTCGAGAGTTGACCGCTGCGGTCGGCCGCCGGAGCTGAGCTGGCAGTCAATTCGACATTGGGTGCCCACGTGACTACCACTTCCTTCCAGCCAGCGCGCGCCGCAAAGTTGTCGTCACGATAGTGCACCGCATAACTGGATCGAGGGGAGGGGCCCTCTATCACGGCGCGATAGACGAATCCAAGTTTCATCGTCGGCAACCCGCCCGCCCCGGCAGGGAAAATGACGCTCTGCGAGATCGGTTGGAGTGGCAGCGACCGGCCGTTTACCTGAAGCGAAAGGCCGTTTGCCAGCAGCTCTGCCTTCTTCGCAAGATAGGCCGCAAGGCCTGGATCACCCTCTCTGGGGACGATACCGGTTTCCTGAATTTCCTGGTAAGTGGGAATCTCCGCCATATCGATGAGGTAGCGAACCTCGATGAACTCCGACTCGACGCGGATTCCGGCGTAATGGCTGATACTGAAATTACCCATGGGATGCGCGGCACTCGCTTGCGGATTCGCGAGCCAAGAAAACAGCAGGAGCGTTAAGAAGAAAGCGCGGGCTATTCTATGGTCGTGCATCTGTCGTCCTTTGGCTCGCCGCGGCAAGGGAGCCACGGGAAAGTCCTTGGAGAGTTGCTCTGGCGAGATCTGCGTAGAACAAGTGGAATTGTGGATTCAGCGCCAGCGCGCTTTGCAAATAGCTTTTTGCCTTCGCAGAATCACCAGCTTTCTGGTAGATCATGCCGGCGTGGAAGAACAGTTGTGGATCCTTTGTCCCTTGCTCCAAGGCGTGAGAGATCGCTTCGGCCGCCTCCTGAACTTTGTCACTCTTGAACAAGGACCACGCGAGCACGTCCCAGGTGTAAATGTCACGCCGGACTTCCAACTCCTTCTGAGCCAATGCCAGGGACTCATGCAATTTCAAGCTGTGGTCGGCATAGAAAAGTGCCAGGTCGCGATTATGGATTTGCTGATTGATTTGGCTGAGATAGCCAATGAACTCGACCAGTTCATATTGCTTCTTTGCTTCGTCGAGCTGTCCGAGTTTGCGATAAATGTCGCCAAGGGCTGCGGCATATTCCGGATACGGCACTTTCGCGATGGCTTCTTTGTAGAGTCTGACCGCGTCGCCGTATCTGCCCTGCGAGGCGCGGACCTTAGCGAGCCCGGCAAGCGCGCGATAGTAGTTGGGATACTCCTCGAGCGAGTCCACGTACGCTTTTCGAGCGGCGTCGATTTCTCCGGCCAGGAAGAGCTCTTCGCCAAGCTGATATTGGCTCCAGGCAATATTCTCAGCCGGCATGTGTGTCTCTATCGCCGTGCGCACCGCACTACGCGTGAGCTGGATAGCCCCCTGCGTATCACCAGCCACGAATCGAAGAAAAGACATGCGGCTGTTCTGCTGATACAAGTACGCTAACTTCTCGTCCTCCGAACCAAAGGGGCTCTGGAGCCGCGAATACGCGTCTGCAGCGCTTTTGTAATCACCCATGTCGGCGAGCGCGTCTCCTGCAATTGCCCACGGAGACGGATCGCCGGAGCCTAACGCCAAGGCCTTCTGGGCCCAAGTCAGGGCATCGTCAAACCGGTGTTCAACCATGCAGACCACGGCCATTTGAGTCATCGCAAATGCAGCCGCTGGATCGTTCGAAAGGAGATCAAGGGACTTCTCGAGTGCGCCTTTGGCCAACTCATAGTCCGCAGCATCCGCGGTCTCTCGGCCCTTCTGCAAATAAGCCGCACCAAGCTCGGCAAAACCCGTATGGTCTTCCGGGTTTCTTTTCACGCGAGCTTGGAGTCGTTTGATCAAATCGTCGGTAGCACTTTGTTGTGCCCGCAGCGGAACCGCTCCCGAGAGAAAACCGATCAGGAACAGCAGCGATAGGATTTTGCGTATCATGTTCTCACCCGAGTCGCTTTCTTACTTTGCGTCATGAGAGGCAGCGGAAGCGGGCACGAGCTTTCCGAGAACCTCGCGCGCTGCCGCCGCATTTTCTGACCACGGATTGAGTTCCACCGACTGCTTCAGGTAGCGTGCCGCTGACGCATCATCATGCATCTGAGCATCGATAACTCCTGCGTGATAAAACATTTTTGCCTCGCGGACACCGACCGCAAGCGCCATGGCGATTTGCTTTTGCGCTTCTTGGTATCGCCCATTGCCACAAAGCGCCCAAGCATACGCGTCTAGCACATTCACATCGTGGCGCTTCGCGATTTCGAGTTGCGCGATGCGGAGCGCCTCCGCGGGATCGTGGCCGCGCCCGAGATAGTAAGAAATGAGTTCCTCGTTTGCGGTGTCTTTGCTGTTGATCAAGGGCCGAGCCTTCGCCAGGAAATCAGTGTATGCGGTGGACGCTTCGGTAGCCTGACCGGCACGCTCAAGAGCCTGCGCCAGTGCATAACGGCTTGCGGCAGTGGGAGATTTCTGGTTTCGCTGGCGGAGCAGCTCGACCGCTTCGGAATAGTGCTCCCGCGCCGTTTGAACGCGAGCCAAGTCCTCCAGAACTGCGTAATAACGAGGGAATTGTTGGAGCGCCGAATGAAGGAGTTTTTCCGCGCCGTCGATATCCCCAATCGAAAACTGCAAATCCGCCATTTCCGTCAATGTCCAGGCAAGTTCTTCCGTTTGCGTTGGAGCCATCTGCTGATACGCCTGGGAGAGAAATTCCGAGGCGCCACGCGCATCTCCATAGAGACGGCGCAACGCGGCGCCGCGCAATAATCCCGGTACATTTCCAGGCCGCAGGTCGAGCATCCACTGGGCTGCTTCTTCGGCCTCGCCGTATTCGCCCAGCGCCATGGCGGCGTCCGCGATAAATCCATACAGCAAAACGTCATCGGGCGTCTTCTTGTTCAACGCTTTCGCAAGACCAAGCGCTTGCGCATACTCTCCACGGCCCAGCAAAATCATCAGCCGCGCCTTCTCTCCTTCAAGATTGGCCGGCGTAATTTGCAACGACTTCTGAAGCGCGCCCTCGGCTTGCACGTAGTAGCCGGGATCCGCCGTCTCGCGAACTCGTTGCACGCAGGCCACCGCGAGATCGTTATACGGCTGGCTGTGATCGGGATGCGCTTTGATTGCCGCTTCAGCCCAGGAAATTTTCTGTTCCGCGGGCGTCGCCGCGTTGTGCGGCGCCTGCGCCCAAACGAGCGGAGCTACAAGGAGCGATAGAACAACCAAGGCAAACGTCTTCATGTCTTCTCCGTTTTTCTCAAACAAAGCTCAGAGCCGCACGGGTTTACCGCGCGGCTCTGAGGTTGAGGTTATTACTCGAGCGCGCAGGCTGACCCGGTGCCGCCTGTACAACCAGGTTCTCCGGGATCGATGTGACGGCGATTGCGCCCGCTCGGGCAATCCGCCAGGTAGGGGAATTGCGTCCGAAAGAGCGCGTCGTTGACGTTCACTCCGTCACCGAGACGGTTGTTGGGGAATATGTTGAAGCCGGGGACCAAGACGCCTCCCACGGCCACGCGTAGCGTGATGTCGACGACGTCGTCCGTCAAACGCCGTCCGTTTGGATAGCCAGCGGGATCGCCAGCAATCAAACCGAGGCGGCTGGAGCTGGCCGGAGGCGTTGCTGGAACGCCCGTGTTGAGTCGAAGCAAGTCTGCGACCGGCCCGGCGGTAGTTCCCTTAGCCGCGATTGGTGGCGCGTACGTCACGAGCGGAAGCAAATCCGTCCGGGGCGCTGGAGGAATCTTCAAGGCCCCCGCGTAGATTGCTTCCACGACGTGCGCGATCGCCGGATCGAGGTCGAAGTGAGCGAATTGTGCATCGTTCACCGGCTGCTCCATGCTCCAGCGGTCCTTCGAACCAATTCCTATCACCAGTTCATTGATCAGCGGGTTGCCGAATCTTTGTACTTGGCGGAACGGACCGAAGCTCACGGCGGGGTTGAGGTGTTCACGAATGGTTACGCGCGGCCGGGAAGTGGTTCCCCAAATGCCGATGGTTGCGTTGGGAGAGGTCGCCGGCTCAACCGTTCCGGTGCTGGTCAGCATGGTAATCGGTACCTCGAGGGCGATGGTGTTGACGGCGTAGCCGGAAACCGTGTCGCTGGCAAAGTTCTGCGCCGCCGCATCCTCCGCGTCGGTCAGGACTCCGGGAATGCCGCTGGCGAGAGTTCGGTAATTGACGGTATCGAACGTGGCGCCGAGGTCGATGTAGAAAGGATCGTCCACGGTACCGGCGAAAACCGATATGCCGTTCTCAAGATGATAGGTTGCGGCATCGAACAGTTTGTCGTAATCCATCGTGCGGGGTCCGTTGTTGGCCGGCACGGCAAAGAATGGCGAGCCGTCGGAGTTTTTGAGCTCGGTGGCTTCTTCATGTTCGCCTTTGCTGTGACGAACCATTGTTACCGTATAGACTTGCCGAAGATTCAGGCCCGGATTGTTGAAGTCCTGAATCTGCGGGGGTACCACCAGAGTCGACGTCCCCGGAGCATTCGCGCCGTTGGGGCCGATCCCGGCGAGTGCTACCGGAATGTTGGGAAGCTGGAACTGCTGCGTCTGGAAACGAATCTGGAAGGTGATGTCCGCCAGAGCGTCTTGGTTGTTGTCAACGTGGATCTCGTACAGAATATCGGGATCGAACGGGAACCAGTTGGGTCCATTCGCCGGCTCCAAGAAGGGATCGACGTTAAGAATAAACGTGACCTTTGATGGAGTCGTGTTCGGCGCCTGGTTCGCACTGTAACTCACAAATGCGTACAGGTCGGTGATATCTGCCTTGTGATCTAGTGCGGTGATCGGAGCCTCCCGGTGGCTGGAAGCAAACAAGCCGGTTGGCATTGCGATCCCCGCCGCCAGGATCAAGGCGACGCAACTGCGTAACAACTTCATAGGCAACCCCCTTTTGATTAAATGCGTGGACGGCCGAAGGTTCTGCAGCGGAATGCGAGCGAAACAGATCCGCCGTCGTGTTCAGTACGACCGAGTCGGTCAGCTGGATTAGTCGGGATTTCCGATTTGTCAAAATTTCTGGCGCATGCCACGCGGCAAGAGCACTGTTGGATCACGAAAAGAGAATGGGTGTCCGGTCAGACGCGTAGTCACTGGAACATCGGTGGAAGTACTCGGCCTCCATTGTCCGAATCCGCAGAGACTAGGTCGTGCCGGACAGGACAATGGGCATCGTCGGAACGGCGGATCCGGGCTCGTTTTCAACCGTCACCGCGAATCCTTTAGCTGCAACCCCGTCACCTAACTGTGAAAGAACCAGCGCCGCGCTTCCCCGGTCGTCAGGTTTGAATGTTCCCGCAGGAAGCGCTGGAGATCCATTCGCAGGCAGCAGCCAGAGTTCATAGATTTTGTGAGCAGGCAACGGATTGAGATGATCCGCAAGCAAGACGAGGCTGTGCTGCCGCGACGAATACACGACCTTTGCTTCCGGTTGCACCTTTGCGCCGGCCGCTACAAGTGAGACGTGCTGAGCGTCAGGAGCCGTCAACGCACGGATCAACTCGCCGGCTCGGTCCAGGGTTTGGCGGCTTGTAGCGAGTCTAGCGGCAAGGTCTCGATTCTCTCCCGTAAGCGTGCGGTTCTGTCTCCAGACGGCCACGAAGGCCAGGGCAAATGCAAGGGTTGCGAGCGCTGGCGCCCAGAACCAGGCGCGGCGTCTTTGATATTGACGACCAGCAACTGGGAGCCGCACGTCGCGCGGTGCAACCGCGACAGAGCGTTGTTCCTCCAACCGCGCCATCAGTTCCGCCCGAAAATGCGCTGACGGCACTGTCGGTTCTACCGCGAGCGCTATTTGGGCGGCCGCTTCGCTTAGGCTATTGAGTTCCTCGCGACAAGTGGAACACTCGGCCAAATGGAGCTCCAGACGTGCGGACTCCTCGCTGCTGAGGGCACCTACGGCGTACAAAGCCAGATCGTCCCGATATTGCTCGTGGGCGCTCATGCCGACAGTCCCTTTCGAAGAGACAGCAAACCAAGCCGAATGCGCGACTTGACCGTCCCAAGCGGTTGACTCACTCGGGCCGCAATCTCCACATGCGTCAGGCCATCGAGAAATGCCAACTCGAGAACTTGTCTCTGCTCGGCCGGCAGTTGAGCCATCAGTCTTTTTGCCCGGTCGCTCTCGGCCGAGCAATGCACGGACGCATGGCTGGCCTGCGGATCAGATAACGGTGTTTCAGATGAATCTACTTCGAATTTCAGCTTTCGCAGTGAGTCAACCGCTCTGTGGCGCGTTATCACCGCCAGCCATGGTGCTAGCCGACCACGCTTGGGATCAAATGAAGTGGGATTGCGCCACAATTGGAGAAAAACCTCCTGTACGACGTCTTCGGCGGCCGCCGCGTTTCGCAAAACTCGCAGAGCGACGCCATAGATAAGCCCCGCATATTCATCGTACAGGCGCACGAATCCCTCTTTGTCGCCATCGAGAAGTCGGGCGACAATACTCGCATCGTTCGAGAGCTGCTGCGTCACGACCCTCCAGTCCAGTTCTTATTATGTACGAACCAAAGGCCTTTGCGGATTACACCCCCCACAAAACGACTGACTCTACGCTTGACGGCATCCGCGGGCGCGTGCGGGCCAGCATCGAAGGCATCGAGGCAGGTAAATTCTTCGAGTATGAAGGGCGCGAAGGATTAAAGAAGCTTCGAGATGGGGTGAAGGCGAGGGGCCGTAAACTCCTTGCCCGGAAAGCCTCTGGCAAGTAATGCACCAGCGTGTCTCAGAGAATGCCGCGCGGGATCTGGCTGAGATCTTCCTCTACTGGGCCACTCGGGCGAGTGAGCAGGACCTACCCTGCGACTTTAGAATTCGAGCTTTAGCGCGATCTGCCCTTCGCGGCCCGGCAACCATTCCGACACCGTGCCGAACGTTGCAGCCTGCGCCTGCTGCGACTGAATGGCAGCGGCATTGGCTTTATTGAAGATATTGAAGAACTCAAACATACCAGTCAAACGGTAGCGTTCGTGGAAAACCCAAGTTTTCGCAATTCGCGAGTCCATATTTGCAAAGACTGGCGCGGTGAATTGGTTGCGCGCGGTTTTCAAGTCGCGTGGACCGTAGTTTCCGTTCCCGTCCTGATCGACCGGTTGCGCTGCGACGGCTGTGTAGCGGAACCCACTTTGGGCGCGCAGCAGGCTGCTGAATTGAATATTCCACGGCAAGTGCAGCAATCCATGAGCTTCAAACGTGTGCCGCAGTGCGAAATCGGATGGCCCGTTGTCCAGGGTTGCCCCGTTGTAAAAGACGCCGGCTTTTGGAACGTAATTGCCGTTGCAAGCGATGAACGACGAAGTCGCGTTCGTTTTGCTCGGGCAGGTTGCCGTGCCGGGGTCCGTCACCACAGGTGGAACGCCTACGAAACTATCCGTGGGATAAGAGTTGCCCCCTCCAATCGAGCCGGTCCCGAGGTTTGAGCTGAGCGCGTCGTCGTTCTCCGAAACGTACGCGTAGCTGCCGCCCAGCGTGAACCGATGGCTCATGCGCTTCTCGAAGGTCAGGATTCCGCCGTTGTACGTGCCCCCATACCAGGGACCGAAACCGTTCACGAACGGCACGGTTGAATCGTTGGCAATTCTGGACGCAAAGGCCAGATTCGTTTGCCTGACGCCAAGGATGTTGATTATGTCCCTGTGTACGTAGTCCAGGGAGATAACCCAATCGTTGCCAAGCTGCCGCTGTATACCGAGGGTTTCGCTCCGATTAAGGGGTGTTGCGAAGCCGGGTGCCACGGTCACCTGGTAGGCACTCGGGTTAAGGTACAGGAACGAAAGCGTGCCGAAAGGGCCCCACTCAAAGAAACCGTTGGGCTTGCCGATGGCGGCATCGGCGGCGGTGAGAAACGCCGCCGGTGTCAGCCCAGAAAGCTGCTGGACGTTGCTCATGTTGACGACGGAGTTTGCCGGAATCGGCGTCGACCCGATGTTATTCAAATGGTCGATCCCATAAAGCGTGGAAGTATTTCCGTTAAGACCGGCGAATGGACACGTAGCGCCGCTGGCGGCGATCTGGGCGTCTGTCTGCGAGGGAGCGTCGCACACGCCGAAAAGCATGGGAGCGAGGGTTGGTACGCCGTAGAAGAGCCGCGGAAATGAAAACGGTTGGCTCTCTCGAATGTCGGCGCCGCCAAACGCGGGAATGTCGCGAACCAGGCCGAGCCGGAAGTGATCATAGAAGCTGCCGAAGCTGCCCCGTAGCACGGTCTTGGAGTTTATCGAGTACGCGAAGCCGATGCGCGGCGAGACGTTCGTCGCTATGTTGAAGGCGGAGTCGTAGTCCCAGCGCAACCCGGCGTTCACGGTCAAGTTCCGGAGGACCTTCCAGTCGTCCTGCACCCACAGGCCGTCGTAGTTGTTGCGCAGTTTGATGTCGTTGGCTTGTGGAGTGAGGCCGCCAATCGTCAGGAGTGTAAAGAACCCAGCATTGATGGGCCCGAACTGCTCGTAATCGGCCGCGGTTGCGAAGAGTTGATTCTCTAGTGCATTCGCTTCCACGCCGTCCACGTGCGTCCGCTCGAAGTCCCAGCCGAACTTCAGTGTGTGCTGCTTCCAAGTTTTCGCCAGGCTGGCGCCGAAAATCCCGTACTTCTGATCGATATTAGACGGTGTAAACTCCGCTCCATATTCGGGTTGCCCCAAGTCTCCGAAGACGCCTCCCGTCGTATAGCTGCTGAACAGATTGAAAAGCGTAAAGGGACCGGCCTGCGGATGCGCCGGGCCCGTTAATGTCGACTCATCACGGTATTGCCCGCGCAGATTCAGAATGTACGGGTTAGCGGAATCGCCGAAAGTGACGGTGTCGCCGAAGCCGAGAAACAAATTCCGGTCCCCGAGATTCGTGCGGGTGGACGGCAGAGAGGTTGAAAGAGACAGCGGATTTGTGCTGTTCACATGCACGTTCGTAAAGTTCATTTCTTCGGTGAGGTGGTTGTTGCGCAGAACTTGATCGAACTTCGCAAATGCGCGCATTTCGTTATCGGTCGTCGGCTCGTTGTACGTTTCTTCATTCGCCAAAATAAACCCTGGCGTATTGGGCGGGGGGACGAAATTGAGCTGCTGATTCTCGTGAATATTCTCAGCCGAGGCGAACCAAAACGCCTTGTCCTTGACCATCGCGCCGCCTCCTGCCAGGTCGTAGTCCCAGCGCAAAAGATACGGCGGCTCGCTTTGCCCAGGAATACTGGTAGCCGCAGTCTGCCCCGGAATGTCTGAGCTGTCGAACGCGCTATTGCGGTGATAGAGGGACGCCAGCCCGTGCAGGTCATTGGTTCCGGACTTGCTGATGACGTTTACGATTCCCCCGGAAGAATGGCCAAACTCCGCTTTGTATCCGGTCGTGATGACCTGAAATTCCGCGATAGTGTCCTGATTGAATTGCGCCGCGGCGCCGCCCCCCAGTTCGTTCTCGTTGGGCTGTCCGTCGATCAGAAAACCTGCGTTGTTGGCCCGCTCGCCCAGAATCGGAGTTGCGTTGTCGCTATTGAGGTCCGCTTGCCGATAAATGGCGACGCCTGGAACCAGTTGCAGCAGGTCCAGATAGTTTCTACCGTTGATGGGCATATTGTTAATGTCTTGGGGAAGAACCGTCGCGCCGGTCGAAGACGAACTCGTCTCCAACATCGGCAGGTCGGTGTTGACGTTTACGGTTTCAGTAACTTTTCCGACTTCCAGCGTAACGTTTAACGTCAGCGTGCGGTTCAGCGTCACATCCAGGTCTTTGAACGCGTACGTCGCAAATCCCTCGTGCGTGACTGTGAGCGAGTAAACGCCCGCCGGCAGGTTAGAAAACGCATAAGCGCCGCCCGCATCGGTCGTGGTGCTTCGGCTCGTGCCGATCGTGTCGCCCGAGAGCTTCAACTCTGCGCCACCGACAGCCAGTCCTTGCTTATCGGTCACCGTGCCCTGCATCGTTGAAGTTGTCTGTGCGCGCAACATGGGCGGGCAGACGGTAAGCGCAGCTGCCGTCAACAGCGCGACGCAGCTAGAGACGCGGGAAATAAATAATTTGTGCAAACAAATTTGGCGAACGAGTTCACCAAACATAGAGGATCCCCCTTGTGATTCGCCGCAGCAAGCTGGACGGCTGCACCCCTCGGCCTATGCCAAACAGTCGCCTGAAACATTTGTTGCAATCTGCTTGCTGGGAGCCTAAGAACCGGACGTGCGGCTGTCAAGCTCTTTTTTCTGAATACACCCTGCCCGTATTCCCGCACAGCTTACCAAGCCCCTCGGAAGGAGCATTGGTCTTTAGCCAGGCCTGCCCCTTTTGCGGAGACGAATTCATGACTAACGGCGACTGGGAAATGTCCGCCAAAAGCAAGCTGATGGCGCGCTACTTTCTTGTCGCCGTGACGGCGCCGTTGGGTTGATGGAAGACAGCTTCGGTGACTTTGCCTGTTTCGTCCTTCTTGAATTCCGCACTGAAACCTGCCATTCCCTTGATGTCGAACATGAGGCCTCGCGTCGGAACCAGCTCGTACTGCGGCTGTCCGGGAACTGTTAAACGCAAAGAATCACCGGCGAGTGCTACCGTGGCAGTCATTCCGCTCAAGACGTATTCGCCCGTAAGAGTGCGAAGGACGTCCAGGGAGATTTTCTCAGCCGCACGTGTGAAAACGATATCTTCCTGCAGCGACGGTTCGAGGGCGGCAGAGATGCGGTGGATGTCGCCCTTTTTGTCCATGTGAAACTGAAACAGCTCGCTGGCAGCGGGACTATCCGCGTCTTCCGGAACCTGGAACACATCATAGTGGTAGTGAGCAAGCGGATAAGGGCCAAGCTTGTTGAGTGTCAATTCGAAGGCATCGCCCTTTTGCTCGATTTTTATCATGCCGTATCCGGGGTTCTCGTAATTCCCGACGTAGTCTGCCAAATCGTGAGAAGGGTGCGTTCCGGTCTTTTTGTCGGAAACCTTGGTCTTTTTTGACTCTTCCCCCTGCTTCTTTCGTTTGGCCTCGACATCTTTGAATCGCGTGAGCCAGGGTATCTGATCGAGGCCAAGCAGGCGATCGTAGACGTTGTAGGCTAGGATTTCGGGAGAAGGCTGCCCGGGCATGTTGGTCAGGATGACCACGCCCATATGATCATCCGGAAGCAATGAGAGCAGCGCGTAGAATCCGTCGATGCCGCCATTGTGCCAGACAAGATTGTGCCCTCTATACGCAGTCGCGACCCAAGTCAGGCCGTAGCTGAAATGTCCAAGTTCCGGGAAGCTGAACGCCGCAGGCAGGTCGGGCATGGAGGTTTGTGGGCTGTGCATCATGCGAAGGTTGCTCTCGGAGACGAGCTGCTTGCCTTGGTACTTGCCATCGCCAAGCTGGAACGTTAGGTAATGCGACATATCGGCGATGCTGGAATTGATGGAACCCGCCGGGCCAATCGCATCGATGTTGTGGAATGGAACTTGAGTCACAACTTCTTTCTTGAGCTCGTACGGCAAAGCGTGGTTGTCGGTTTTCTCGATATCTTCGACGGATAAATCGGAATGAGTCATGCCAAGCGGCGTGAAAATCTTCTCGCGAATCGTGCCTTCCCAGCCGAGGCCGCTCAGTTTGCCCTCGAGATAGCCCATGGTCATGACGGTGAGGTTGTTGTACTGATAGGCGCTGCGAAAGTCCTTGTTTGGCTTGAGGTATCTTAGCCGGCTAACCAAGTCGGCGCGGCTGAAATCGGAGGAATACCAGACGATGTCGTGGCGCGGCAGACCGGAGCGGTGGGAGAACAGGTCGCGCGGAGTGGCGCGCTCGCTGGCCACCGGATCGTTGAGTTCAAATTCAGGCAAGTAGTTGCGGACGGGCTTGTCCCAGTCTACTTTGCCTTCGTCGTTCAGCATGGCAAAAGCAAGCGAAGTAAAGGACTTGGAGACCGAGCCAATCGGAAACAGAGTATCGGTGTCCACGGGGAGCTTGTCGGCGACATCGCGGAATCCATAACCCTTGGCGTAAATCAATTTCCCATCCTTCACGACCCCGAGGGCCAAGCCAGGCACCTTCCACTCCTGCATAGCCTGCGCCGCGAGATCATCGAGCCCTTGCAGCTTACTCACAGGGTCGCTCTGCGCAGTCGGAACGACCGCTTTCTTCTGCGCCGCGGATGCGTTGGCGCAAAGCAAGACAACTCCGAGTCCCTGAAGCACCTTTCGGCTCAGCATGTACTCCTCCGGTTTTGGACTAAATCAAAGATTCCTTGAAAGCCACTCCTCAACCCGCGACGGAAACGCTGGGGTTGACCGCCCGCAAAGTTTCTTGCCGCGTCGTAATCTGCTCGATTCGTTTTGTGCGGACCGCATAACCGATTCCCGGCGCCGTGGGCACTTGAATCGTCCCGTTGCGCGTTACTTCCACTTCCGGCTCGATTAAGTCTTCCTCCCAATACCGCTGGCTGGCGGAAACATCTCCCGGCAGCACAAATCCAGGCAAAGTGGACACGGCAATGTTATGGGCGCGACCTATGCCTGTCTCCAGCATGCCGCCGCACCACACCGGAGCGCCCTGCGACCGGCAGAACTCCTCAATTTGCTTCGCGTGGGTGTGGCCGCCGACTCGCCCCAGTTTGATATTGATGATCCGGCAGGCGCCCATGTTGATGGCCGCTTCCGCGTGATCCGGATTGTGGATGCATTCGTCTAGGCAAATCGGAGTTTTCAGCAGAGGCTGCAACTTCGAATGGTGGTACATGTCGTCCCACTCGAGCGGCTGCTCGAGCATCATCAAGTCAAAAGCATCCAACTTCTGTAACAATTCAGCATCCGCGAGACGATAGGCGGAATTGGCATCGACCATCAGTTTGGTTTTGGGAAACTGTTTGCGCACCGCGGCCACAAACTCGAGGTCCTTCCGAGGCTTGATTTTCATCTTGATGCGCTGGTAACCGGCCTCAAGTTCTTTTGCCACCGCGGCAAGCAGTTCCTGGGATCCTGTCGAATCCCCAGCGAAACTCCGCAGGCGATCTCGGTCCTGGCGCCACCGAGTAATTGCCATAGAGGAAGTCCCTTTTGCTGTGCTTCCACGTCCCAGAGAGCGGTTTCGAGTGCCGCTTTCGCCATTTCATGGCCTCGAACGGAGGCAAGAAGCGGTATCACATCTGAAGCGGTTTTGATGCGTTTACCGAGAACCAACGGCGCCACAAAATTGCAAAGCACCGTCCACGCGGTGTCGGTTGTTTCTGAGTTATAAAATGGTCCTTCGGCCGCCGTCACTTCTCCCCAGCCGCTTAGTCCGTCGCAGCGTACTTCAAGCAACGCTATCCTGCGCCCAGAAATCGTGCCGAAGCTGGTTTCGAATGGGCTCTTCAGCCGCATTTCTATTTCACGAAGAATGATTTCGTCGATTCTCATAAAATCTCGGGCGCCAGCCCGTTTCCCTTTGCAAAGCGAAAAGCAATCGTGTTTTTCCGAGCTTTCCAGCCGTCCCTCAAATCCGGCGGCCTATCGGCCCGTATCTTCAAAGTATTCGTAGGCCGCTCGAGCAATGCGCCCGATGAGTTCTTCGGCCTGCTCGGTCGTCACGTTCGAATTCGCTTTGAGCGTGTAGACCGAAAGCACAAAATGATGCTTATTGGATGAAACAATGCCCGCGTCATTCGTCACATAGCCGATGGTTCCGTTCTTGCTTGCGACCGTTGCGTTCTCCAGGTAACGATGAATCCTGGTTCGCAGCTGTTGCTGTTCCATGATCTCCAGCATGTCGCGGCAGGATTTCTCGTTCGCTGCTTGAGCTCGGAAGATTTTCGTCAGGAGGTCCGCCATGGCTTTCGGGGAAGTGTGATCCCGAGGGTCGTCGACGAACGCACGGTCGGCATGCTCCGTCTGCTCGCGCGTGAGTTCTGCAACCTTTTCGGGATGGGCGAAGAACTCCGCTCCAGACACGCCGCGGAGGCTTGGGTTTGCCGCGCCAAGCCAGTCGCCAATGAGTTCTTCGGTCGACCGGTCGACGCGCATATCCTGAATTCCCAATTGTCGCAGCATGGCCGTCACGCTTTTCGCACCGACGCGCTTGAGCAGCAAGTCCGTGGCCTCGTTGTCACTCAGAGTAATCATCAACAGGAGCAGATCGTGGATCGTGGGGTTCAAGCCAGGAGTCGTGTATGGCAGGAGACCGCTGCCCAATCGGCGATCCGCTTCCGACAGCGGGACGCGCTCAGTAAGGGAAAGATGCCCAGCCTCCGCCTCGCGAAACACTTGCACCATGATCGCAACCTTGTAGGTGCTGGCCATGGGGAACTGATCGTCTGGGAGGACGCCAACTTCCTCGCCGGTTTCGATATTACGGACAAAGATTCCCACTTTGCCTGGAAAGCTGGCGGCGATCTTGGTCAATCTCTCCCGCAGAACGGTGCCGCTTTGAGGCGCCGACTCCTGACCCCTTGCGGAGGGGAATAGGAACAAGTTAACCAGAAGCACGAACCCGGACAGGCGAACCCGATTGTGGCCCATGGATCTAGAACTCCACACGAATTCCGACTTGCCCTTCGGCCAGGCAAGTACTGCAAGATGGACCTAAGGCTTGAACTTGTGCCTCAAACTTGCGCTCCGGGTCCGCTCACGAGCTTATGAGCAGGCTCTGTGGGCAAAGGTTTTGTTAGCGCCGTTCTAGAACTCGAATCGAACTCCGACCTGGCCCTCGCGTCCGGGTAGGACCTGGAGGACTTGACCAAACATGGGTGCGGTCGAATTGATACTCACCGGGGGCGGCCCGTTGACGGCAGCGGGATTGGCCCGGTTGGCGAAGTCGTAGAACTCGACATGCATGCTGCAACATATGATGCATTCGGAATCCACTTTAGGATGGCCGAAACTTTAAGAATTTCGCTAGGCTCTGTCAAGCAATTTCTTGCGTGGGCGATCGCATGCATAGAATTGTGCAACAAATGTTGCGCCCCATGCAATGCCTGTTGCACGCAGATTGACACCCGAATTCATCTACGATAGAACGGTGGCCGGTCTATGGCTTGCCACTTCAATCACATCTCCTCACGAAAGCAGGCAGAACGAGTGGTCCCGCATCCAGATGGCATGTCTTGTTCGGATTCGCCAGCCGTTGACAAGCCCAAACGTACATTCTCGGAGGATTTGGCAAGAGCTTCGGCGAAGCCGCTTGCTCCCGTGCATTAGTGTCTTGACGCGAGGGGAGTTGGTGTAGAATGCACGCCGACTTCAAGATTCGAGCTTAAGAAGGAAGTTCCGACTGCGAAAGACATGCAGAAGGAAATGCGATCGGTCGGCCATCCCAGCGGTTCCCCGGGAAACTAACTCTGCGGCGCTGAAAACCAAGACGCGAAGAGGAGAACGATCATGCCCGAATTGATCGCCAGTTTGAAAGAGCCAACGAAGACATGGTTCGTCAGGCAAGCGTGCGCGGCGCTGGCGCTTTTGATTGCGGGCGCGCCGGGTGTGGTGCGCGCGCAAGGGCATGGACCGCTGCTGCTGCGCGATCCCTCGATCAGCAAGACGCAAATCGCATTCAGCTATGCGGGCAGCATTTGGATTGCGAACCGCGACGGCAGCAACGTGCGACGGCTGACCAGCGAAGGCCACGAAGGCGAGCCCAAGTTTTCGCCCGACGGAGCGCAGATTGCGTTCACCGGCAACTACGACGGCACCAACAGCGTCTACGTCGTGGCAGCCGCGGGTGGGGAGCCGCGTCGGCTGACGTATCACCCGGCGGACGGCGATGTGCTGTGCTGGACGCCTGATGGAAAGAAAATTGTATTCAACTCGTCGCGAACGGGATTTGCTAGCGGAGTGGTGCAGCTTTTTACGGTTCCACGGGAAGGGGGCTACGCCACGCAGGTGCCATTGGCGCGAGCTTCGGAAGCGTCGTTCTCAGCGGACGGGACGCGAGTGGCGTACGTGCCGAACATCCAATGGCAGCAAGCCTGGAAGCGCTATCGCGGCGGGCAAACCAGGCCCATCTGGATCGCAAATCTTGCCGATTCCGGCACGCAAGCCGTGATTCCGCGGGAAAATTCAAACGACTTCAATCCCATGTGGGTGGGCGACACGATTTATTTTCTTTCGGACCGCAATGGGCCGGTGGCGCTCTTCGCTTACGACCTCAAGTCGCAGCAGGTGAAACAGATCATCCAGAACGACGGGTTGGATTTCAAGTCGGCTTCCGCCACGTCCGACGCGATTGTGTACGAACAGTTCGGATCGCTGCACCTGGTGGATCTCAAGTCCGGAGCGGATCGCGCGCTGGATATTCAAATCGTGGGAGACCTCGCGGAAGTGCGGCCGCATTTTCAGAAGATTGAGCCGCGGCGGATTCGGTCGGCCGGAATTTCACCGACGGGGGCGCGCGCGGTGTTTGGCGTGCGCGGAGAAATCGTGACGGTGCCTGCGAAAAAGGGCGACATCCGCAATCTGACGAACACGACCAATGTGGTAGAGCGCGATCCCGCATGGTCTCCCGATGGAAAATCCATTGCGTACCTCTCCGATGAATCAGGCGAATACGCGCTGCACATCCGCGACCAGAGCGGCCTTGGCGAAGTGAAGAAAATCGATCTGGGCAACCCGCCAACTTTTTACTACACGCCGCGGTGGTCGCCGGATGCGAAGAAAATTTCCTACACCGACAAGCGGCTGAACTTCTGGTACGTGGACCTGGAGAAGAAAACGCCGGTGCGCGTGGATACAGACACGTACACCGACCCCGGACATCGCTTAGAGATGACGTGGTCACCGGACAGCCGGTGGATCGCTTACGTAAAGCAGCTGCGAAATCATCTACACGCAGTCTTTGCGTATTCGCTGGAGCAGAGGAAAAGCTATCAACTGACCGATGGGATGAGCGACGCGCTGTACGTGGCGTTCGACAAAGATGGGAAATCGCTATATTTCACGGCGAGCACGGACGCCGCGTTGAGCACGGGATGGCTGGACATGACCAGCCTCCAACGGCCGGTCACGCGGAGTGTGTACGTGATGGTGCTGAAGAAAGATTCGCCATCGCCGCTGGCTCCGGAGAGCGATGAAGAGAAGGGCAAAGACGCGGATAAGGGCGACAAAGACAAAAAGCCTGACGCGGACAAAGCTAAAGATGACAAAGACAAAGATAAGGATGCAGACAAAACAAAAGACGAAAAGCCGGTGGCGGTCGAGATTGATCTCGAAAACATCAGCCAGCGCATTCTCGCGCTGCCGATTCCGGCGCGAAATTACTACGGGCTGTATGCGGGCAAGGCGGGAGTCCTTTTTCTTGGCGAAGGCCCGCAACTCGAAACGCTCAACTTTGACGATGGCGGGCCGACGGCGAAGATACACAAATTTGAGTTCAAGACGCGCAAGACGGAACAGATTTTGGAAGGCGTAAACGCGTTCGAAGTTTCATTTAACGGCGAGAAGATGCTGTACGCCAAACAGAACCAGTGGGTCATCGGCCCGGCGGAGAAACCCGGAGATGGCCCTCCACAACCCGGAGAGGGAGGGCCGCTGAAGCTGGACTCCTTGGAGATTTATGTCGATCCGCGCGCCGAATGGAAGCACATGTACCAGCAGGTGTGGCGCGACGAGCGCGATTTTCTCTACGATCCAGGGCTTCACGGGTTGAACCTGGATGCGGAAAAGAAAAAGTACGAGCCGTACCTTGAAAATATCTCCAGCCGCGACGACCTGAATTATCTGTTCATCGAGATGCTGGGCGACATCACCGTTGGGCATATGTTCATCGGCGGCGGCGACATTCCCGAGCCGAAGCACGTCAAAACCGGCCTGCTGGGTGCCGACTACACGGTCGAAAACGGCCGCTACCGGTTTGCGCGAATCTACAACGGCGAAAACTGGAATCCCAAGCTGCGCGCGCCACTGACGCAGCCAGCAGTGAACGTGAAAGTCGGGGAGTATCTGCTGGCGGTCGACGGGCGTGACGTGCGCGCGCCCAGCGACGTTTACAGCTTCTTTGAAGAGACCGCGGGAAAACAAGTAGTACTGAAGGTCGGGCCCAAGCCCGATGGCGACGGGTCGCGCACCGTCACTGTCGTTCCCGTGGATGACGAAACCGGGCTGCGCAACTACGCGTGGATCGAAGACAACCGCCGTAAGGTAGACGAACTAACCGGCGGCCGCG
>Ga0210398_10001278_pt1 | contig 26316 bp, 31 predicted proteins | sample IncBWC4OmetaG_FD_161047 | JGI IMG/M metagenome (GOLD analysis project Ga0210398, IMG submission 161047) | Forest soil microbial communities from Barre Woods Harvard Forest LTER site, Petersham, Massachusetts, United States - Inc-BW-C-4-O | ecosystem: Environmental > Terrestrial > Soil >... | reverse complement strand
CCGCGACAACGGTCGGATACCACTCCGTAGGAATAAACCCCGCAGCTTCGACAGGCTGACCCGCACTCTCTCTGGCAAGATCAAAAACCGCCACGGAATCCGAAATGGAATTTGCGGAAAAGAGCGTCTTTTCGTCCGGCGAAAGCGCCAGATATTCCGGATCGCTGCCCCCGTATTTTTGTCCCGGAAGTTTGGTCGAGAGGTAAAACAAAGGTTTTCCGGACCGCGCGTCGAGCACCGCGATTTCGTCGCGGTTGGTCAGCGCCACATACAGCCGTGAGTCGTCTCGATTGAACAGCAGCGCCGTGGGATGCGAACCTCCTGCCAGCGGTGTCTCTGGTTTCTCGAGCGGTATCATCCGCAGCAAGCGTCCATTCTCGAGGTCCAGCTCCGCGACCGAAGAAGCATTCCACAGAGAAACGAATCCGCGTTTCCCGTCTCTGGTCATCACCGTCGTGTAGGGCAGCGACGCCGGTATTTGCTTGAAGGTGGAAAGATCGAAGCGATAGATGATTTTGCCGTCCGCCGTATTGAGCAGAACGGCTTCGTCGGAATGGTTGTTCGCAACCAGCAAACGCTCTTCGCCTCCGCTCCTGCCCACGCTCAGCCCTGCCGGGTAGGTAACCTCCTCGAGTTCAGCGCGCCGCTTTTTTCCCGCAGGTATCTCAGTTCGCGGCCCCAGCGGTAAGAATCGCTCTGCCAGTACGCGTCCGTTCAGAAACCCGTAAACGGCAATTCCGTTCCCGGTGCTCCCTTTCTTCTTTCCCAGCGGATCGGTGAGCGAGGCGATGCTCGCAAATATGTGTTTGCCGTCCGAGCTGAACGCCAGCCCCAGAAAATACGTTTGCCGCGCCTTGCTCCCCAGCCGGTCGTCCGGCACGTCCGTAAGTTCGTCGGTCTCAAGATTCAGCACCGAGAGAGACTGCTTCTCGCCCGAGGAGTAAGCGCCGTACCCGCTATGCAGCAGCACCGCGAACCGTCCATCGGGAGAAATCGCGATGGCCGTCGGCAAATTGTTGATGGGCCGCGGCGCGCCCGGAACTTCTCCCAGCAATTTGCCGTTCGGCAATGGCACCGTCTGTGCCGCATCCTGGGCCAAAAGAGCCGGCGCCAGGGCAGAAAGAAACAGGACAAACAGGAACGGAAAAGCGAGAGTTCCTAACCCACCAATGCGGTTTTCCATTGTGCGAGTATAACGGTTCCGCATCACAAATCGATAAAGGCAGATTTTCGAGCATGTCGCCATGGAATCACCCGGGTTCGCTATTTTTAGAAAATGCGGGTTCCCGAATCCTACCCGACCGTCGCACCCCCGGGCAACCACCGCGCAGGTCTTGTCCCGGTCTCGGATCTTTCCGTGGCCATCGAGCCGAGCACGGCCTCACGGCCTATCTTCTCTTGACGGCGCTAAGCGCCTGGCCTATGGTTTTGCACTCAGATAAAATCGCACTCGCAGCACATGGCGTTCGCGCTAATGATGTTTGCGCTCTGACGTTCGCTTTCCGGAAAGGTCCCTGATGCCCGCCGTCGAGGCCAAAGTTTTTCACATCGATGCCCTCCGCGAATTCAGCACTCGCATCTTCCTTCATTTCGGTGTCCCCAAAGAAGATGCTGTCCAGGCAGCAGACGTTCTGGCCTCGGCGGACCTTCGCGGCATCGATTCGCACGGCGTGGCCCGCCTCTATAGCTACGTGGGAATGCTCAGCGAAGGCCACATCAACCCCAAGCCGAAGATCACGACCGTGCGCTCCACGATGAGCACCGCAACAATCGATGGCGATAACGGCCTCGGCCTGGTCGTAGGCCCCCATGCGAATCGCATCGCCATGGACATGGCGGAAAAAGCCGGCTCCGGCTGGGTCAGCGTCTCGAACACCAATCATTTCGGCATCGCCGGCTACTACGTCCTCGAAGCTCTCGGGCGCGACATGATCGGCTGGGCCATGACCAATTCCAGCAAGCTGGTCACGCCGTTGTGGGGCATGGAACGCATGCTCGGCACTAATCCCATAGCCATCGCCTTCCCCGGCAAAGAAGAACCGGCCATCGTGATTGATATGGCCACTTGTGCTGCCGCCTACGGAAAAATCGAGATGGCCCGCCGCAAGGGCGAAAATATCCCCATCGGCTGGGGAATCGATAACCAGGGCCGCAACACCACAAATCCCGACGACCCCGTGAACGGTGGCTGTCTCCTTCCGCTCGGTTCCGATCGCGAACGCGGCGGACACAAGGGCTACGCTCTAGCGGTCATGGTGGATGTGTTGTGTGGCGTGCTGAGCGGAGCGAACTGGGGCCCGTTTGCTCCGCCCTTTGCTTTGCGCCAGGAAATTCCGTCGCGCAGCGTAGGCAAAGGCATCGGCCACTTCTTCGGCGCCATGCGCATCGACGGCTTCATCGAAGCCGACGCCTTCAAGCGCCAGATCGACGAGTATATCCGCGTCTTCCGCGCCACCAAGCCTGCTCCCGGCACTAGCGGCCCGCTCATTCCCGGCGACCCCGAACGCGAAGCAGAACGCGAACGCCGCAAAAACGGTGTGCCGGTCATCATGCCTATCGTCGAAGACTTGCGCGCGATCTCCAGGCAAACGGGCGTCCCCTTCGAATGACCCGGCTGCTGCCGTGAACTTTGCCGCCATGCCGTTCGAACAGCAAAGTTCGGCGAGAACCAAACGCAAATTATTTTGCCTTAGTGATTTAGAGCCGCCGACGTGGGTGCGCTCGCGAGTCTCTTTAAATCGAGCGTGAGAGCCGTCAACGCTAGGTCGAAGTTATTGTCATGGGTTTTCTGCAAGAACGCCAAGGTGATCGATTCCGTCAGCGCCCAGAGCACATAATGCGTTTTCCGGTCGAAGATCACGAGCCGGAACATCGGCAGCGGGTCTGACGCACCATTCTGCTTGCTTGGAGAGGAAGGGCCGTAAGGCGCGAGCAGTCGCAGCTCAAACACCACGTCCGCTTCCGATGGATCCCCAACAAGCTGGTATCTCCCCCAACTCTGAACGCCGGCATAAAATTCGTTATACGCCCGGTCTGGATCGCCGCTGAACGGATGCGGAAAAAGCCCGCTGTCGGCGCCGGCATTTGAGATGAAGACGGTTTTTGCATTGAGAAGCGCCGGCGGCACCGGTGCTAACGATACAGGAGGAACAGGCGCTTGCGCGCCTGCTTCGGCGGCCAAGGAAAGCGCGGCGCCTACGAACAAAAATAGTTTTAACGAGGTTACGTTTCGCACGGCATCCTCCAGCCACCACCACGACTTAGCTGCTCTCTAAATCAAAAGACGTGCCGTGCGCGTGAATAGTTTCGATGCCGTGCCTTTGGGGTCGTCGGACGAGAATGGCGGGAACAGCGATTTTCCATCGCGGCACGAGCGACGGTGGCGTTTTCTATCCGTCACACCGGCCGGATGGCCATGACGATTCTTTCACGCCGGCTGAAAAGCGCGAAGAAGCCAAGAATCTGCTTCCAAGGGAAATATTTCTTATTCAGAAGTCCCATGGCCCTCGCGGATTCGTCCCCTGTCAGAATCTCTGCGCTCGCCTCCGCCCACTCGCCGAGGGGCACGCCCTTTAACGTGCAAGGCGCGATTTTCACGCGCGGATTGTTGCGAATGCGTTTCACTTTTCCGGTGTTTCCGATTGTGTACATGTAGAGTCGCGCCTCGGCTCCGGCGAGATCGCTGGCTGGATCCGCGGCGAACCATACCGGCGTCTTCACGCCCTCACCGCTCTTTTTGAACGTTTCGATGCTGATATATTTGTGGTCGCGAAATGCCGCAAATCCCATGGCGCCGCTCCTGCCCTTTCGATGCACACCATCTTCGATGCGGTACAAGCAGAAAGGGCAAGCTCGCCAGTAGCCTGCCCTTAGGAGTAATGCGATCCGCTTTTTCTGGGATTACTCCGCCTGCCCCTGCGGTTACCCCGCCTCGCTCTCTCCGCGCTGCCTCCGTCGCTCTGTTTCGGCCAAACTGCTCTCCTCGGCCTGCCTACTTTCGGCGGACGTAGGTCACGTCTTCGGTGAAGGCGTCCTTTTGATCCTTGCGGAAGGTCCAGGTGGTTTTGAAATGGTCGTTGTCGATGAAGGTGTACACGGCATGATGCATGTGTCCGTCGTTCGGGCTCTTCAGGTTCGTCGCGCCTTCGAACTCGAACGTCAGCGTCTTGGTGTCCGGCGCATAATTTCCGTGCATCGTCGGCTGGTTGCCCGCCATGCAGTAGTGCGTCATCTTCAGTTGTCCCGCATCCAGGTAGTAGAGCGTAACCATCTCGACCGCTTGGCCCCCGTTTGTCACCTGCGCCCTTTCGATCACCGCCGTTCCCCCGGCCGTCAGCTCGAGGTCCAGAGTAGCCTTCTCCATGTTGGACTTCTCTGTCTCCCAGTGGCCTGCCAGCGACTTCAGTTGCTCAAAAGCCGCCGTGCCGTTGTCTCCTGCCCTGGCTGGCCCAATCGCCAACGCCAACACCATCGCCGCTGCGAAAACTTTCGTTCCCGTTCTCATGTTCTCTAAACCTCCCTTTCCCTTTATGGACTAACTCAACCGCTAGAAACATTGCCGCTCTAAGCTCATCGCGCAACCCGGGGCGCTTCCTCCTGAGTTCCAAATTTCTGCGTCGCAAATCCGACGATGACGCCCAGCAACATGCCAGGCAGCATGATGTCCCAGAACGAAGCCATCCCGGCCCACAGAATCACCAGCAGACTGAGCAGGGCACCAATCACCGCTCCGGCGAGCAGGCCCAGAGCCATCGAACGCAATTTTTGGCTGACGTAGCCGATCACCACCCCTGCCAGCAAACCCTTCAGGAGTGAGGAAGTAATGACGCCGGTCATCACCGGCGCGAGGGACGGCTCGAGGAACCCGCTGAGGCCGTCCAGCAGCCCCAGCGCGCCTCCCACAGCCAGTCCCAGTATCGGTTTCCCGAGGCTCATGGCGTTCCCCTGCGTGCGCGCCGTTTGTTCGAGCGCGCCTTCTTCGACCGCTAGGTCTTTCGGTGCCACTTCACTTGGCATTTGGGTCCATCTCCATCACGCCGAAAAGATTGCCTTCCGTGTCTTCGCAATATGCGAAGTAACCCACGCCAGGAATCGGAGTTTTCGGCATGATGTTTCGTCCGCCGGCTTCAACCGCTGCGTTCACCGCTCGGTCAACGGACAGAACGCCGATGGTGTTGGTGGTCGACGCAATGCCGCCCGGCTTTTTCATCATTCCGCCGTTTATGCCCGGTGTTCCTTCAGTTCCGGTTGTCACCATCCAGTACTCGGTGGGACCGGCCCACTTGTCGAACTTCCAGCCGAACACCTGTCCGTAGAATGCCGCGGCGCGGTCCGGCTCCGCTGCGGGTATTTCAAAATGAATGACTCGAGACATACTTCACCCTCCTTGAATTTACGAAGCGAAACTTTTGTCATCTCTTTCTGCTTTGTTCAGCGGGTAGCCGGCGTGGTTGCCGGCGCTGCTCCGTAGCGCTGCGTTGCGAAACCTACAATCATTCCGACGATGCTGCCGGGAAGAATGATTTCGAGATAATAGCCGTGTTGCATGTAAGCGACCAAGAAAGCCAGCACAAAACCAACCGCCAATCCAAACAGGATCCCCAAAGGAACCGAATTCACTTTGCGCGCGAAGATTCCCGCAGCGACTCCGGCGATGAGGCCTTTTACAGTGGACCCGATGATGATGGCCGCGAGCTGGGCTCGTACGGCGGGTGTGAACCACGCCGTCGTCCCGTCAATCGCGCCCAGCAGAGCACCCAAGAGCAATCCGATCAGGATCTTGTTCATTTCTCCGCCTCTCCTTTTCCTTCTCTGATGTTCTTTACAACGTGGCCTCTATTTCCTTTAGGTTTATCTCTTCAAAACCAGCAGCAGGATCACGCGCATCACCAAGTAGGCCAGAATCAGCAAGATAAAGAAGCGGTAGCGGCGGTAGAAGCGCGTCAATTTCTCGAAGATGCTCTCCGGATGCGCTCCGACTGACAAACCATCAAGGTACCGGGAAACATCCCGGCCGAGTTGCTGCACTGCGGGATAGCGCGATGCGGGCCGCTCGGCCGTGGCCTTTCGGCAAATGGCTTCGAGGGAACGGTCGAGTCGCGGAGTGAATCCAGGAGTTTTTTGCGTGAGGATGAACCGCAGCAGTGCGCCGAGTGAGAAAATGTCACTGCGCGCGTCCAGCACCCCAACTTCTCCGCGCGCTTGTTCCGGGGACATGTAGCCTGGGGTGCCCATCACCGTGCCATGGCCGGTGACCACAGAACTCCTGGTCGAGTCGCCTGCTTCGCCGGGCTGTTTTGGCTTTTCGAGAATCGTGATTTCCGGGTCGGCGGCCCCATCCACGCCTGGTTGCTCGGCGCGCAGAATTTTCGCCAAGCCCCAATCCATCACCAGCACTTCGCCGAACGGACCCACCATGATGTTCGCGGGTTTCAGGTCGCGGTGAAGCACGCCGCGCGCATGGGCAAAGGCGACCGCCTCGCAAATGCGCAAGAACAGCCGCAAGCGATCCTGTACCGACTCCACACCCTCGATGAATTTGTCGAGGCGCTGGCCTTCGACGAATTTCATGGTGTAGAACACGCGTCCATCCGCGAGCGTGCCTACGTCATGCACCGGGACGATTCCCGGGTGTTCAAGCCTTGCGAGTACGCGGGCTTCGCGCATCAGCCGGTTTGCCAAATCACCGTCCGTGCCAGGCACGTCCAGCACTTTCAGAGCGACGCGGCGTTCTAATGTTTCATCTTCCGCCGCATAGACGACGCCCATGCCGCCGCGAGCCACGCGTTCAAGCAAACGGTACCGCGTGCCCGTAAGATCCGGTTCTTCCGCACCCGCGCGGAGGCGCTCGATGGCTTTGTCCGAGAGCGATTTCATTTTGCTTCCCAGCCAAACAAAGACCGCGCTTCACGCTGGAATTCTTCCTCACTGCCGCAGACATCACCGAGCCGCTCCAGCGCGCCGCGCCGAAATTCCCGCCGGGCCCAGGCCAGAGCGTTCGTTACGTCTGTGACTGGAATTGCGTATTCGGCCGCGAGCTGCTGGTATGAAATCGTTTCGTCGCCCGAGAGGTCGTATTCCTCGAAAAGGCGGAATGTTCTTTCCCGTTCGTTCGCTTCGCAATACTTCCGCAAATCCTCGACGGCCAGCTCGAACAGCCCTCGCACCCACTCTTTCTCGAAAAAGTCTTCCAGCGATTCGGCGGAAGGGATCGCGGCGGGATCCATCGCGGCACCTCCCAATTCTTCCTCCGCTCCCGCAAAATCGAGAGCGACATGCGAGACATTGCCGCCGCGTTTCTGACGCTTCGCGGCTTTCTCCTCGTTTATCACGAAACTGTCCACGCATACGCGCAGATAGGTGCGCAGGCGGCTCTTGGCCGGGTCGAATTTCTCGAGCAGCCGGCGTTCGATCACCTGCACAAAAAATCCCTGGGTGATGTCCTGGGCGTCTTCGCTCGCTCGGTTCCAGCGCAAGCGTACGTATTTGTAGACCGGTTTCCAGTACGCCGCACACAGCGTATCCATCGCGCGAGCCCGCTCCGCTTGGTCGCTGCTGCGCGCCGCATCAATCACCGACCAGCGCGTCAGCGGAAAGCGATCACCGCCCTGTTTTGATTTGTCGTTGTTCATTTCTCGCTGGTCATCAGAAAAGGTGCCTGCCTGTGCCGGAGGAGTCTATGCAGGAAGGCGGAAGCTGGCAAGGCGTCTCTGTGCAAGGCTCCGGGCGAGAATTGGAATGGTGGAGGAGAGCAGATTTTGGCATGGCCCTCCGCGGGTTTCTGTAGGCATCTGATTCGATTAGGGTTAAGGGCGGGGATCTGCGAAAGATTTGATTCCAAAGGGGATCGTGTCGAAATTGGCCGCGGCAGAAGACGGGAACTTGAAGGGAGGGGCGCCTACACTGCGGGCGTTTTCGAAAGGAGTGCGGAGGTCATAAGAACGAGGTTGTCGAGTCACTCTTTGTAAAAGTGCGTAAGAATATGAAAACGAAGGACGATCTTCTGTGGAAATGTGTGGAAAAGGCAGGCAGGGGCGCATTCGCTTCAAGAAGCACGGCATTCGGCAGCCGCCAGACGACCGGAAAACAGCCGAGCTCGAGACGCCAGGCGGGAAGCCGTTCGACCCAGTGTTGTTCGAGATCCCCAAGGATTTTGAAGTGAAGCCGGCTGCCAATTTCAAAAGACCAGGGCGTGATTCGTCCAAGCAGGAAATGAGCGGCGACGCTCGGCGAGCTAGCCGCCGTTTCTAATCGAATTCGAAGGACCTGCCGACCGAGATCGGAATACGCCCACTAACTGAAGATATTGGTGTTTAGGAATTCGTTGCGGAATTTACCTTGTGGGTCGAACTTTTTGGTTAGGGCGATGAACTGGGGCAGCCGGCTGTAGCTCGAGTGGAGTTGCCGGGGAGACATGGTGAAGAGTTTGCCCCAGTGAGGGCGAGCTTCGAAGGGGGCAAGCTCCTTTTCGATGACCGGCAAGAGTTTGCTGACGGCCGGCCAGTCTTGTTTCCAGGTGAAATGAATCGTGACGCAAGGTTGCTGGTAACACGGACTCATCCATAGGTCATCGGCGGCGATGGCGCGGATTTCTGTGATCAGCAGGTGCGGAGTGACCTGGTCGCGGAGGCGTTCCACGGCGAGAATGGCTTCGACGGCGTGCTGGCGCGGGACGAAGTACTCTGATTGCAACTCCTTGCCGGCGCTGGGTGTGAAGCCCATGCGGAAGTGCGGGAGGCGCTCGTACCAAGGGCCGGGAACGCCCATCTGCTCGGTGCAGTTTTCGGCGGAGAGTTCGGCAATGGGGTGGAGATTTTTCGTGGCCAGTTTGGCGCCGAAGAATTCCGGCGTGGCGTCAGAGGCTTGGCCTTTTTCAACGCGGCTCTTTAGCCAAACTTCGCTGAAACGCTGATTTTGCCAGTCGGTGAAAAGGCTGACGCTGTAGGCGCTGGCCTGGATGGCGTCGAAGTGATCTTTCATGGCGCTGAAGGAGAGGTTTTCGTAGACATACTGGCGCATCTGGTAGGTGGGCTGGATATCGAGCGTGATTTTTGTGATTACGCCGAGCGCGCCTAGTCCGACGACCGCTCCCTCGAAAAACTGGGTGTCTTGCCGGCGCGAGAGTTTAACTACGTCGCCGTTGGCGGCGACAAATTCCAAAGCAGAAACCGCGGTGGCTAGATTTCCATTTTTTTCGCCGGAGCCGTGTGTTGCCGTGCTACAGGCGCCCGCGACGGAAATGTGTGGCAACGAAGCCAGATTCGCGAGCGCGAAGCCTTTGTGGTGGAGCAGCGGGGACAATTGACCGTAGGTGATTCCGGCGTCCACCGTGACAGAGGGCGCCTGGGGATCGAGAGAGACGATTTCGTCCAACGGCTTCAAGGACAGAAAAGTGTCTCGGGTATCGGCAATGTTGTTGAAACAGTGGCGCGTGCCCAGGACTTTTAGTTTGGTTTGTTTCTTGACGAAATCCTGAACCTCGTCGAACGACTTGGCGGCGTACAGGCGGTCTGTGCCGTATTCGAGGTTGCCGGCCCAGTTGGTCAGTTTGTCGGTTCCGGCCCAAGCCAGGAGGCGTAAGACCGCAGGGCTGGCAATCGTGGCGGAGGAGAGCTTCAGAAAGGTGCGTTTATTCATAGCTGGATCGGGGTTTCCTTTTTGATTTCCTAAGCGGCGCCATAGTACACCCGTCTTGACGGTTCGCGGCACTTGGAAACGATTTCGAGCGGGAGCGCCCGATCCGGAGGCTTGTCCATTTCGGGTCGTGGTGTTCGGGAAACAACCCGTGCCACGCCGCGCTGGCTATGGCCGGCCAGCGGTCCAAACAAAACGCGAATGTGTATCGATGTGGACAGATATCCGTCTCCGTTTTTCATAAGATGGGCCTTCCGGGAAAGTAAGAAGACTCTTTTCGGGACGAGTCCATCTTCCGCGCATCTTCCGCGCATCTTAGGAAGGATCCCGATGGAAACCATATTAGCAGCGCGTCCGCGCAGTTGCGCAAGGTGCCGGTTCATTTCCGAACGGAGGACTAGCAATGGCAACAGCATCTATCGGCGTTCAGGAAGGCTTGCACTTGCCGGACTTGCTGGTTTTGCTCAAGCAGACGGCGGAACGGGCACGAAAACGGCGTGTCCTCGACCCGCGCGCAGCAATCGTGCCGGACGAGGTTCTGCAAGCGAAAGTTTTGTACACCCGAGCGAGGGCTTGGCTATTGGCAGAGACCCCGCGGCGTGCAGAGCCCAAATGGCGAAGGCTTGGCGACGTGGAAGCCGCGTTCTTCGCCCTGTACGATGCACTACGATCACAGGCTACGTCCCCCCCACCCTTGATGAACGCGAAGAACCCCAGGACGGCTGGCAACCCTAGCTGATTCTTGATGACCCTTGGCCCGATCGTTGCCGAGTCCTACCGCCGTCCGCTCCGTTTCGCCGCGCACCCACCTGTATGTCCATCCACTTCTCGTCCATCCTGCCATACGCCCTAAACGGAATTAGGCTATTCCGGCCCGGCGTCTGTACTACTCCTACCTAAGAAGCCCGCAAGCCATTGATTCTCTAAGTCCGAAATCGGGTTGCTTTCGTCCCTCGTTGTGGCTCTCTGAGAGCCATGATTTATTCGTAGCGGAGGGCTTCAACGGGATCGAGGCGGGCGGCTTTCCAGGCGGGGTAGACGCCGAAGACAATTCCGATTAGGGCGCAGAGGACAAGCGCGGTGATGATCCAGAAGAGAGAGAGGACGGCGGGGAAGTGAGCGCCGTAGTGGAGGAGGAGGCTGATTCCTGAGCCAAAGGCGACGCCGATCACGCCGCCAATGGCGCTTAGGGTTACGGCTTCGATAAGGAATTGAATGAGGATGTTGCTGCGCTTTGCGCCTATGGCCTTGCGGACGCCGATTTCGCGGGTGCGCTCGGTTACCGACACCAGCATGATGTTCATTACACCGATGCCGCCAACGATCAGTCCGACCGAAGCTACTGCGAACATCAGGATAAAAATCAGGCCGCTGATTTTTTGCCAGAGCTCAAGAAAATAGTCGGGAGTGAAGATCGCGAAATCGTCGGGCTTGTCATTGGCGAGACGACGTTTGCGGCGGAGAAGGTCGCGCATTTCGTCGACGGCTTGCGTGACGTTGTTGGGATCGGCGGCTTTCGCGAAGATGACGTAGTCCTTCTTGTTGGGATAGAGCTTGCGCAGGGTAGTTACCGGCATGTAGGCGGAATTGTCCTCAGGGTTGGAACCACCGGAGATGCCTTGGCGTTGTTTTTGGAGGGTGCCGATTACCGTGAAAAGCTGGCCGTCGATGGTGACTTCCTGGCCGATGCTATCGGTGACAGATTCCGGGAAGAGGGTGCGCACGGTGTCGTAGCCGAGGAGGACCACGGGGGCGCGATGTTCCGCGTCGGTCTCGTTGAAAAAGCGGCCTTGCTCGATTTTCAGATCGAAGATTTCACCGATGGATGGCTGGTTGCCTTGTAGGATCACGCTTTTCGCGCGGTACACGCCGCGGCGAACGTCCGCTGTGCCAGAGCCGAATTCTGGTTGAAAAATGCGCATGGAGGCGGAGGCCGCTTTGATGTGGGGAAGCCTGGCGATGTCCTCCGCCCATTCCGGCTGGAGTTCTTTGCGCGTGAACCATTCGCTGGGCGGGCGAGAGAGGGAAGCCCAAGGGAAGCGGTAGGCGATGATGGTGTCGGAGCCCAGTTCGCGGATGCCGCCGAGGACGTTGTCGTTGAGGCCGTTGATTACCGCGGTGACCGTGATGACCGTGGTGATGCCGATAACGATGCCGAGGATTGTGAGGGCCGAGCGTAGGGAGTTTTTGCGCAGGGTGTCGAGGGCTAGCAAGACTTCGTCGCGGAATTTTAGCGCCGTCTGCTTGCCGCCGAGCAAGCGCAGGGGTAGCACTGGCGTATGCGTTTGCGGTAGTGCTTTCCCAAGCGTTGCCATCGTATCTATTCCACTCTTACTTCAGCCCAGCCGGGCTGGCAGCAAACCTCTTTTATCATTCCGATCTTAACGCTACAACCGGATCCAGTCGCGCGGCTTTCGACGCTGGATAGGTTCCGAAAAATAAGCCGACACTCAAGGCCACCAGCAGGCCACCGATGACGGACCAGAGTTGGACAGCGCTGGGCAGCGGCGAGACGATCGACACAAGCTGCGCGGTAAGGACGCCGAAAAGGACGCCTAGCGCTCCACCGAAGAGCGAGATGGTGGAGGATTCGATCAGGAATTGGCGCAGGATGTCGCCGCTGCGGGCGCCAAGGGCTTTGCGCAAGCCGATTTCGCGGGTGCGCTCCGTCACCGAGACGAGCATGATATTCATGATGACGATGCCGCCGACGAGAAGCGAAATCGAGGCAATCGCGATGGTTACCAGAAAGAAGCTGCTGCTAATGTCCTTCCAGAGAGATAGGAAGGAGTCGCTGGTTTCGATGGCGAAGTCGTCTTTCTTGCCGTAGTCGAGATGACGCCGGCCACGCATGATTTGGCGGACTTCGTCGACGCTTTCCTGAATGGTAGTGGCCGATCCGGCGCGGGAGGTGATGCGCAGCGAGTCGTTTTGCGTGCCGTATTCTTTATTATAAGTGGTGAGCGGAAGGATGATCCAATTGTCGAGAGAGGTGCCGAGTGCGGAGCCTTCTTTTTTGCCAACGCCGATGACTTGGCAGGGGATATTGCGCCAGCGAACTTCTTTTCCGATGGGGTCCGTGCCGGGCAGCAGGTTTTCGACGAGGTCATTGCCGATGACGCATACCGGGGCGGCTTGTTGCAGGTCTGTTTCGGTTATGTGGCGCCCGGCGACGAGATCGACGTCGTAGAGCTCGGGCATCTGGGGCGTCCACGCGCGGAGGTTGGTGTCTTTCAGAGAATTCAGGCCGCTCTTGACCTCCAGACGTCCGCCCAGGGAGGCACCCATTTCCTTGCAGGATTTGCAGAGTTCGCGGACGGATTGGTAGTCTTCGTAGGTGATGCGCTTGCGCTTTTGAAATTCGAGGTAGTCGTCGACATTGGTGATGATGGAGGGTGTTTTGGCTACGCCAAAGACATCCGCGCCGAGACGGAAGACTCTGGTGGCGACGTACTGGTTGGCCCCATTAATTAGGCTGACGACGGCGATCACGGCGGCTACACCGATGACGACTCCGATCAGGGTCAGGACGCTGCGCAACTTGTGCGCCCAGAGGCTGCTCGCGGCAATAGCCACAGCCTCCTTCAAGTTCATGGTGGTTGCTTGGGCCATCGGGGCTCTTACCTTGGTATACGTGCGGGGACCTGGTTAAGTATCGGTCACAGGGGCCCTTCGAGCAAAGCTCAAAAAAGGGTGTCGACAAAGGGCCCTAAAGGAAGGAGCCGAAAAAGGGGGCTACAAAGAGGGTCGGGAATCCGGAGTGGGGTTCCGGATTCCCGGGGGGTTGAGGGTTAAGGCGGGGTATGGATCAGCGGTTGGTACGAGGAAGGTCTGCGACTAGGGTGACTTGACCCTGAGTCTCGCTTTTTGCGATCTGCGCCAGTTCCATTTCTCGTGCGGACTTCAAGAGTTGCCGTCCACGGGAATAACCTGCGGTCCAGACTTCGGAGAGGAAATAGCGATCGCCGTAGCGGTTGAAAATCATCTTTGATGCGGTCTGAATCTCGGTCTTGACAACTGCGTTGGTGTTCATAAACGCCGGCGCGGCATCTTTGCGGTCAATTACGAGAAGGGTTCGTTCGGGACCCGTAACTTTGATCGAGTACTCGCCGGCGGGCAGCGTCACGCTGCCGGCCACGAAGTCGAAGGGGATATTGACGACCGACATCTCCTGCGCTTGTGCCACTCGGGTGGATGCCATAGCGGTCAGCACCATCATGCCGGCCATAGCCAGAACTCGCGTTTTCATGGGCCACTCCTTTCTCTTGCTCGCTAGCGGCCTGTAAGCCGAACTGCTTGCCGCTTGGTTCGTTACCCGATCAGCTCCTCAACATGGTGTCGACTTTCGCGCATTCCAGGGCGGAGCACAATGCACGGCGTGTGAACTCGAGGGCGACTCTGGGTGAACAAGTAAGTGAGCGAAAATAGGAGAGTTAAGCGCGGACTGACGCGGTCGCGATTGGCAAAAGGAGTGGTATAGTCTCGGGAGAGCAGCAGGAATTATCGACATGCCTAAGCTTGTTCGCTCGGCAAATGTTGTGCGCTTTGATGTGTTTGAAGTAGATCTGCGCGCCGAGGAATTGTATAAGGCTGGGCGCAAAATAAAGTTGCAAGTCCAGCCGTTTCATGTGCTTCGGATCTTGCTCGAACAGCCCGGGGAAGTTGTTACCCGGGAGGAGTTGCAGAAGCGTTTGTGGCCGGCGGACACATTCGTGGATTTCGATCATAGCCTGAATACAGCGATCAAGAAACTGCGCCAAGCCCTTTGCGATGACAAGAAGAAGCCGCGTTTTGTCGAGACGCTGCCCAAGCGTGGCTACCGGTTTCTGGCCGGCGTGAAAAGGCCCGCGGGGGCTTCCGCGGCTCTGGAGACACCCGTTGCTGCGCCCACCAGTGCGAAGGAAGCAGTGGCGTCTCCGTGGGTGGGGCGGGTGGCCAAGGTTTTCTGCCAGGATGGAGTTTCGTTCGCCGTGGTGGCCATTGATGAGGCGGCCTCTGTCGAAAGACAAAGACTCGATGCCGCGAATGATGATGTGGGGTTGTCACTCTTGATTGCGACGCAAAGGCTGATCTTGTTGCCGGCAGAGACGCCGGTGAGGATTATCGAAGTTGAGCCGACGCATGCGCGCTGCCACGCGCGAGTTTTGGAGGGCGAGCACTATGGCAAGACGGCTTTGCTGCCGCTGAAATTGCTTGCGGAATCAAAAGAGCTTGGTCCCGTTCGCGGGCCGCGGCAGTGGAACCTTGTCCGCTAGCTTCGGACGTTCAGCTCGGATGGCGAATGCGTTCCGCCAGTGCGCGGGCGCGTTGACGGCCAATCTCGACGAAACGGGAATCGCTGGCGATTTGGTCGAGCGTGGCCAGGGCGCGCTGCGGCTCGGGCAGAAGTTTGTGGTTCAGATCGGTTTCGAATTGCAAGAGAGCGTCGTTGATGCCCAGGCGATCGTACTTCATGCGGCGCTCCAGCAGCGTGACCAATTCCTGCTGGCGGGCCAAGCCTTCGAAGATTTGCATCAACTGCGTTGCCGCTGAATTCAAGGTGTAATTAAATTTTGTTTCGTGGCTCTCCGAGCCTTTTTCCCAGCGGAAGGATTTTTCGCCTAGATTGGCGATCCTGCGGTGAACGTCCAGATCCTGCCCCTGAAAGTTCTTTAGCTGGGCGGCCAGTTCGAACATTTTTTCGCGCAAGGGGGCGCTTACTTCAAAGGGCGCGGCTCCGGGGTCTTCATCAAGCTGGCGGATTTCGAAGGTGGCAGCATCGGAATCGTCGTGGACGATGATCTCGATGAATTCCGGCGAGCTGGATTTGAAAATGCGGCGATAGGAGAGCTTGGCGTGGGCAGCGGCTGGAGACGGCGCTGCTAAAGAGGCTGCTGCTCGGGGCGAACTGAGGAGAATGCTCGCAAGCGATGCCCACAGAATAAACCGCTGAAGAAGAGTCTTCATCGTGAGATTACGATGCGCGGCGCATGTTGTGAGTTGCGCCGCCGTGAGGGACTGGCGCTCTTGCTCGGCGGGGCTCGGCGCGCAACTTGGTACCCGCGGACATGTCCGGAAGTCCGAAGCGCTGCCGGACTTGTTCGGCCTGCAAATGGCAGAGCGCCACGGCCAGGGCATCGGCGGCATCGGAAGGTTCCGGAGTTTCGGTCATGTGCAAGAGGGCGCGGACCATCAATTGCATTTGCTTTTTGTCCGCTTGGCCATAACCGGCCACAGAGGCTTTCACTTCGCGCGGCGAATAACTGTGAACCGCGACGCCACGCTGCGCCGCCGCCAAGAGCACCACGCCGCGGACCTCCGCGAGCCGCAGAGCTGTTCTCATATTCAGAGCGGTGAAGACCGATTCCACGGCGAGAGCGTCCGGTGAAAATTCGTCCATGAGTCGGCAAAGCAGCGCGTGGATGTCCTGAAGCACGGCACCGAGGCACTCTTTCTGTCGCTTGGGCGCGACTTTGAGTGCACCATAATGCAGCATACGGCAGCGGCGGCCGTCGCTCTCGATGATTCCATAGCCGGTGGGGCCTGCCGATGCCGGGTCCACGCCCAGCACACGAAAACAGTCGTTCCTGGCGGTCGAGCTTGCGGCTGGGCTCTGAGCTTTCATCGACCTAAGTCTACGGCGTTCGCCGCGTCCCTGCCAGAGCTTTGTCGGCTGGTTTCTGGCAAACGGAAAACGGCCATCCCGCTACGCCGGAATGACCGTCACAAAGTGAGGCAGACATTGCTGTCTGTCTCTTCCATTTTTGAACCAGCTCCTACCGTTAGTTCGCTCCAACCGCCGCCTGAATCTCCGACTCATCGATGTCAAAATTTGCGTATACGTGCTGAACGTCGTCGTGTTCTTCGAGCGCTTCGATGAGCCGGACCATTTGCGTGGCCTGCGGGCCGGTGAGCTTGATGTAATTTTGCGGCACCATGCTGATTTCCGCCGAAGTTGGCGTAATGCCTGCTTTAGCCAGCGCTTCTTTTACTTTTTCGAGAGCTTCTGGTGGCGTCACAACGTACCATCCGTAGCCATCATCCTTTAAATCATCCGCGCCTGCCTCGAGAACAATGTCCATCATTTTGTCTTCAGTAGCGGCTTCCTTCGGTACCACGATTTCGCCCTTGCGGTGGAACATCCAGCCTACGGCGCCCGTCTCGGCGAGGTTTCCGCCGTTCTTGCTTATTAGGTGGCGAAATTCGCCGACGATGCGGTTGCGGTTCGTGGTAACGGCTGAGATCAGCATACCGACGCCGCCCGGGCCATAGCCTTCGAAGGTGACTTCTTCATATTGTTCGCCTTCGAGCTGTCCCGTGCCTCGCAGAATGGCGCGCTCGATATTTTCATTCGGCATGTTTTCGTTTTTGCCGGCGAGGATGGCGGTGCGCAAACGGGGGTTCGAGTTGGGATCGCCGCCGCCGATTCGGGCAGCGATGGTGATTTCGCGGATCACTCGAGTGAAGACGCGACCGCGCTTCGCGTCGGTGGCCGCCTTCTTGTGTTTAATGGTGGCCCATTTTGAATGCCCAGACATGACAGATCCTCTTTTTGCGTGCTCCCGGCCTGGCGGGATCCACGTTGAGTGAAATTGCGTGCGACCGCGCGCCACGTGAGTGGCGGTTAGGCGACGCGACCCCGCAAGGCGGGGCTTTACTGTGCGGAGACTTAGGGTATACCGCAAACCCCTGCGGAACTGCGCCAGTTTAGCACAGCCTTGGTGTGCGCGAAACCGGGTATACTCGCTGCCGGGGCACCTCTTTGCGCTCGAACCGTTTGCCTAGTTTCGCCGAGTCCTCGGTCCCAACCGTACGGTCCTGCCGTGGCTGAGCGCCGCTACCGTGTCCTGGCCGTCGCCGGCCACCCGGTCCAATATATGGCGCCGATCTTTCGGCGGATGGCCGCGCATCCGGGGTTTGATTTGCACGTCGCCTACTGCAGCCTTCGCGGGGCGGAAGCTGCGCATGATCCGGAGTTTCAGGCGACCGTCGAGTGGGATGTTCCTTTGCTGGATGGCTACTCGTGGTCTCATGTGCCTAACCGCGGCTCGGGAGAGGAATCGTTCTTTGGGCTCCGCAATCCGGGACTGTCTAGGCTGATCCGCGAGGGGCATTACGATGCTGTGCTTTGTTTTGTCGGATACGTTCGCGCTACCTTTTGGATTGCTTGCCGCGCCGCCAAGTCTTCCGACACCGCCTTTCTTTTTGGCACCGACACAAACACGCTGGCTCCGCGCGACGGCCGCAAGTGGAAGACCACGGTCAAGAAAATTCTGTGGCCGCGGCTTTTCCGTCTTGCCGATCAGGTGATTGTTCCGTCCTCAGGCGCGCAGGACCTCATGGTGTCTCTGGGCTTGCCTCGGGAACGCGTCACGCTCACGCCTTACAGCGTGGATAACGATTGGTGGATGCGGCAATCCCGGGCGGTGGACCGCTCCGCCGTGCGAGCTTCCTGGGGAGCCGCAACTTCGGACGCCGTAGTGCTCTTCTGTGCGAAGCTGCAGCCTTGGAAGCGGCCCGGTGATCTTCTCCGCGCCTTCGCGGAAGCTGATCCTCGAGATGCACTGCTGGTCATTGCCGGCGAAGGACCTCTGCGCTCTGAACTGCGGTCGCAGGCTGCCGCTTTGGGAATTGCGTCGCGAGTCCGCTTTCTCGGCTTCGTGAATCAATCGCAGCTTCCCGCCGTGTATGCTTCCGCCGATCTGATGGTGCTTCCTTCGGAATATGAACCGTTCGCCGTGGTTGTGAACGAAGCGATGTGTTGCGGTTGCCCGGTAGCGGCAAGCGATCACGTTGGCGCGGCTCGCGATCTCGTTGCGCCGGTCCGGAAGGAATTTGTTTTTCGCTGCGGCGACGTGGCCGCGCTTGCCGTTCTGTTGCGGGATGCGCTTGCCGATCGCGTGCTTCTCGCCTCGCTCGGGAGTGCCGCCGTCGCGCACATGCGTACGTGGTCGCCGGAGAGAAACATCGCCGCGACCTATGAGGCGATGGAAATCGCAGTCGCCCGCAGAGGCCGGCGGCCAGGCGTAGCCGTTGCTGATGCTTCTGCCGCTCACACGGCGCCTGCCGCTTCGCAAAAATTCCGCGAATGAAGCTGCTTATCTATTCTCATTTTTTTGCGCCGAGCGTCGGCGGCGTTGAAACACTTGTGCTTTCTCTGGCCCGCGGCCTCGCCGGGCTTCGCGCAGCAAGCGGCGATCCACAATTCGAAATTACACTCGTCACACAAACGCAAGCGGATAAATTTGATGATCGGTCGCTTCCTTTTCGTGTCGTCCGCCAGCCAACTCTCGTCCAGCTGTGGCATGTGATACGCGCCTCCCATGTCGTTCATGTTGCAGGGCCCGCTTTGGTCCCCCTTATCCTGGGCCTCCTTGCGCGCCGGCCGGTGGTCGTCGAGCATCACGGCTTTCAGGCGATCTGTCCGAACGGCCAACTGCTGATCGAGCCCGCCGCAAGGCCTTGCCCCGGTCACTTCATGGCAGGGCGTCACGGGGAATGTCTGCGCTGCAATGGAGGCCTAGGTTGGTTTGCCGCGCGCAAGCTTTGGTTGCTGACATTCGTGCGACGTTTTCTGTGCCGCCGCGTTTCGAGCAACATCACACCCACCACGTGGCTCGGCGGATTGGTCCAGCTTCCGCGGGTTGCCGCAATCCCGCACGGCTTGGAATTCGTTGCCGCGCCCGTCGAGTACCCGGCACCGGCTTCGCGTTCGCCGGTTATCGCCTTCCAGGGCCGGCTGGTCACTACCAAAGGTGTTGGGATCTTGTTCGAGGCGGCCCGCATCCTGCTTGCCGAGAACCGCAAGTTCGAACTCCTCGTCATCGGCGATGGGCCTGAGCGCGCTTCTCTCGAGCGCCTCTCCGAGGTCGCGCCTCTTGCCGGGCAGGTGCGCTTCGCGGGACGCCTTTCCGGCGCGGAACTCCATGCCGCGTTCGCGCGCACCTCTGTCGTCGTCGTTCCATCCTTAGCCGGGGAAGTTTTCGGCCTGGTGGTGGCCGAAAACATGTTGCGAGGCCTTCCGGTGGTCGCTTCCGATCTCGGCGCCTTCGTAGAGGTGCTCGGTGAAGGCGGCCTTACGTTTCCGACCGGCGATGCCGCGGCCCTTGCCGAGGCGCTTCGGCGACTCCTCGATGATCCTGCTCTCGCGACTCAGCTTGCCGAGCGCGCCCGGCAGCGCGCTCTTGAATTCTGTGACTTCCGAGGCATGCTCGAGGCTCACGCGCGGGTTTACCATCAGGCGCGCTCCTGACCTGTCCCTAAAGGCAGGTACGCCGTCGGTCACATAGAAGGAAACTCAGCCCGAGAGAGAAGCACGCCGGTCTACACTGGCTCTAAGGAACACGGTGTGGATAGCCACCTCTGTTTTCTCGGGGACTTCAGGAAACCAGCCCACCCGTGGCAGGAGACGCAGATCATGAAACGCACGCTTATTTTCTTCGCGGCACTATTGCTGGCGCTGCTGGCGGCGCGAGGCGTTCTGGCGATGCCGCAATCGAAGGGAAGTTCGACGCTCAGCGGCGTGGTCATCGGACCGGACGACAAGCCCGCCCCGCACGCCACCGTCTCGTATCAATCCTCGGATGGAAGCGCTCCTCACGCCGCGCGTGCGGATGCCCATGGCCGATTCACGATTTCGCAGCTGAAGGCCGATAGTTATGACATTCGGGCTTCCGCGAAGGGCATTTTCTCCGATTGGCAAAAGAATATCCCGCTGCGCAAGGGGCAAGCGCGGTCTGTGGAGTTGCGGCTAATCTACGCGAAGGAAATGCCCAAGTCTGTTTCGAACGCAAAGCCGAAACAATAAGTCTCGCCACGACGCTTCCCGAGATCCGGGACGGCGTCCGAGGCGCCTGCCCTGGCTTCGCGGCGCGAAGCCGACCGCTTTCGCTATTGGATGAAGAGCTGCGCCAGCTCATGGAGATCCTGGGCAGACACATCGGACACGGCGCAGAATTCCATCCCTTGATGCCGCCAATGAACCCATTGATAGCCTTGCCGCGAGCCGGGCGGGTGAATGGGTGTGTCCGGGTCCTTCGTGGGCCAGACAAAGACATTGACGAAATGTTTGCGGCGTCCATAGACGAGTGCGGCGACGTTACGTTCGCCCAGAACATCCAGACGGCCGCCAATTAACGGGAAACCTTCGTCCATGAAATCGTGAACCGGCGGAATGAAATCCAGTTTGCCATCGAACCAGGGCTTGACCGTGTGTTGGTCCGTGGAAGTTACGTCGGTGAGATGCCCGGCTTGCAGCGAGCGGATGTGGGCGTCGATGACTTCCGCAGAGGTAACCGATTCAGGGCTGTCCGGGCGGAAGTGAGCAACGACGAACCATGCCACTCCGGTCACCAGCACAATCGCCGCGGCTGCGGCAAGCCAGCGCCAGACGGCTAGCGGCGAACGGCTCGCACTGGCCGCGGAGATTTTGAGTTTCGAGCGAATTTTTTTGCGCAACTCCGGCGGGGCCGTCTCGTAAAGCTGCGCACGCTGGAGCGAAGCGCGCAACGACTCCACGACGCCGAGACTTGCCGTGCATTCGCGGCAGTTCTCGAGGTGTCGTTCGAATTCGGCGGCACGCACGGCGTCCAGTTCGCTGTCGAGATAGGCGTGAAGAAGCGTCCCGGAAAAATCACAGCTCATGGGGCGCCTCCTGGTGGGCAGGCTGCGTGAAGACGCGCTGCAAGCGCTGGCGCGCACGGGCGAGCGCGGACATCACCGTGCCGATGGGGACGCTGGTAATGGCGGCAATCTCCTTGTACGAGCAGCCTTCGAGTTCACGCAATATGATGACTTCGCGGTAGCGCACCGGGAGCGTTTCGAGAGCGCGAGCCAGCCGCTCACGATTGTCACCCGCGATGGCCAGCGCTTCCGGCGTCGCGGAAGATTGTGGGTGCAGGTCTTCGTCGAATTCAGTCATGAGCTCCACTTGGCGGTTCTTCTCCAGCCACGTATAACACGTATTGCGGACGATCTGCAGCAGCCAAGCCCGGGCGTCTCCGCCATTGAAGCCGCGAAAAAAGCGAAACGCACGCAGCAGGGCTTCCTGCGCGACGTCTTCCGAATCGGCTCGGCTTCGCAGCAGCCAACGCGAAAGATTGAAAGCGGCATCCAGATGTGGCAACACGACCTGCTCGAAGCGAGCCCGGTCCTGCGAATCCAACACGTCCCAACCCTTCCCCTGGCCCGTCGTACTCATGAATGAAAACCGCCCCATGGCTGATTTTATTCCCAAATATCTAATTCTTATGACGAACTAATTTTGCAAGCGTGAGCGCGGCGAATTGGAATAAGACGCGGCCCTCCACGGTCTGCACACATGAAACACGTCCCATAGCGGCGCGGGGCACCCTGGCTCTCTCTACCCGCGCCGCTCCTGCCAAATAAGCGCAGTAGCGGGGGGTGCATACAGGCGTATGCATTGCGGAGACGTGTTCGACGGAGGATGAAAATGGCTAGCAACACAAAAGACGAAATCTTGCACGATCACAATCATGATGGAATCGATCGCCGCGGCTTTTTGAAGTGTATGGCCTGGGCGGGAACGGGCGCCTTGTGCGTCATCAAGGGCGGAGTTCTGAAGTCGTACAGCATGAGCCGTCCGTCGGAGATGAATCCCGCGGACATGAAGGGCGAGTTGAGCTTCGTACAGATCAGCGACAGCCACATGGGTTTCAATAAGCCGGCGAATCCGGATGTGGCGGCCACCTTAGAGGCGGCCGTGGATAAGATCAACGCGCTATCTCGGCCGCCGGAGTTTTTGCTGCATACCGGTGATATTAGCCATCTTTCGAAGCCCGAGGAATTCGACACCGTCGAGCAGATCCTGAAGAGAGCGTCGGCGAAGGATGTGTTTTATGTCCCGGGAGAGCACGACGTTTTAAATGACGACGGTAAACAATACCACGAGCGTTTCGCCAAAGGGGCTCAGGAGGGTGGGTGGTATAGCTTCGAGAAAAAAGGCGTGCACTTCGTGGGCTTGGTCAACGTCATGAACCTGAAAGCGGGCGGGCTAGGCACACTGGGGCACGAGCAGCTGGAGTGGCTGGAAAAAGATGTGAAGCCCCTCAAGTCCAGCACCCCGATCGTGGTCTTCGCGCACATACCACTGTGGGCGGTCTACCCGGAATGGGGTTGGGGAACCGAGGACAGCGCCGAAGCTCTCGGGTATTTGAAAAAGTTTGGATCCGTGACTGTTCTGAACGGGCATATTCATCAGATTATGCAAAAGGTCGAGGGCAACGTTACGTTTCACACCGCTTGCTCCACTGCGTTCCCGCAGCCTAAACCGGGGGAGGCACCTTCACCGGGGCCGATGAAAGTGCCCGCCGAACAGTTGCGCAGCGTGTTGGGCATTACCGATGTGAACTACGTGAGCGGTCAGCATGCGCTGGCCGTCGTGGACTCGACGCTGGCCTGATCCGAAAGAGAACGCGAAGACAAACCGGAAAGTTGATTCTCAAAATTAAAGAAAAGGAAGAAAAATCATGAGGAGAACTGTGTTCCTAGCAAGTTTGCTGGTGATGGGCCTGGGCGGAATCGTTGCCGAGCCTAGGAGCTTTGTGACCAGCGCGCAGGAAAAAGCTGCCTCGACGGCCGAGGTGAAAATCGACAATTTTGTTTTTGGCCCGGCGGCAATCATCGTCCCCGTGGGAGCAACCGTCACGTGGATCAATCGCGACGATATCCCGCATACCGTGGTCAGCACGGAAAAGGTGTTCAAGTCCAAAGTGCTCGATACGGACGAGAAGTTTTCCTACACCTTCACGAAGGCCGGCGAGTATCCCTACTTCTGCTCGATCCACCCCAAGATGACCGGAAAAGTTGTCGTCCAGTGATCGCCAGCAAACGGAGGTCGGCTCTTGAACCCTTTTGACGTCAAGACCGCATTGCTGGCAAGGCATGCGCAACACGTTGTGCTGATTCACTTTCCCCTCGCGCTGTTTATTGCTGGGGTGGTGTTTGATTTTCTCGCAGAGAAAACCAGAAAGCGCGGTCTCCGGGAGGCGGCCTATTACAATTTGCTGGGCGCGGCTATTTTCGCCCTGCCGGCGGTCATCACGGGGATCCTCGCCTGGCAGTTCCAGCTTGAGGGGCAAAAACTCAAAGGCATTTTGCTTATGCATTTGGTGCTGGGTTCGACGTCGGCAATGCTCATCTGGGTGGCCTGGGCACTGCATGTGCGTGCAAGACGACAATTGCCAGAAGGGCTTCCGGTTTTTCGTCTGGTGCTGGAAACAGCGGCCGTGGCGATCATTGGGTTTACTGGTCATCTTGGCGGGTTTCTCAGCGGTGTAAACGGCCCCAGCTAGTACTTTTTGGCCTGATTCCAGAGTCGTTTGCGGCACGCAACCTATGGTAAGTAAAAGACATGTTGCCTAAATGCGGAAAGAATCGGAGCTTTGTCCTAGTACCACGACCCGAGTACTCCGCCAAGTGTGTCTGACGGCCCATTGAGGGCCCGACATCGGTCGCGTAGTCTTCTAAGAACGGGTTGGGGGCCGCGCGGGGACAACGGCTCCGCAAGGGGCCGTGTGCGAGCTACCCAACCCGCCTTACTTATCGAAAGCCCTGGCCGATGGATCGGTTGGGGTCTTCCACTCATCTTCGGAAACTCTCTCTTCACCCAGGAATCTCGCATGAAGCGCAATGCGAGGGTTCTGTCTCTTCACCTGGACCAGCAGCACGGCCTTCTTTCTTGCCATGCGTCGTTTTCGGGCGTCCTCGACACTTATAGTGTCGGCTTTCGCCCTGATCTTTTTTACACTGCGGCCAACATTTCGAGGGCCCGCGGCCATCGTCCAAGGCCTGCCCCATTCCCGCGAGGCGTCGATACGGTCCCGAAACCCTCATCCTCAAGCTAACGTTTGTCGACCTCCCCAGGCTCGGCACTCGAACGTTCAGAAACCAAGCTGCCGAGCCCTTGCGCATGAGCTCAAACCTTTACGGGCAGATGGGCATCCTTCGTGCACCACCCCGTAGTGCCGTTTCTTGCTTCTATTCGAGAACGGTTGCGCCATCATAGACTTCTCGGAGGGTCTCCGGCTTGGGTGAACGGTTCGGGAGACAGGTGAGGCCATTGGCGGACACCGTTCTAACATCGAGTTTCCTGTTGGCGGTCCTGCTCGCGGGACCGGTCTCTACCGCGCAATCCGCCCCAGCCGCCAATCCAGCTCCTGCCAAATTACGGTCTGAAACCGTTCAGGCGTTTGACCGCTACCTGCACTTGACGGAAGAGCGCAATGATACGGAACTCGAGCGCGGCTCGGCACTCTTGTGGGTCGATGCACTTCCCGAATCTCAGCGCACGGTGGCCCACGCCGCCCTAAAGCGCAGCGAGGTCGAGATCCTTCAGCTGAACACGCTCGACAACGGCAAACCCATCGTCTGCCCCGGAGGGTTGATTCATCACTGGGTGGGCGTGGTTTTCATACCTGACGCAAAGCTGGACGATGTGCTCGACGTCCTAGAGGACTACGATCGCCAGTCAACCTACTACGCCCCCGATGTGGAACGCTCGAAAATCGAGTCGCGCGAAGGCGAGCACTTTCGCGTATTCCTGCGCTTCCGACGGCACAAGGTGATCACCGTGGTGCTCAACACCGAACATGAGGTGCACTACTTTCGCGACGCTCCGGGACGTGCCCATAGCCGCAGCTCGGCGATGCGTATCGCCGAAGTCGAAAATCCCGGAAGGAGCGACGAGCGCGAAAAGCAGCCGGGCCAGGACGGCGGCTATTTATGGCGTATGGAGACCTGGTGGCGGATGGAAGAACGCGACGGCGGCGTTTACGTGCAGAGCGAGGTTGCCTCACTCACACGGGATATTCCCACTGGTCTTGGTTGGGTGGTCGGCCCGTTCGTCACCAGTATCCCGAAGGAAACGCTGCTTTTCACACTCGAGTCCACGCGAAGAGCAGTTGTGGCCAGAACAAAAAATAGGGCCGCGGCGCGATAGCTCCCTAACCGCGTATAGGATTTTGCTTTCTGGCATTTTTAAGGAGTTCTCATAGCCCAGCGGCACTACCATTCCAGTCCCGTTCGAGGATCGTTCTGCTACGCCCGCGCGTTTTGTCGGAACTCTACCACTCGGGCCGTAAAGTCCCGGACGTTCCTTTCGACCCCCTCTCTTTAGGGCCTTATACGGGAGGGGAGGATCTCAAAGGGTGGCCTCGATCTGCAGCTCATCGATCATTTTTTCGAGCTGGCCGTTGGCCTTGTCACGTTGCGCTTCTGTGTCGCGGATTGTTTTGCGCAGCGATTCGAGTTGCGTTTCTTGTTCATCGAGTTGTCTGGTGTAACGCTGCAGCAGTGTTTTTTCTTCGGCGCTTCCGCGCAGGGCTTTCATGTTTTCGCGCAGCCGGCCCTGGTCTTCCACGATGCGGTCGATGTCCTTTTGCCGATTTTCCATTTCCTCTTCGAGCTTGGCCACCACCGCTTTCTGGTCCATGATTTTCTCTAACGCCTCGGCCATCTCCCCAGTGATGGTCTTGTCCTTCACGAAGAGAGCAATCTGATCCGTGTTGAGAGCGGAGATGGAATAGGTGACATCGAGTGTGCGCATCTCTTCGACGGGTAGAGACGCGCTGGCCTTCGCCGGGACTTCCAGCCGGAAGCGGTACGTGCCTGGAGCCTTCTCTTCCGGTTCCTTCGCGCCCTTGGCCAGCGACCATCCCATGCGCGACGGGTGCTCGACCACCAGCG
>Ga0210398_10001277_pt1 | contig 26320 bp, 24 predicted proteins | sample IncBWC4OmetaG_FD_161047 | JGI IMG/M metagenome (GOLD analysis project Ga0210398, IMG submission 161047) | Forest soil microbial communities from Barre Woods Harvard Forest LTER site, Petersham, Massachusetts, United States - Inc-BW-C-4-O | ecosystem: Environmental > Terrestrial > Soil >... | reverse complement strand
CAGCAGGGTCCCCGGAGCGGTCATGATCACGGCGGTCAGCAGGTGCCGCGCCTCCACTCCAAAGGCGATGTACGCCGCCATGATCCCGCCCGAAACATGCGCCATCCCGCTGGTCATGATGGTCATGAGTTCCGAATCCGTCAGGTCGGGCAAGAACGGCCGGATGGTCAGCGGCGCCTCGGTCTGTCCCATGAAGATGCTGGCCGCGACATTCAGGGATTCCGCCCCGCTCGCGCCCATAATCCGCTGCATCACCCAGGCCGCCCCGCGAATCACTACCTGCATCACGCCGAGGTAGTACAGCAGCGCAAACAACGAAGCGATAAAGATAATCGTAGGCAAAACCTGAAACGCGAAGATGAATCCGATCGACGAGCGCTGTTTGCCCAGCTCCCCAAAGACAAATTCCGATCCGGCGAACGCATACGCCAGCAATTTGTTGACTGCGTTGCCCGCGCGGTAGAAGAGTTCCTGCCCAAACGTCCAATAAAACACCAGAAAGGCGAAGCCGATCTGCAGGCTTAGCCCCCAGACAACCATCTTCAGCTTGATGGCGCGCCGGTTGGTCGAAAACAGGTAGCCTAGGCCCAGCATGGTCAAGAGCCCCAGCACGCCGGTAAATCGCCCCATTCGACCTCTCCTCAAGTAGCACAGACTTCAGTCTGCGGGTTTCCGCCAAGCAACTGAGGTCGCGCCAACTTCAGCGCTCAAACGCCTCGGAAATGCCCGCCACATTAGCACGCAGCACATGAAGGGGATATGTGGAAATTATGATGAAGAGGATTTGTGATGCGGCGCGAAGGATTCGGGGCGATCGAAAAGGTGGTCGCGCAGGGCGGGAGGCAAATCGCTCCACTGAATCTTCGGCATCTATTCCCCGAAGGTCACGCGAGCCAACATTTCTTTGATACGTTTCTGTTCGACGGGATCGGATGTGGCGCTGAGCTGGTCCGCTAACTCGAAGAACTTCGTCTTTTCCGCTTCTATCGACTCCATTCCCGCCTCAATCAATTCGACCAGAGCGTGGTTCATGCTGGTCTTTCGATTCTTGGCAAGGGACCGTACTTGACACGCGAGGCGGGTTGGGAGGGATACACTTTGCCGAACCGCCTGCTCTTTTGTCGCCATATCGCACTCTACACCAACTTGCACCACTCTGCACCATGTGGTAGTCGGTCAGTTTGCAATTTGGGAGTGGTTTGCAAATGAGGCAGATAAGCTATTTGCAAGAGCTGAACAGATTGGGCAGAGTGACTAACACCGGGATTCCCAGGGGCAAAAACCCACATTCCGAGGATCACCGTTATTTAGTACGGTACGTCTCTTTCAACTGCTGTCTGTGCCGTTCCATTCCAGGACTAATCTTCTGGTATGAGCTTCGCTTCTAATGCATTGCTACTGATGTTGTTGGTTCTGGATTTCGGAGCCTCTCCGACACAAACACGGTCAGACGATGCCCCAGAATGCACCAAACAGGGCGTCGGGAAGCTGCAACTAACAACTGAGGACACAACAATTCTTGGCCTGACAATCGGCAGCGCATCGTTGAAGGACGTCCAGGCCAAGCTCGGGGGAACACCTCTCTTACCCCGCAATGGAGGCGCATCGTCCTCGAATACGATCTGCTTCGTGTCTCCAACGGACGGAACAGTGCTCACTTTCGGGGCCGGACCGATGGGTGGGTTTGTTGATGTGACTGAATTTTCCATCTGGTCCCGTGAGGCAAAATTCCCAAACGCGTCGGCGTGCAGCCCTTCGAAACTTGTTTCGCACGGTCTATCAACCACTTCCGGTATTAAGCTCGGCCTCAATGACAAACAGTTGAGTCACATCATTGGCAAACGTGCCACAGCCCGGCGTACAGCAATGCATTATGAGCTGTGGTGTCGTCAGAAAATGACAGCCGATGAAATCAAACGCTTCAAGACTGCAAACAATTGGGACGTGTCGGACCTTCCGTACTTCGACGTGACTTCAGTTGTGGACGCTTATTTTCCGAGTGTGGGTGCCTCTCGGATCGACATTGCTAAGGTTGAGTCGCACTGATTCATCTGACCCGGCTTATCGGCTTTTTCCCTTGCATCGGCTTCAGGCAAAATTCCGATAAGGCATTCCTGACAGCGGTCAATCTCCCAAAATTTCAAACTGACCCACTACCCACCATCTAGATCCGGAGCGCGTCTCACGCCCCGATAATCTTGTAGATGAGCGGAGGGAGCGACTTGGGTCTTTCGGGCTCGATGCGGTAAGCAGTCTCGACGAGATGGCGTGCTTCGGCCAGCCGGGAGTCGTCGTTGTAGTGCAGCGTGCACAGCGGCTCGCCGCTCTCGACGGCGTCGCCAATGCGTTTGTGAAACTCCAGCCCGACCGCCTGGTCGATCGGATCTTCTTTCTTCTCCCGCCCTCCCCCCAGGACTACCCCGGCCACGCCGAGTTGCTCGCACTGGATGGAGGAAACGAACCCGGCTGTTTTGCTCACAACATCAAGCGTCTGCCGGGCGTGCGCCAGCCGGTGCGGATCGTCGATCACGCCGACGTCGCCGCCCTGCAGCCCCACGATTTCCCGGAATTTTTCGCGCGCCTGCCCCGAAGCAATCAGGTCCGTGGAAAGCTTCTTCCCTTCCTCCAGCGTTTTCACTCGCTCTCCGAGCAGGAACATCCACGCCGCCAGCTCCAGACAAAGCTCGCGCAGGTCCGCCGGGCCTCCGCCCGCCAGCACGTCGATGGATTCGGCTACTTCCATGGCATTGCCGGCCTTGCGCCCGAGCGGTTGGTTCATGTCCGTGAGCAGGGCGACCACCTTCTTGCCCATGCGCTTCCCAGTTTCCACCAGCAGCTCTGCCAGCCCCGCGGCGTCCTCCAGACTCTTCATGAACGCGCCCGAGCCTGTCTTCACGTCCAGCACCAACGCGTCAATCCCCTCGGCCAGTTTCTTGCTCATGATGGAGGCGCAGATCAGCGCGGGGCTTTCCACCGTCCCGGTCACATCGCGCAGAGCGTAGATTTTCTTGTCGGCCGGGGCGATCTCCGCCGTTTGCCCGATCAGGGCGCACCCGCAAGTCTCCAGCACGTGCCGGAACTCGGCCAGCGACAGATTGACGTTGAAGCCCGGGATGGATTCCAGCTTGTCCAGCGTGCCGCCGCTGTGGCCCAGGCCCCGGCCGCTGATCATGGGAACCTTCAGCCCGCCGGCTGCGACGATGGGGGCAATGACCAGCGAGGTTTTGTCGCCCACGCCGCCTGTGGAGTGCTTGTCCACCTTGCGCCCGGCCAGGCCGGAAAAATCCAGCACGCGGCCCGAGTGCAGCATGGCCTCGGTCAACGCCGCGATTTCCGCGCGGCTCATGCCGCGCAGCACCACGGCCATCAGCCAGGCGGACATCTGGTAGTCGGGCACGTCGCCGCGGGTGTAGGCGGCAATCAGTCGCTGGATTTCTTCGGGGGTAAGTTCGCCGGAGTCACGCTTGCGGCGAATCAGGTCAACGGCGCGCATGCGCTTCGGGGGTCAATCCGCGGCGGCCGCGGAGGAAACACCTGCGGCGCCCTGAAGCAGTTCCAAGTGGGTGATTTCTGCCGGGCAGCGCAGCCTCCAGGGCAGAACGATAGTGCCTATGCCGCGGCTGACGTAAATCTGTGTGGCGCCCATGCGGTCCCAGCCAATCTTGTACCGCAGGCGCTCGGGCGAGCGTCCGTACACAGTGCCAAGAAGGGGCAGGTTCACTTGCCCGCCGTGGGTGTGGCCGGAAAGCACCAGGCTCACATTGTTCCGCGAGGCCAGATGAATCACTCGCGGGTTATGCGCCAGCAGGATGGTAGCCGCGTCGCGTGGAATGCCGCGAATGGCTCGCCGCAGGTCCGCGCCGTACCCGTAGTCATCCACGCCGGCGAGGTACACGGCCTCCCCGCCAAACCACAGCGTCACATGCCGGTTGCGCAGCACATCGATGCGCTGCCGCCGGAGGGCCTGCGCTACCGCGTCGGCATCCACGCGAAAGTCGTGGTTGCCCAGCACCGCATACACGCCATAGCGCGCCCGCAGCCGACCCAACAGCTCCGCCGCCGTCCCGATCATGCGCCGGGAATAGGTCACGAAATCACCGGTCAGCGCAATAATGTCCGGATTCAGGCGGTTGGCCACGCGCACCGCTTCGGAAAGCCACTCTTTGGGCAGAAACAGGCCGTGGTGGATGTCGGAGATTTGGACCACCCGCAGGCCGTGGAATGCGGGCGGGAGAGCGTCCAGCCAAATTCGCTCGTCATACACGCTGAAGCGTTCGCCGGAGGGCCAGAGAAGAGAAGGGGTAGACGAGTAGTTCTCAATCCCGCCCTGACGCCATCGGCCGAACCATCGCGCCAATTTCTCGCTGGCGCCCTGGCTCCCTGGAACCGGAAAAGTGAGGCTATTTCCCATTATCCCTCAGTAAGTAGGGAGCAACTGTCCCGAGCCTATCACCGGCCGGAAATGGAGTCAATCCAACGTATTACCGGGACGTGTGCAAAACGGAAATGATGCCTTCCTAGCTCCCGAAGTTCGCTGAAAATAATTGAAAGGTTACGGAAGCGACGAGTTCTGCGCCACTCGCTCGGCGATGCCGGCGGCTACCTCCTTCATTTCCTCATGCACACGGCCATTCGAGGCCAGTAGCTCGTGGTCACCCAAGCGATAGGGCTGGCCGTTGAAATTCGTCACCATTCCCCCGGCTTCGCGCACCAGTAAAACACCAGCGGCGGTATCCCAGGTATGCAAGCCAAACTCCCAGAAGCCCTCGAAGCGCCCGCAGGCCACCGCGGCGAGGTCCATCGCCGCCGACCCGTCCCGCCTAACGCCGTGCGAGCGCAATGTAAAATCCCAGTAATAGCGGATATTGGGGTTCTGCGCCCGTTTGACGCTGGGAAAGCCCGTGGAAAGAAGGCTGGTGGCCAGCTTTTCAATCCGGGACACCTCGATCTTCTTCTGATTCAGGTGCGCCCCTTCCCCCTTTGCCACCGTGAAAAGCTCGCCGCTTACGGGCTGAAAGATCACACCAGCGATCAGCTCTCCCGCTTCCTCAAGCCCCAGCGAAACCGCGAAGCAAGGGTACCCGTGGGCGAAATTGGTGGTGCCGTCCAGGGGATCCACGTGCCACCGAAAAGGAGAATCGCTCTCCTTCCCCCCTCCCTCCTCGGCCACGATCGCATGTTTCGGGAAATGCGCCCGCAAGCGGGAGACGATGGCTTCTTCCGACCGCCGGTCCGCCTGGGTCACAATATCCACTTCCCCCTTGTAGCTGATCTTGACCGGACGGTCGAATTCGGCCAGGAGAATCGCGCCCGCCTCCCGCGCCGTCTCCACCGCCACATCCAGAAAGGAGTTCATCAGGTGGTCTGGCCCCCAAGTCACATCATGCCAGATATTGTCGGACGAACGTAAGCGTAACTGCACCAGTCACCGGTCACCCTTCGCGAGCGCTCAGGGCAAGCTGGTCACCAGTCACCAGCCTGACGTATACTCCGCGCATAAACGGGTCCAGTCCTTTCGCCCTCACGCTCGGTGAGCGGGAAACAAGGAGAATCGCAATGAAAGTCGCCAAAACAACGCTGAGATTCACGGTTCTTTTCGCCGCGGCCTTGCTGATGCTATGCGGACGGCCGGCCAAGGCTGCGGAAAACAGCTCCACAATCGAAGGCGTCGTGCAGGATGCATCGGGCAAGCCGGTGGCCGGCGCGTTCGTGAAGCTGAAGAACAATGCGCGCCATCTCGAGTTCATGGTCGTCAGCCAGGCGCAGGGGCAATACTCCGTCGGCAATCTGCCCGCCGGACAGTACGTGATTCAGGGCGTGGGCGGAGGCTATCAGAGCAGCGCGTCCGCGCCGGTGGACGTGGCCGAGGGCAAGACGGCCAAGCAGGATTTGTCGCTCAGCAACAAGCGCGGGACCGATTTACCGCGGGCCTGGCCCATGAAGACTCCGGAAGCTTTAATGGTCACCGTGTCGAAGGAATTGCCGGAGGGCGACGGCAAGAAGCTGATCGCGGCGCGCTGCACCACCTGCCACGACACGGAGCGCTTCATCGGCTTCCACATGCCGCGCGAGGACTGGGAGTTCACCTTGCGCCGCATGCGCGCCCGCATGCGCACCGCGAAGCTCCGCGACTTGACGCCGGACGAAGCCAAACTGGCGATCGATTATCTGTCCACGAATTTCGCGCCCACCCGACAAGTAGATTTGAATGATCGCCTGCCCCGCACGCTGCTCGAAGGCAAGTCCCTGCGCTACCGCGCCGTGCAGTATGACATCGTGGACACCATGGTCGGGTCCGAGCCGCACGACATTGCCGTCGACCCTCACGGCAACGGCTGGGTGAGCCAGCGCGCCGGCAAGCTCGGCAAGCTCGATCCCAAGACGCTCGAGTACAGCGAAGTTTCTCTTCCACCTGGCGTTGCGGCCCCCGATGGCCAGCTGCTGGGAAATTTGCAGATCGACGCCAAAGGGCAGTTGTGGGTGGCCGACGGCTCGAATTATCGCTGGCTGAATTACGACGTCAACACCGGGAAGTTCACCTCCTACGATTGGCCCAAGGACAACCGCGCGGACGCCGGCGGCAATTCCATGCTGATCCATCCCAACGGCACCATCTGGGAAACCAGCGGCAACCAGGTGCGCATGCTCAATACCTCCACGAAGGAATTCAAATTCTTCGATCCGCCGTCTTACCTGGCCACGCAGATTCCCACCGGCGCGTACGGCATCACCGTAGCCGGCGACGGCTCGGTATGGTGGGCTGAGGACGGCGCGGACCGCATGTCCAGGATCGATCCCGCCACTGGTAAAGTCGAGGAGTACAAGATCCCCTACGACGGCGTGGCCTATCCGCGCCGCATGAGCCATGACGCGCGTGGCGACATCTGGGTCGGCCTGTGGAACGCGGGCTTGCTGATGAAGCTTGACTACGAAACCAAGCAGATGAGCTTCTTCGCCCCGCCGACAGAGACCTCAGGCACGTATTCTGTCAGCGTGGACCGCAAGAACAATTTGATTTGGGTGAGCGAGCAGCAGGCGGACAAGATCGCCCGCTACAATCCCAAGACCGGCGAATGGGTCGAGTTCCCGCTGCCCGATTCGGAGTCCGATCCGCGCCGCATCGAAGTCGATCCGAACTTCCCCAATCGCGTCTGGTGGAGCGGCAATCTTTCAGGTCGCATGGGGTTCGTGGAAGTTCTGGGCGCAAACTAAAAACCGCAGCCCAAATTGCGTTTGGGAGTGCGGGAGTGTGGCATCGCGGGCGGGGGGTGCCCCACCCTTCACGTTTTTCGTGAAGGGTGGGGCTGCCTGTGAAGACAAGGTGAGGCATCCTGCGGCCCGATCCACCCTTCGCAAAATGCGCGAAGGATGGGGCACCCGCGCTCCTTTCGGGCAAGGGTCGCGTGACCGTTCGTCCCTCCAAATCAACCAACGAACCCACAAAAGTCTCATTTCGGTGCACCGTGTTTGACTAAGGCGACCAATCTGGTCGTAATGTAACGTGCTGGCCTGATGGGGTTTGCCGATATTAGAACTGCTTGACATCAGGACGATCCGGCACTATGATCCAAGTACGACTAGTTTGGTCGCATATCGCATGCTAAAGCTCTCCAAGAAAGCGGACTACGCCCTGATCGCTGTGCGGCACTTGGCAACGCATCGCGGGGAGCCTTCGCAGAGCGCGTCCGATATCGCGGACGCCTACGGGATCTCGGCGCCGCTGCTGGCCAAGGTGCTCCAGCGGTTGGCCAAGCATGGATTGGTTACTGCGCGGCACGGTTCGAGCGGCGGCTATCACCTGGCGCGGCCCGCCAAGGAAATTTCGGCGCTGGACGTAATCAATGCCGTGGACGGGCCGGTGGTGATTACTTCGTGTGTTACGAACCACGGGAACTGCGACCAGAGCTCCACTTGCACGGTGCGCGAACCGCTGCGGCGGGTGAACGAAAGCATTGCGCAGGTGCTGCGCTCGGTGACCATTTCGCAGATGGCCGAGGATTCGCCCGACGCTGAACTGGTCGGGCTGTCGATTTGAGCGTTGCCATGTAGCGCCCGCCTTTCTTTTCAGGCGGGCACGGGCGCAGAACGAAGTTTGCAGAGTTTGCGTCAGGGGATCGAAAGAATTCGAGACGGGGGATAGAGGAATGTCAATTAAGCTGCCGATTTACATGGATAACCACGCCACCACTGCGGTGGACCCGCGCGTGGTCGATACGATGCTGCCCTACTTCCACGAGAAGTTCGGCAACGCTGCCAGCCGCAACCACTCGTTTGGCTGGACGGCTGAGGAAGGGGTGGAGAACGCGCGCGCGCAAATCGCCCGCCTGATCAACGCGACGCCAAAGGAGATCATTTTCACCAGCGGCGCGACCGAGTCCAACAATCTGGCGCTCAAGGGCGCCGCGGAGATGTACCGCGAGAAGGGCAACCACATCATCACCCAGGTCACCGAGCACAAGGCCATCCTCGACACCTGTAAACGCCTTGAGAAATACGGCTACGAAGTGACCTACCTTCCTGTCGCCAAGGACGGCCGCATCGATCTCGATGACCTGCGCCGCGCCATCACCCCGAAAACCATCATCATCAGCATCATGTATGCGAACAACGAAATCGGCGTGGTGCAGCCGATCGCCGAAATCGGCAAGATCGCCAAGGAAAAGGGTGTGCTGTTCCACGTGGACGGCGTGCAGGCCGCGGGCAAGATTCCCGTGGACGTGGTGAAAGACAACATCGACTTGATCTCGATCAGTGCGCACAAGCTCTACGGCCCCAAGGGCGTCGGCGCGCTATACGTTCGCCGGCGCAACCCGCGCGTGCAGCTCTCCGCGCAGATCGACGGCGGCGGCCACGAACGCGGCATGCGCTCGGGCACGCTGAACGTGCCGGGCATCGTAGGCTTCGGCAAGGCCGCCGAACTTTGCCAGATCGAGATGGCCGAGGAAAGCGCGCGCCTGCGCGCCCTGCGCGACCGCCTGAAGGAAACGCTCTTCGCCAAGCTGGACGAGATCTACATCAACGGCTCGATGGAGCATCGCCTGCCGCACAACATCAATATCAGCTTCGCCTTCGTCGAGGGCGAATCGCTGCTCATGGGCATCAACGACGTCGCGGTCTCCAGCGGCTCGGCCTGCACCTCGGCCACGCTCGAGCCCAGCTACGTGCTAAAGGCGCTGGGCGTCGGCGAAGACCTGGCGCACACTTCGATCCGCTTCGGCCTGGGCCGCTTCAACACCCAGGAGGAAGTGGACTATGTTGCCAGCCGCGTGATTGAGGTCGTGCAGCGGCTGCGCGAGCTTTCTCCGCTGTACGAAATGGCCAAGGAAGGCATCGACCTGAGCAAGATGAACTGGAGCGCGACCGCAGGCGGGGAGCACTAGGCTGTAGCGCCCGCCTTTCTTTTCAGGCGGGCACGGGGTGGTTCGCGTGACTCGACAGATGCCCGCCTGAAAACAAAGGCGGGCGCTACAAGCGGGCATGCAGGCGCCGCGCCAACGGAGAATTTGAGATTGGGTCCGATATCAAATCATGTGCATCAAATACTGAAGGGGGATTGAAATGGCTTATAGCGACAAGGTAGTTGATCACTACGAGCATCCGCGCAATGTCGGCAGCCTGCCGAAGGATGATCCCAATGTGGGCACCGGCCTCGTGGGCGCGCCCGAATGCGGCGACGTCATGCGGCTGCAGATGAAGATCAATCCCGAGACGCAGGTCATCGAAGAGGCCAAGTTCAAGACCTTCGGCTGCGGCTCGGCGATTGCTAGCTCTTCGCTGGCCACCGAATGGGTCAAGGGCAAGACCGTTGCGGAAGCTCTGGCCATCTCGAACACGGACATCGTGCGCGAGCTGAGCCTCCCGCCGGTAAAGATCCACTGTTCGGTGCTTGCCGAAGATGCCATCAAGGCGGCGATCGCCGACTGGAAGAAAAAGAAGGAACCCGGGGCCTAAGCTCGCGCTGGCCGCCGATACACGTCGGCGCGTAGCGCCCGCCTTTCTTTTTAGGCGGGCACGTCTGCGACTCTCGGGCTGCAGCGGTGATTGCGTGGCGGGCCAACCTAAAGGTTGGCCACTACAAATAAGGCGGCCTGAAGGAATTATGATTCACGTTACAGAAAAAGCGGCGACAAAGATTCAGGAGCTGCTGGCCAAGGAAGGCGTGGCCTCCGAAACCGGTGGTCTGCGTGTGGGCGTGCAGGGCGGAGGGTGCTCCGGCCTGACCTACGCGATGCGCCTCGAGACGCAGGCGCGCGACCGCGACAAGGTCATCGAGGAAAACGGCGCGCGCATTTTCGTGGACCCCAAGAGCTTCCTGTATCTGAATGAGACTACGCTGGACTATCAGGAAGACCTGATGCGGCGCGGCTTCGTGTTCCAGAATCCGCAGGCCTCGCGCAGTTGCGGCTGCGGCAGCTCGTTTACGGTGTAAGGGGGATGCAGGTCCGCCCGACGGCGGCAAGCCTGCTCCGCAAGGGTTCTCTCTCAGAGACGTAAAGCGCTTCCTCTCGATTCGAGCGAAACGCATGGCTGGCCGGCCAGGGGGAGCCGCCAGCTATTTTTTTGCCCTCGAGTAGAACAGACTTTAGTCTGTTGGTTTCCAAATGATCTTGGCAAGGAAGGCGCTTGTGGGGCGCGCTGCAGCGGGCATGTTGCTGCGACCAAACCCCACAGGCTGAAGCCTGCGCCACAAAGACATGAGCGCATCGTCCACAACCGTGACCGCATCCGCCAACTGCTGGAGCTGCTCCGCCTCCACCAGCGGCGCGCACTTCTGCCCTGCGTGCGGCAAAATTCAGCCGCTCGCGCCGGGCGGCGACTATTTCGCCTTCTTCGGCCTGCCGCAAAAGCTATCGCTGGATGTGGATGCCCTCGAGCAGCGTTTCCACTCGCTTTCCTGGAAGCTGCATCCCGACCGCTTCGCGCAGGCGCCGGAAAACGAGAAGCTGCTCTCGCTCGACCTGACGTCGCAATTGAATGACGCCTTCCGCACGCTGCGTGATCCGGTCGCGCGCGTCGAGTACCTGCTCGGTCTGCACGGCATGCGCAAGGAAGGCCAGAAGAAGCAGCAAGCTCCCCCGGAATTGCTGGAAGAAGTGTTTGAGCTGAACGAATCGCTGGACGAGCTGCGCGAAGCCCGTGCCGATGGCGGCAGCCCCGCGCAAATGCAGGGTCTGCGCGCGAAGCTCGAGTTGGCGCAGCACAAATTTGAATCGTCGCTCGCGGACGTAGATCAGGAGCTGGCGGGCGTCGACAAAGAATGGGACGCCGCTCTGGATGGCGGCGCGGACGAAGCAGCGAAACGGAAATTGATGGAGCGAATGAACGAAGTCCTGAACCGCCGCTCGTATATTCGCAATCTGGTGAACGGAGTGCGGCAGGAGTTGGTGACTGGTGACCGGTGACTAGTGACTGGTGATCGCGAAGCCGCGGTTTTGCTTCACCAGTCACCATTCACTAGTCACCAGTCACAACAACGGGGAGTGAAGTCCTAGCACCATGCCCAAGACCGTCGGCATCGACCTCGGCACCACCTACAGCCTGATCGCCTATCAGGACCAGCGCGAAGGCCGGCCGAAGTGTATCCCGGGCCCTTACGGCACGCCGTTGTGCCCCTCGGTGGTCAGCGTGGATCCGGACGGATCGATCGTCGTGGGCCAGGCCGCCCAGCGGCGCCTCTTGACGCAGCCCGAGCGCACCATTTATTCCGTGAAGCGCCTGATGGGCCGCGGCCCCGCCGACGTGCAGGATGAGCTGAAGATTTTCCCGTTTCGCATCGACCCGGCCAGCAAGAACGTGATTCGCGTGCGGCTCGGCGAGCGAATCTTTACGCCGCCGGAAATTTCCGCGTTCATCCTGCGCGAGCTGAAAATGTGGGCGGAGGAATATTTCCAGGATTCTGTCGAGCGCGCGGTGGTCACCGTGCCCGCGTATTTCAACGACGCGCAGCGGCAGGCCACCCGCGATGCGGGGCGCCTCGCGGGCCTGGAGGTTCTGCGCCTGGTGAATGAGCCCACGGCAGCGGCCCTGGCCTACGGTCTGCACGAGCAGAAGCGCGGCAAGGTCGCGGTTTACGATTTCGGCGGCGGCACCTTCGATATTTCCGTCCTGAAGCTGATCTCGACCAGCGAGGGCGATATCTACCAGGTGCTCTCCACGAACGGCGACACGCACCTCGGCGGCGACGACATCGACAATGCGTTGCTGGCGATGGCCCACGAGGAGATTCGCGGGCAGGGCGTGGACCTGGCCGCGCATCCGGACACCGTGCAGGAATTGCGCAAGGCGCTCATCGCCGCCAAGCACGAACTCTCCGGCGCGGACAAGGCCACAATCAAGTTTCCGTTGTCCGACGGAGGCATCTATTTCCGCGAAATTTCGCGCGCGGAATACGAGCGCCTGATTCGCCCCATCGTCGAGCGCACCATGGGACCGGTCCGCCAGGCAATCTCCGACGCGAAGGTCGCGCCCGCGGAAATCGAAGAAGTCGTTCTGGTAGGCGGCTCGACGCGTGTACCGCTGGTGCGCCGCACGGTCGAAGAGTTTTTCGGGCGCAGGCCGCACGCCGAGCTCAATCCCGACGAAGTGGTGGCTCTGGGCGCCGCGGTGCAGGCGGACATTCTCGAAGGCGGCGTGAACGACATGCTGCTGCTCGACGTGACGCCGCTATCGCTGGGCATCGAGACCATGGGCGGCGTGGTGGCGAAAATTATTCCGCGCAACTCGACGGTGCCCGCCAGCGCTCAGGAACTATTCACCACCGGCGTCGAGAACCAAACCGGGATTGACATTCACGTGTTGCAAGGCGAGCGCGAACTGGCCAAGGATTGCCGTTCGCTCGCGCGGTTTCAGCTAAAAGTTCCGTCGGGTCCTGCGGGCCTCGCGCGCATCGAGGTGAAGTTCCTGATCGACGCGAGCGGCATCCTGCAGGTGTCCGCGAAGGATTTGCGCGCCGGCACGGAGCACTCCATCGAAGTGCAGCCGTCGTACGGACTGAACGACGCCGAAGTCGAGCGCATGCTCGAGGAATCCATCGAATTTGCGGAGCAGGATTTCTCCGAGCGCCAGATGATCGAGGCGCGCAACGAAGCCGAGAGCATCCTCGGCTTAACGGAAAAGGCGCTGGCACGCGAGCGCGCGGAAGCCCCCGGCGAGCTGCCCGCAGAAGAGCGACGCGCGGTGGAAGACGCGATGGCGGCGTTGCGCGAATCGCTTTCCGGCACGGATTACAAGCGCGTGCGCGCGCTGGTCGACGTCCTGAACCAGGCCTCCGCGCCGCTGGCCGAGCGCATGATGAACCGCGCGCTGGCCACCGCGCTCGAAGGCAAAAAGCTGGGTGAGGTGTAGCGCCCGCCTTTCTTTTCAGGCGGGCACGGGGTGATTCGCGTGACTCGACAGATGCCCGCCTGAAAAGAAAGGCGGGCGCTACACAGCTGTCACGTAAGACGGCCTCACGAATCGAAATTTTGATTGGGAATTTTAGAAGGAGAAAAACATGGGCGGCAGCAACCCCTACATCGAACAAGTCAAATACACGCCCGCGACGAAAAAATTCAAGGTGACCTTCGTCAAGGAAGGCAAGACCGTCGAGGTTGATCCCGCAAAAGTTCCCTACGCGCGCGAGGGGCTGCCCGGGAGCATCCTGGACATCGCCACGGGCTTCCACATGGGCCTGGACCACGCCTGCGGCGGCGTGTGCGCCTGCTCGACCTGCCACGTCATCGTGCACGAGGGCCTGGAGTCCTGCAACGAGCCGACGGACGCCGAACTCGATCAGCTGGACGACGCGCCTGGCCTGGAAGTCAAGTCGCGTCTCGGTTGCCAGTGCGTGCCCGACGGAACACGCGACCTGGTAGTTGAAATCCCGGAGTGGAACAAGAACTTCGCCAAGGAAGCGGAGCATTAGGTTTTTGTGGCACAGACACTCTTGGCTGTGTGGGTTTTGCAATCGTCGCTAAGGCAGTGTCATACGCGGGACCTAGAAAACCGCACAGCGAAGAGTCGCTGTGCCACAAGCACAACTTGGAGCTAAAAATGGCAGCGACATTTGATTGGGACGACGCCGAAGAAATCGGCATTCAGCTCGCGGAAAAATATCCCGACGCCGATCCGCTCACTGTGCGTTATACCGACCTGCACAAGTGGGTCACCGCCCTCGACGGCTTCACCGGCGATCCCAAGGCCTCGAACGAAGGCAAGCTCGAGGCGATTCAGATGGCCTGGCTGGAGGAGCGCAACGAGAGGAAATCGTGACCAGTGACTGGCTTGCCCTGGGTGCTCGCGAAGGGTGACCAGTGACTTGTGAAAACTCTCCGCCGTGGCGCTCTCGCGGGCTGCTACCTCAGGTCGTAACTTTCAACCGTCGACTGTCAACCTTAGACTTTGCTCTGTGCGCTTGCAGCATGTTCCAGTATGTTAGAATTTGACGCGCGGATTTGCTTCGTGCGTCCTCTGTGGCCCGGTAGAGTAATGGTTAACTCGTCGCCCTTTCAAGGCGAAGATTACGGGTTCGACCCCCGTCCGGGCTACCAACGTTCTCCCTAATAGCGTGGTCCAGCAAGTTTCGCCGCGAACGGCGACGTCCGGGCCGCGCGCATCTCCATTTGTAAATTCGCGATCGAACGCGCGCCGGACGGCTTGAGTCCGCTGAAACCTCCCGGACGCGTGCGCATCCAATCTGCAAGCCGGGCGCCTAACAATGGTCCAGCCCCGGCGGGCGCAATTCCATTACAATGGACCCCCTGCGGCGCGTGTCCTTTCGCGACCCCGACCACGCCGCCAAGACTTACTCCAAAAGGAACGTCACACATGGCCGACGAGCATCCCGCGGACTTCAGCATCGACGCCGGAAAGGATCTCTCCACTTCCCCCACCCTCACGCAGCCGCCGCGTTACAAGCGGTCGAAGACCCGCAGAAACATCCTGATCGCTGTGGCCGCGGTTGTCCTGATCGTGGCCGGGCTGATTTTGTGGCGCTATCTCGGCGGCTATGAGTCCACTGACGATGCCCAGGTGGACGCTCATCTGTACCCGGTGAGCAGCCGCATTTCCGGTTACGTGACGAAGGTCGATGTGGACGACAACCAGTACGTGCAGAAGGGCGCCCTGCTCGTCGAGATCGACCCGCGCGATTATGAGGTTGCGGTGGAGCAGGCCAAGGCGGCACTCGCCAGCGCGGAAGCCACCGCGCAGTCTCTGAATATCAACGTTCCCATCACTACCATCAGCACTTCCAGCCAGCTGAAATTTGCCAACTCGGGCGTCGAGGATGCGGGCTCGGCCATCACGGGCGCCCAGACGCAGGTTGCTGCCGCAAAAGCCGAGCTCGAGGCCGCCGAAGCCAACGACGTGAAAGCGCAGGACGACCTCCGCCGCTACAAAGCCCTGGTGGACAAGAAAGAGATCTCCGAGCAGACCTACGACCAGGCGATGGCCACCGCGAAAGCCAGCACGGCCTCCGTCGCCGCCGCGCGCGACAACGAGGCCACCGCGGAGCAGAACGTGGAGCAGGCCAAAACCCGCCTGGCGCAATCCGTCGCCAATCAGCAGTCTGCTCAGACCGGCCCGCAGCAGGTTTCCTTGACACAAGCGCGCGCGCGCTCCGCCATCGCGGACGTGCAGCAGAAACGCGCCGCCTTGGAGCAGGCGCAGCTCAATCTGCAGTACACGCAGATCGTCGCGCCCGTCAGCGGCGAAGTGAACAAGACCGTGGTCGTGGGCATAAATGTGACCCCGGGGCAGCAACTGCTGACCGTGGTTCCCCTCGACGATGTCTGGATCACCGCCAATTTCAAGGAAACGCAGCTGCGCCAAATGAAAGTCGGACAAAGGGCGGAAATTCACATCGATTCCAGCGGCAAGACCTTCAAAGGACATGTGGACAGCGTCGCCGGGGCCACCGGCCCGCTGTTCAGCCTGCTTCCGCCGGAAAATGCCACCGGCAACTACGTGAAGATTGTGCAGCGCGTGCCGGTCAAGATTGTTCTCGAGCCCGGCGAGAACCAGGACCACCAGCTTCGTCCCGGCATGAACGTCGTTCCCGACGTGTACCTCCGATGAGCAGCACCGCAACGCTTACCGCCGATCAGGAGATCTGGCGGCCGCGCTTCAATCCCTGGCTGATCGCCGTGGTCGTGGCCATGGCCGCGTTCATGGAGGTGCTCGACACGAGCATCGCCAACGTGGCCCTGCCCTACATCGCCGGCAACCTGGGCGCCTCCAACGACCAGAGCACTTGGGTGCTGACGTCCTACCTGGTCTCCAACGCCATTGTGCTGCCGATCAGCGGCTGGCTCGCCGGCACCTTGGGGCGCAAGCGATTTTTCTCCATTTGCCTGTTCCTGTTCACTGCCAGCTCTCTGCTCTGCGGGATCGCGCCCAGCCTCGGGCTTCTGCTTTTCTTTCGCGTGGTGCAAGGCGCCGGAGGCGGCGGGCTGCAGCCCATGGCCCAGGCCATTCTCGCGGACACGTTTCCCCCGCAACAGCGCGGCCTGGCTTTTGCGCTCTACGGCATCACCGCCGTCACCGCTCCGACCATCGGCCCCACGCTGGGCGGCTGGATCACCTTCAACTATTCCTGGCGCTGGATTTTTTTTATCAATCTCCCGGTGGGGATCCTGACGCTGTTTCTGATTTACCAGTTCGTGGAGGATCCTCCGTACCTGGCGCGCATTAAATCCGCGGGCGTGAAGCTGGATTACATCGGCATCGGGCTGCTGGCGGTGGGCGTGGGCGCGCTGCAAATCCTGCTGGACAAGGGGCAGGAAGACGATTGGTTTGGATCGAGCTTCATCACCACGCTGGTGGTGCTGGCGGCGGTGTGCCTGGTCACGCTGGTGATCTGGGAGTGGCGGCAAAAGGCGCCCATCGTGGACGTGCGCCTGTTCAAGAATTTCAATTTCGCCAGCGCCAACCTGATGATGTTCGTGCTGGGAATCATGCTGTTCAGCAGCCTGGTGCTGATGCCGCTGTTCCTGCAAACGCTCGCGGGCTACACCGCGCAGGTCGCGGGTTTCGCGATTTCCTTTGGCGGAGTGTGCCTGCTCATCGAAATGCCCATCATGGGCACGCTGACCACGAAAATTCAGGCGCGGCGGCTCATCGCCTTCGGCTGGCTTTGCCTGGCCCTGGCGATGTACTACTCGACCAAGCAAATCAACCTGACCATGAGCTTCAACACCGCGCTGTGGTTGCGCGTCGACCAAGTCTTCGGAATGGGATTCCTGTTTGTGCCGATCACGCTGGCGGCCTATGTCGGCATCGCGCCGGAAAAAAACAACGCCGTCTCCGGCATGGTCAATTTCATGCGCAACATCGGCAGCAGCGTGGGGACCTCGATCGTAACCACCCTATTGGCGCGGCGCGCCCAGTTCCACCAGCAAGTTCTTATCGGGCACATCCGCGACGGCAATCCCCGGTTTCAAACGGCGATCAACAATCTCTCGCACAATCTGGCCGCGGCGGGAATGGACCAGCATGGCGCGCGCCTGGCGGGGTACGCCCGTATTTATCAAAGTATTCAGGCGCAGGCCAATGCGCAGGCGTATATTGACACGTTTATGGTTCTTGCCGTAGGGTCGGGAATCATGTTCTTTCTGTCCTTCATTCTGAAGGGGAATGACCCCGGCGGCGGGCACGTCGTAGCGGAGTAAGTCGTTGGCCCGGGCCATGAGCCTGCCAAGTCGCAGGCCGGCCCGCTGGAGACGGTATGCTGAAAATCGTCACCGTGGAACGCGAATACGGCTGCGGCGGGAGTGAAATCGCCCAGCGGCTGGCGGAGCGCGTGGGCTGGAAGCTGTGGGACCAGCTGCTCACCGAGGAAATTGCCCGGCTCGCGCATTGTTCCCAGGCGGTGATCGAGCAGCGCGAGGAACGCACCGACCCGCTTTACTACCGGCTTTTCAAATCGTTCATGCGCGGCAGCTACGAAGGCAGCCTCAACGCCCCGAAGCTGAACCTGGTGGACAGCGAAAACATCTTGAAAATGACGCAGCGCGTGGTCCTGCACGCCGCGGAGAAAGGCAACTGCGTCATCGTGGGACGGGGCTCGCAGATTTTCCTCGCCGCCCGACCCGATACATTCCGCGTCTTTCTTTACGCGCCGCGGGAAAACAAAGTGCGCCGCCTGCTGGCGCGCGGCAAAAAGGAGCACGAGGCCCAGGAGCTCGTGGACACCGTGGATCGCGAGCGTGCCGGCTTCCTCGAAAAATACTTTAGCGTGGCGTGGCCCGACCGCGCCATTTACCACGTGATGCTCAATACCGCCCTAGGCGATGAGAACGTGGTGCAGACCATCGTCAACTGCATGAAAGCCTTCGAGCCAAAAACCAGCGGGGCCGCCTGATCTGGCGGCCCCGCCGGTTTGTCTCCCGTTTCGCGACTTCCTTGACTTCGCGTACCGTGTCGTCGGAAACTTTGTTTATTCGAGAGGCGGCAACTGCCCCACGATGAACCCATCGTGGGGCAGCCGGTTTACGGACGGCTTGTTTCGGCCCACGACGAGCGGGTCACGCTGACCTTCTGGCTGGACGGCCAGTTGGGGGTGCCGGCCTGCGGCACCGCGGTGGGGAACCAGGGCGGCCCGAAGTTGTTATTGAAGCGCGTATCGTAGTACGTGTTTCCGGCGCCGATGCTGACGGAGTGGGCCTGGTCTTCCGCTCGTCCGCCTACAATTGTCCATGTGGAGATGCAGGGGTTGCTGCCGCAGCTACTTTGCGTCTCAAAGCCGCTGGTCGCGCTGCTGCCGGTTTGGCCGCTCAGGGCCGCCAGGCTGCCGTCCACCGTAAGCTCCCCATTCGACGAATGAGGCTCCAGGGTGATATTGCCATTCGTGTAGACGCCCAACACGCCGGCGTTGGAGCTGGAGACCGAAGCATCCGCCGGGATGGTCACAGGCAGCGATGACTGCACATATTCGAGGTCGCCCGTGATGGTAACGCTGCCGGAGGCGGCGACGGTAATTCCGACATCGTTCTGAACCGCCGCCTGGGGGTTACTGCCGCTATAGGGCCCGGTCAGTCCGGTGATGCTTCCGTTCACGTAAAGCATCGTGGGATTGACGGCTGATCCGTTGGGATCTGACTGAGTCATAACGGCATTGGTGTTCGGGTTAAGCTGTTCGGGTACGCCCGTAAGGGTCACGGTCGTGCCGCCCTGCTTCATCGTCGTGGTGCCGGCGGTGTTATCCACGATCAGCGTGGTCGTCGTGCCGCCCTGCGTGATCGCGTAGGTCTGTGTGTTATTGCTGGTGCCGTCTCCGCCGGTGGAGGCCGTCAGCGTGACCGCAGCATTTCCGTTGACGTAGAAGCCTCCCGCCGGCACGTTAACGTATGGATTTCCGGTGGTGCCAGTCCCCGCGTAGGAGCCATAGCAGCCGTGAGCGTTCGCGCAGCCATGACCCGTGTAATAAGGGATGTATACGGCCGTCGGGACGGATCCGCTTGCGGGATACTGAGTGCCGGTGACAGTTTGCAGTTCCGCGCTCATTTGGACCTGGGTGGGAGGATTATCGGTTGGGCAGGGGGCGGCGGTACAGGGAGGAATACCCTTGCCGTCGAGCACGGCCTGAGCCTGGCTATAGGTATCCGCTGGCGGCACGATTTTCGGCTGGTTCAGCTGCAGACCGCCGGTCGGGAAGTTCGGCTTTGTGAACCCGCTCGGCGCCTTCGTCGCGTCGGTACAGTTATTATTGCTCCACCAGCTGGCGTCCGCACCGGCCTGTCCGATGGACCCAGTAAACGTATAGCCCGGGTTGCTGAAGTTGCCGAAATTCCACTGGCCATCGGTGAAGAACGGGCCGGTCATGGTGCCAGGCACCAGCGGGCCCTGGCAATCCGCGAAGTTGGTAATGAAGGCCGCCCACCTGGAGAAGGACGGAGGGTTCCCCCCTGCGACGCTGCCCGAGGTGCTGGTGTAGACGATGGCTCCGGTCTCGGTGACCACTTCGCTTTCCGATCCCGTAGAGATACCCTTCACCGTTACTTGATACGGCCAGCTTACTGTCCAGTTGTAGTTTCCATCGTTGGGTACGGTTGAGGCACCAACTGTGCAGGTGGCCGCCCCAACTGGCAGGCAACTGTTGGAATCGCCGGCCACAGGCGACGCAACCGGCGCAGTTGCCGTGATAACCGCCGCGCCGCCCGGATTGGAAGCCATCTCAAATTTCCCACTCCAGGAGCCGCTATCGCCAAAGGAGTAGTACGCGCTCTGGTAACCGGAGTACGAACTGGTCACCGATGCAGGCACGGTGGAGGGAAGCGGCGGGTTGGCGGTCTTCGTCGCGGCACCCAGGACCGAACTCTTCAAGGCTTCCACCACGACGTTGACGCCTGCGTCGGCGGCATAGAAAGAACCACGGTAGTTCCTGTAGTAGCCGTTGATCATGGTGTCCGACGACACCAGGAGAACGATGGCGACGCTGGCGGCGCCCAGCAGCGAGAGAAGAATGAGCGTAATGAGGAGCGCGACTCCGCGATTGCGCGATCTCCGCGCACGGGCGAGGCCGGTGATTGGCCGGCTGCCTGCATGGGGATAAGTTTGGGGACTTGGTTTCATCGTCTCACCTCAATAAATGAATGCGTTGAAAGCTAGTTGGACGTATCCACGTTGCTTAGATTGCGAAGATCTACGACGACGGAAGCCTGCTGTACGAGGTAAGGGCCGCTGTCGAAGCCGTTGTGGATCAGGCTCAACGTCGGGTCGTCCCGCGGAGGGGTGCGTGCAATCACCGAAACGCGCACCGCACGGACCAGCGTGAAGTCATACGGGTCATAAGCTGCGGGCGGCCAAGTCAGGCAATTCACGCCGGAGACCTGGTCACTGCAATAATTCGCGGCGTTGTAGATGTAGTTGGCGATGTCCGTAGCGTTCGCCGCCTGCCAATTCCAGAGGGACGCGCCCACTTTGAAGCCGATGACCTGGTCGGCCACGACCTGCGCGTTGCTGGTAGTGCAGGCAGTCCCCGGGCAGCGCACCAATTGCGGGTCGTTGGCATTCGACGGATTGGCCATCACGGAATAGGTGATGGCGTTCGAGCCTGTGCCAAGGTTCACAATCCAGGCGCCAATCGGGAAATTGTTATGCAGCGTCATCGGAAAATACGTAGTCCCGCCGGGCGTGTTAACGATTCCCAGAGGATCGCTGCTGGTCGATCCGGATGCGCTGGTGTGCAAATTGATTGCGCCTCCGCTCACCGTGGCGTCTGCCGTCAGCTTGACCACGTTCATGCAAAAGTTAAATGTGTCGCCGCTGACGTCGCAGGTGCTCGCACTCGAAGTCCCAGTCATGATGAACAGAAGCTCGTCCCCGTTCTTGTAGCAGGAAGCGTCGGCGGTTTGGGTGGCGCCAACCCCCGGGTTGTTGGGGTCGTCCGCGGTCACAATCGTGGCGGCGCTCAGGTTCGGCGCGGTGGTGACAATGTCCAGAGTGGGGGCTTGGGTTCCTCCGGCAGTGGTGCACGGTTTGACCAAGCTGTTATTCGGGCTCAAGGCCGTAAAGGAATCGAAGCAGGCGCTGCTCGCGGGGTATCCCCAGGCTCCAGTCGGGGTGCATGCGGCGGCTGTGCCAGGGATGTTGTTGTTGATGATTACGCTGAAATAGAACGAAGGGGCGTTGGTCACTCCAGCCAGCAAATTGCCTCCGGCGCCGGACAGGTCCATCTGCATCTGCGTCATCGCATTGCGCAGGGCGATGTTCACGCCGGAGAGGGTCTGCTGCTCGTTGGCGGCGGTGGCGTGTTGCCCGAAGATGGAAAACGCGGCGCCCGAGATGGTGACAAAGACAGCCATGGCGACGACCAGTTCGAGCAGTGAAAAGCCCCTCTGCGCCCGCGCGTGCCGGCGAGGACTCGGCGTTCTTGCAAAGTTCATCAGATTGGTTTTCATCATGGGCGCACCATGCTCATTTGGAAGACGACCGGGTTCTGAACCAGTTCATCGAGAGTCACCACGACGGTAATTCGCTCCGCCGAGCTGACAGTGGCGGTGGTGCCGCTCGTGGAGGTCACCGTAAACGGCGAGGTGATCAACCAGCGGCGCGTAAAGGTCGATCCGGTGCCGGAAGGATTCGGCACGCCGCAGTTGGTCGGCGTATCCACGCATCCGGCGTTGGTGTGCACGATCGTCGTGGTCACCGTGGATCCGTTGACGATTTGGGTCTGGGTTTCATAGTCGGCCCCGGTTGCCTCCGTCAGGGTCACCTGGTCGCAGTAATCGTCTCCCGTGGCGCAGATGTTCGAGCCGGTAAGGGAGCCTCCGGCGGCCACGTTGGGGTCGCCGTTGGGCCACTTGTTCAGGCTGTCGAGTTTTTCCGACGCCAGAATGTTAGCCATGTTGACGTAGCGCGAGTTGGTGCCCGTCTTCATGGTGCTGGTCACCAGGGCGGCCACGCCCAGCAGCCCGACGGAAAGGATCCCGATGGAGACGACCACCTCCAGCAGGGAGAATCCCCGGACGCGCATTTCACCACGCTTATTGCAGGCTTGTTGGTGTGACATTTCCCACGCTCGATACATTGATTTGAACTTTCCGTGTCAGGTTCGACAGCGTCAGCACCGGTGGCGTAACGGCAGTGTTCGGGCAGACGCCTCCTGCGCCGTAAGCCATTCCGTTGGGGCAAAAGGTAAACGTGTACGTAGCGGCAGTTCCGGTATTGATCAAGACTGTCGTGTACGGCAACGGAACCGCCGATTGCGCCGTCGTCGTGGTTACGTTGGTGACCACGTAGGTGTTAGCCGGTGCCGTGAGCGCTACGGTATAAACCTGGCTGTTCATGATGGCGGCGTAGCGCGTCTGCGTCATCACTGCCGTGAGGGAGCTCACCGTAGAGTTCATTTGCGAGTCCGACCGCGAGCCGTTGTAGAACGGCAAAGTGATCGCCACGAGAACCCCCAGAATCAAGACCACCATCACGGTCTCGAGCATGCTGAAACCCCGGGAGCGCTGTCGAAAGCTGCTATTGCGACCGTGCATAAGTTCCTCTTCTGGTTGCGATCCGCCGGCGGTTTGCGATCCGGGTGTGGGCTCTTTCGTTATCGGCAGTTACCCGGAAACCATGAGCCTGCAAGCTTTAGAGGCCGGCACAACGCGACTCCGTACACCAGAATGTGCAATTTGCACGCCACTGGCGGAGGGCCCGCAGCTCACAGAAAGCGATGGAGTTAAGGTGTGTTCCAGAAGGACCAAAGAAGCCGCCCTGGGGGTGCGGAGTAGAATCGTAACGGTTTGTGGCGGCTTCCTGAGTGATTTGTGACCCGGTTTCAGGGATCCGGTTTAACTCGCGCAGAAAAGGGCGCCGCGGATGGCGGCACGGTGCAGCTGAATTGCTGCGGCCAGCCGGGGTCGGTGGTCGCGTTGCGGCATAGCGAGGTCGAATTGTAAATGACGTTTCCGAGGACCACGGGGCCGTCCAGCGGCTCAGCGTAAATGGTATAGCTTTGCGAAGGCCCGACCGGCAGGCGCTGCAGGGAATACGTGCCGTCAAATTGCGGCGGGCCGGGATCTCCGCAGCTCCAGCCCGCCAGCACTGCGGCGGCGACTTTGCCGGTGGCGTTATCGAGGGCCACCACCTGCGCGGGAAAAATTCCCGTCACTCCGGGCGGGGAAAGCGGCAGGGCGAGCGGATTCGCGGGGAGAATGTGGCCGGTGATTGCGCCGATGTGCGTGGAGTCGGTAGGGTTCGGGTACAGCACGCGCAGCCCGGTGCGGTCGTCGTCGGAGAGTGGCGCGTCGGACGATTGCGCCGTGGGCCGCGAGCCGGCGATCTGGCCCGGCGGCGGAGCAAAGGGGAACATCATCGCGCCCCAGACGCCTGAATGATTAAAGCCGAAGGAATGGCCCAACTCGTGGGTCAGAATGGATTCGAGGTCGTAGGCGTTGGGGTTCGCGGGCAGCGCGGCGGGCGTAGCGAACGTGGTGCTTGCGCTGCCGGGCAGGACGAGGACGTCCGCGTCGAGTATCTGGCCGACAAATGTGGCGGGAGCGCTGCTGGGAGAGAGCTGCTCGCCGATGGTGTCCGCGGAGACGACGCGCGTGAACGCCAGGACTCCCAGCGTGAACCCGGGATCGCTCTGATCGAAGCAGATGCTGTTTAAGCCGTCGGAAGAATTGCACGCCTCGGAGACGGAGGTTTGCGCTAGCGGGCCGAGCGCGGAGGGCGCGAGCGAGGTGCCGGAGACGCCCGTCCACGCCGCCAGCGATTGCTGAATGACTGCCTGGATTTCGGTGAGGCGGGCGATGAGTGTCTGGTCCGAGGTAAGGATGGTCACGGGATTCGTGCCTAGCGACGTGCTCCACTGGCGATTGATGGAGCCGGGCGCGGCGGTGCTGAAGCGCGTGAGCTGCGGGCAGGAAGTTCCGCCAGAAAGAGATTCCGCCTGGCGTATGTCCGCGACGGCGGTGCCTAGATCGTAGGCGCCAGTGTAGGCCGCAGTGATTTGCAGAAAGAAGAGCGCGGCGAAAGCAACGTGCAGGGCGCAGCGGCGTTCACGGTTGGGCGCGAGGCTCATCTGGGGTTCTCCTGGCTGCGGGCGATGGCTGTGGCCACGCGCGCGCGAAATTCCGCGAGGGGCATGCGGCGGATCCCTTCCGTGCGGAATGCGCGCGCCGCAGCGTCGAACAAGGCAAAGGCGCTGGAATCCTGGGTCACGCTTTCGGCGCCGCTTCGTGGGTCGCGCGCGATGCGGAAGGTCCCCTCTACCCATCCGGCCACGGTGAATCCTCCGGCAGGCGAGCGCTGCAAAAACACGATGACGTCGTCCCCCGGATGGAACTTCGGCGTGCCTTCGACGGCGGCGACAAGGTGCCCGACGCGGCCTCCGGGCAGGCGCAGGGCAATTTGCGGCGGCAAATTTCCTTTCAGCGTTTCGACGACCTCTGCGCTGGTGACCGTCCAGATGGATCCGTTCTCCCAGTGCGATTCCCCGCTTGCGCAATGAACCCGCGCGACTGCGTCCGATCCCGCGGCCAGCTGCTCGAGGCTGAGGCGCGCGAGCGTGGTGGCGCGAGCAGCCGGGACCAGCAGAATCGCGAGCAAGAGCAAAAGGAAATTTCGTGTGCGGCCTTGCATCAGCGTACCTCGATGGCGCCGGTTCCGGCGGCCAGATCCATTTCCGGATTCTGGATGAACAGGGTTCGCGGGCCGGGCGCCGCGGTCGCCGGGACCTGTAGCGTCAAATGCAGGATGCCGAGGCCCATCGGCTCGCGATTGCTGATCGTGATGTCCGGCGTGGGCGGACCGGAAATGGTGTAGGTGAAGGACGGATCGAGTCCGCTCACGGAAAAGACGCACAGGTCCGCTGTTCCCGTGCCTGAGGCGGGCCGCTGCACGATCACCGGAGCTCCCCCGAGCGAACACGACGACGTGGCTGCGGAGAACGCGCCGATGGCGCCCACATTCAAACTGACGTTGCCGGATACGCCGGAACCGCCGTTGGTGCTGAGCTCGACCACCACGATGTCGTTCCCGGCGCTGGAGGGCGCGCCCGGCGTCAGAGGAATCGGATCGCTTGCCGAGCCCGGCGCGAGCACTACGAAGGTTTGCGGGTTGGAGACCAGGCCGTTGGGATTTTCCAGTTGCACCGTGAGATTTCCGGCGACTTGCAGATCGGAGGCCTGCAGTGAGGTGGTGCATTGCGTGGCCGAGGGACACGAGGTCGCCCGCGCCGACCCGCTCACCAGGATGGTGGCAGCGGGGCCGGGATTGGATGGCGAAAAATTGCTGCCGGAGACGAGCAGCGTGAATCCTCCGGCCGATCCGGCGTAGGCGCTGGTGGGTGAGATGGAAAAAATCCCGGGGCCATTGTTGATGGTCACCGTCGCGGTGGCCGATTGGCTGGAGTCTTCGACGCTGGCGGCCACCACTTCGAGCAGGATGGGCGCGGACGGAGCGGTGTACAGCCCGGAGGAGTCGATGCCACCGCAGACTCCGATGGCGCCGCAGCCGACCCCGGTGACGGACCAAAGAACTTGCTGGTCGCTGGTGCCCGCGACCGTGGCGGCGAAGCGCAGCACGCCGGAGGTTGCGATGGTAGCGCTGCCCGGTTCGACGCTAACGGACACGTGCGGAAGAATCGTAACGTTTGTGAAGCCGCTCAGAGCGCCGGGAACCTGGCTCGCAGCCGTGATGGTCACCGGGTTCGGCGACGGCAAGCCTGCAGGCGCGAGGTAATCGATGCTGCCACTGCTTGTCGAAGAGACCGGCTGGCAGGGATTCGAGCCCTGGACGCAAATTTGGCCGACTGCTGCGCTGCCGCCGGGGATGCCGTTGACTTGCCAGGTTACATTTTGATTGGTGGAGCTGTTGACCACTGCAGAGAATGTTTGCGTGT
>Ga0210398_10001275_pt1 | contig 26378 bp, 24 predicted proteins | sample IncBWC4OmetaG_FD_161047 | JGI IMG/M metagenome (GOLD analysis project Ga0210398, IMG submission 161047) | Forest soil microbial communities from Barre Woods Harvard Forest LTER site, Petersham, Massachusetts, United States - Inc-BW-C-4-O | ecosystem: Environmental > Terrestrial > Soil >... | reverse complement strand
GGCCAGGGGTATCAGTACGGCGCCGATATGCGCGCCGGCGAATACCACGCGCGACTCGGCATTCAGTAGTTGCTTCAACCAGCTTATCTGCGGCCAGTCGTATTCTCCATTCTCGAGCAATGAGCGCGAGACGTTGAAATCTCCGGCGTGAACGCAAAGCCGGCCATTTTTCGTCTCGGCGACGATTGCGATCGCACGCTCGCCAAGGGATTTTGCCCGCCATCGACCGCGCAAGCGTCTCGAGAGCCGCTTAAGATAAGGATTTCTCACTCAAAAATGTCGGGAGACATACAACGTTGCGCTCTCTATTTTATAGAAAGTCTCCGGGCGAACGCCCTGTACATCGCTGGCCAACACATGATCCCGCGCCAAATTTTGCCCGTAGCGGAAATCCAAATTCAAATCCCAGCTCGGCAGGACATCCCGCCATTGCGTGCCGATGCCGGCATATACGGACGTCGCCGGCGTTTCGACGTTGTAGCGCGCCACGCCGCCGAACACGCTGATTGCAACCGGCCCTGCAAATCGGTGCCGGTAGTCGAGAGCCCGCAAACCAAGCAGGTCGTGGCCGTCGACCTGGTCAATTTCCACGCGCACGCCAAGATCATTGCTTTCGGACACGGCGCGCCGCGCGCCGACGCCGAAGTGAGGCCCGTACGCCAACTGAGAGGTGGTAATCGGTATTCCTTTTTCCAAATCCGTGCGCACCTTGTTTGCATTCACGCCCGCATCGACGAAGACCTGTGCACCGTGGTGATCCGTCTCGGAAGTTGAAGATTCCTCATCATCGGATGCGTCCGCGTCGCGGCTGTGTTCATCGCCGCCGTAGCGAACGAAGCCGGAGAATCGCGAAAAGCCGTTGCCATCGACGTCCCGTCCGCCCATGGCCTCGGCGCCGACGACGACGCCATTCCAGGGTCGTGAATAGCGCAATGTGAATTCGTAGTAGTGGAAGTAGGGAAAGGCGCCTGGCGTCGGCACGTAGGTTCGATTGTCGCCGCCGTAGTAGGTTTGGTTTTGCAACGTGCGCGCGCGGGCCTCCAGATAGCCGCCAAATGGCGGTTCCCAACCCACCCGGAGCATCTGGCTCCTCGCTCCCACCCCATCGCCGAAGTTTCGCTGATCGGCACCCCAATTGCCGAGGACGAAGTGGTCATTCGTCATGCCGTTCAGGAAAATGTTATGGACGTACCAGATATTGGACCACTCGGAGATCTCATAAGTGGCGTCGAAATAGCGGAAAATGCGTGGAAAATCAATGCCGGCGGAAGTGGCCGGGCTGCCCAGGAGATAGCTGCCGCCGTCGGAATTGTCCTCTCCGGCGTATTGAAAATACACGGCGAACGGTACTTTGCCGGGCACGATAAAACGGCTGATGTAGGACGCTTCTTGATTTCCTTGGTTCTGGGACGTTCCGCTCGGTTCGAAAAAATCACGCGCCAGAAACCGGGCTGACGATGGCAGCCCTGCGCCCCCGCCGTATTGTAACTGTCGGTTGACTCCGAGCGACCAGCCGCTGAAAGGCTCAATCGAAAATTGCGCGCCGAACAGCCGCGGACGCCCGATCTGCTCCACGCCGTTGTATAGAATTTCCGTGGACGACATTCGCGCGAGAAAGAACTCATACTGAAATCCCAGACGGGTCAGCGGCTCATAGTTCGACAGAGTCACCGATGGCATGGTCGGTGCTTCGGTGCTCATGAGCGAGCTGCTGTCCGTCATGGGCGAGAGCCAATGATCGCGATACCCGAAATCGAGTTGCGCCCAGTTGGTGCCTACGCTCGCCATGGAACCGGTGGGTATCGCGCGGCCACTGTATGCAATCCCGCCGGCGCTGACCAAGAAATAATCGGTTGGCTGCGCATAGGCAACCACCGATAACTCGTAGTCGCTGTCGGCCGGCATTCCATGCTGATTTGGCAATACGACGTCATCCTTGGCATGCGCGACGGATCCTGTGGCGCTGGCGTGCGACACCGCGTAGTCGCGCGAATAGCGCTCGAGGTACTTGGCAACCTTGGTGCAGAGCGGCTTGTCGACCTGGCACGCTTGCGGCAAAGCCAATTTCACCAGCTCGACGGAAAACGGACGTTTGAGTATCGGCTCATCGGCGAGGATCAGGACTCTTTCGACCTGCCGCTCGATTTCAGGCTCGAGATTCATCGGCAGGTACGCTGTCACGCCTCCGGCCGTCGCGGCACTCGCAGCGGCGAGAAGCATACCGGCGATGAAAATATGCCTAGTGACGGTCATGAACAATTCCAATTATTGCGTACATTATCGGATCGGCGGAACGATCAACGTCGCCGCTCGACAGGCGCCGCGGCCGGCATCGGCGGAGCAGGCACGGGGGTTCAGGTCTCGATCAAGGCAAATATGTACCTCACGCAACCGCGGTGCGTCTTGCCGGCTGCAAGTGACGACGATGGACTGCGCCGCGAGCTTGGGGTTGGCATGCAGAAATTCCGCGGCAATGGCGCCGGGCGGCTGCTCAACTTGGCGAGTGATTTCGGACAGGGACGCTGGCACGGTAATGCCGGCGTACGCGCGGCGCACCAGGACAAAAAAGTCCTTTGCATCCAAGCCGCTACAGGTGCCGTGCGCCGACCACTCGTGATAGACCAGGCCGCGCGACGGCATGATGTCGGAGATGCTGGAAACCACGTCGTCGGGTACGGGTTGGTGCACATCGCAATTCTCCGGCCACCCCTTTTCATACTGCGGCCACAATCCGTGCACGATGAATCCGAAGCGGCGCGGACCGTTGCACTCCGCCGCAGCGGGGTCGGACAGGCAAAATGCAGGCGACCACGACAGGGACAACAGATAGTAGTCAAAAACACCCGGCTCAGCGTCCGACAACTTTCGATGGCGGGCGGTAGCGCTCGTGGCCAGAGTCGACAATGCCAACAGGATAAGCACGGCGGATTTGAGCGGAAGCTCTCTGCAGCGAGTCATGATTTCTCGCTCAACCGCCGGCGCGGAACGATTGAATTTCGAGGCCGCTGGCGCCGTTCACCCAGGTGTCCTTGTCGCGAATGATGGCTTGCGCCGGCAGCGCCGCGGTCTTGACCGTCATGCCGGGGAGTTTGCGCACCGCCGTTCCAACCGCAAATATCTCGACCAAGCTGGTTCCTAGTTCGACGATGTAGGTTTTGATGCCGACAACTTCCTCCGCACCGAGCGCCGTCGCCTCCCGGTTCACTCGGTCGAAAACCTGCTCGCGGGCCTCATAGATCAGGGTCGTCAAGTCGCCGAGTTCGCCCCTCACCAGGCCCTGGAACGCCGCTCTGATGCCGCCGATCGCGCCGAGCGAATACACGGAAGTCGATATGAGTAGTTTGATCGGCGCATATCCCAGCTGCGTCATGCCCCAAAGTTCCTCGCCGGTGAGGTCGCTGGAGACCGGCGAGCTGCGTGTTTCGAGCGGCAGCTGCGCATGAAATGCAGCGGTACCGGCCATGTACATCTCGTGGAATCCGGCAAAATGCAGCACGTTGGTGCGCACGCCGACCACTGCATTGGCGCCAACGGCCTTTGCATGCATGACCAGCCGGTCCAGCGCGTGATGCCGCGTTTCATTGAACACATCGCTGAATTCTTTGATCTCGCCGCGCACCAGCGTCTTTAGCGTTCCGGCGATGCCGCCGACGGCGCCCACGGAATAGGCAATATTGCCGAAAACGAATTCCTTGGGATCATAGCCCGCGTCCATATGACAATACAGTTCCTGAGCATCGCCGGCGCTGGTGAACAACGCCGTGCCGGGCCCGCCCCTGACTCCCGATCCGACGAACAAGAATTCTGAATTGCCGCTGAGCCCACGCAGTTCGGAAGTAACGCCGACGACACCGTGGACCTGTTCCCGGTCGGCTTCCGCGCGCATGCGCTTGAACGCCGCCCCCCGTCCTTCGTGAATCATTTGGGTTACATCGGGAATTTCACCGCCCACGATGCCGCGGAAGGCCGAGCGCACGCCGCCGAGAAAACCCATCGACTGGATGCTGTTGCCAATCACGACACCGCTCGGGATGAGGCCCATGAGGCGCATGCAGTAGATTTCGTTACCTGACAAACCGGTCAATTTGGGTGCGCTCTGCATGTCGCGATCGTAAGATATAGCGGGCTAACTGTCGACGCGCGATCGCAAATCGAGGCGCGGTGTCCAGGTACTCCAGAGGATCAGCGCCAGCAGCAGCGCTTGAAATGGCAATCGCACGATGAGACCCCAGCGTGGAACGTTGAACAGTTCGGCGTGCTGCAGCATGTAGACGTTGGCAGGGGTCACTGCGATCGTCAGTAAAAATAGCCCGATGCCTGCGGCACGTCGCGTCTTGGGTATCAGGATACCGACCGCGCCCAACAATTCGAACACGCCGCTGATCAGCACCGCGGCCCTTGGCCACGGTATGGCCGGTGGCACGATGCGCATTTCCACCTCGGTGAGCGAGAAATGAGCGACACCCCCGAACAGAAACCAGAGAAACACCAAAATCAAGCCGATGCGCTTCAATATGGGAGTCATGGCCGGCGGGTTCACCGCGATATTGTCAGGTTCCTGGTTCGCTGTCGTCATCGCGGCCCCCCGAGGAATAGTCAGGATCGGCTAACGCTCGGCGTGCTTTGCGCCGACGCCGCCAAAAGCGTGCGAACTTTGGCGCCAACCCCACCCACTCGGGCCGCAGCCAGGCCGGATTCTGCGGATCATCGCCGAGCGTCGAGAAAACCAGCACGCGCACTTCTTTCGATGCGTCCACCACGATCGCAGACACGTCGCGCCACGCGGTGACCGCATCAATGCCGCGATCGAGACCGGTTTGCAGGGCCGGTTCGACTCGCGCCAGTGCTGCGTTCCACGCGGGCACGCTCGCGCTCTCGTCCGGCATAGCACTGAGGACCATTTGCAGCAGGACGCGAGCTGCTTGCGGGGGGCTGGCCGGCGGCTCGTTCGCGCTCGCATTTGAATCGATCGCGATGGCCTGCAGTTCGAATGCGGCGCGAACCTCCGCCAGTAGGATCTGCAACGCCGCGGTTACGTCGAGCGGTCGAATGTCGGCGCGATCCGCGATCGTCGCAGCGCTTGCCGGCGATTGCGGGCCCTGTTCCGCAGGCGGCGCCGTCGGCGTGCGGGCCGCAGCAGCGGCGGCGGCGGGCATCTTGGTAACATCCATTGGAGAGGACAAGGCTAATGCGCCGGCGCGTGGCGATTGACCAGGCTCACCATCCGATCCGTTGCCGCCTGGAATAAATCCAGTCCGAGATCTGGCAGGTCCACATACGTGGCACTCGCCTTCAGCAGCGGCTTGACGCGCAAGGTCTGTTCAAGGATGTCGTCATGCGGGGCGAACACCGTCAAGGGCGATTTCAGGCCTTTGATTTTTTTGTCGATGGCGTAACCGCACGCCGCGCGAAATGCCGCTCCCGGATTTGCCGCGAGCACATGCTCAATGAACCGACGATGTGCATCGTCAAGATCATACGGCGGGTGGCGAAGCGCGAGGCCGCCACGCCACGCTCCAAGCACATGGCCGCCTTCGGTGGCAGGGCGCAATGGTTGCTCGCTGTATTTTTCCAGTTGGCGTTGCTGCTCCTCCGCGGTAAAAAGCGGCATCCCCACGACGATCACGCGCCGCACTTGCAATCCCAACTGGTGTGCGATCTCGATTGCCTCGATGGAGCCGTTGTGTACGCCAAGCAGGTCGATCTGACCCTGCATTCCGGCGGCCTTGAGGCCATCCACCGTCGCCTGCGCGTATTGTTCCAGGGACAACGCCCACGGCGGTGCGTCGGAAAAACCGTAGCCCAATCGATCGGGTGCGTGTGTAGGCCTTTCGAGTTTTTCTTGGAACCTCTCCCACATCGCGCCCGAACGCGGTGACATATGCAGCAGCACCAGCGGCACACCTTTGCCCTCATGGCTGCGCAAATGCAGCTGGCCAAATCGCGTCGGGTAAATACGGCGAATCATTAGGAATCTGTCCTAGTGAGCTTCCAAGAATGCTTCTATCACGGGCGCGACCGCTTCGGGACGCTCAATGTGCAGCATATGCCCGGCGCGAGCGATGCTGGCGACCGCGGCATCGGGGTAGGCTGCGCGCAACGCCTCGACCGTGCCGTCGGCGCCCAAGCGTGTGAGGTAGTCCGACTCTTCTCCGAGCACCATGAGCAGAGGAGCGCGGATCTCGCGCCAGGTCGCCTCCGCGTCCTCGCGCTTGTAGAGAATGGGGTTGACCCAGTGATGACGCGGATCGGCAGCCAAGCGCACGCGATCGTTCTCATCAGGAATACCCCAAACCCGCGCGACGAACGCCGTCGCGGCCGGAGAGAATCGCGGGTAGCGAAATTGTATGACAGAGGCGAGCTGCTCGAAGGAGTTATAGCTCTTCTCCGTGGTTGGACTTTTAATTTGATTCAGCCATTTACGCATGCGCTTGGGTGCATCTTGCGGCGAAGTGCGCGGCAGCCCCAGTCCTTCGAGATTAATGACGCAGCGCACGCGCTCGGGGCGAAGTCCGGCATAAAGATTCGCGATATTGCCCCCCATGCTGTGACCGACGATACGCGCCGGCGTCGCCGGCGAGATCTCATCCATCAGGGCATCGAAGTCGCCCAAGTAATCGGGGAAGCCATAGCCCTCTTGCGGCCACTCGCTGCGCCCGAAGCCGCGCCAGTCGGGCGCAATGATCGGCCAATCATTCTCAAAAGCGTCGACGATGAATTGAAATGTCTCGCCCGCATCCAGCCATCCATGCAGCATGAACAGCGGCGGCTGCAGCGCCGAAGCCTTCGGTCCCCAGCGCGTCAAATGCATCTTAAGACCACGAACCCGCAGTGTCTCGCGCCGCGGCTGACGTAGCGCTTGGTAGGCCGTTACGCTATCCAATCAGTGCAGGTAGTGCAGGCGGAGTTGGATCTGTGGAGGCTGATTATTGCCGTCGTCCGGCCGCGGCCCGCCGGGTCCAGATGGGGGCGTGCCGCCAGGAGGCGGGGGCGGGGGCGGCGGATTCTTGTGTTCGTTACCGTTTGGCATGATCCATCTCCTTGTTGCCCACAGGGCCCCCTGCTTTCATACACGCAACCAGTACCTTGCCGCAAGAGCGGCCGGTTTGCAGATGACCTTATCGGGGTGCATGCTCTGAAAATGATGGGAGACCGCATAGGACCGTATCGGGTGCTACGCACCTTGGGTTCGGGCGGGATGGGCGAAGTCTATCTTGCCGAGCGGGCCGATGCCCAATTCGAACAGCAGGTTGCCATCAAGGTCGTGCATGGCGGCGCCCTCGCCGTCGCCATGCACTCGCGCCTCAAGTTAGAGCGCCAAATATTAGCCCAGCTCGATCATCCGAATATCGCACATCTATTGGATGGCGGTGCGCTACCGGATGGAAGCGCCTACATCGTTATGGAGTACGTTGACGGAATCGCCATCGATGCCTTCTGTGATTCGAATCGGCTGGATGTCACCGCACGACTCAAATTGTTCCAGATGGTATGCGGCGCGGTTCACTACGCCCACCAGAATCTCATTGTTCATCGCGATCTCAAGCCAACGAATATTCTTGTGACGTCGGCCGGCGTCCCAAAACTACTGGATTTCGGTATTGCGAAACTACTCGACGATCGGCAAGCAGCCCGGCACACGCTAACGGTAACTCAAGCCGACATTCGGATCATGACTCCGGATCATGCGAGCCCGGAACAGGTTCGGGGACAGGCCATCACGACTTCCAGCGACGTGTATGTCCTGGGAGTGCTGCTCTACAAAATGCTGTGCGGTTCCAGCCCCTTCTTTATCTCATCCATGCGCCTCTCGGAAATTGAGCGCGCAATCTGCGAAAAAGATCCGCCGCCGCCCAGCGACATGGTGACCTTGAACGATTCAACGGAATCAAGCGCGATCGCAGCTGATCGGCACAGCACGCCTTATCGATTGCGTCGCACATTGCGCGGCGACCTCGACAACATTGTGTTGATGGCGATGCGCAAAGAACCCGAGCGCCGCTATTCCTCCGCACAGCAAATGTCGAGCGACATTCAACGGCATCTGGATGGAATGCCGGTCGTCGCGCACCGCGACACGCTGTCCTATCGGTCCGCAAAGTTTGTGAAGCGACACTGGTTGCCCGTCGCCGCGAGCTGTGGCGCCGCGCTACTGGTGCTGGCGTTTGCGGCCACCACGTACTTGCAATCGTTGCGCATCGCCGCGGAGCGCGACCGAGTCGCGCAACAAAGAGAGCTGGCGGAACATGAACGAGCACGAGCCGAGGAAGTGTCGAGCTTTCTCGTCAACCTGTTCAAGTTATCGGACCCTGAAGAAAACAGAGGGAACCAGGTCACCGCCCGGGAACTCCTAGATTCCGGCTCAAAGCGACTGCAATCGGGCTTGCAAGATCAGCCGGCGACCAAAGCCGCGCTTTTGTCTACCGTCGGAACAGTCTACGACAGTCTTGGGCAATATCGGGATGCGCTACCGCTGCTTGTCGAAGCTCTGCAATTGCAGAGCGGAACACATGACAACTCCCATATCGATACTCTCTTGGAACTGGGTCGCGCCCATATGGGCGCGGGCGATCTGAATGCAGCCGAGGCTCCCATGCAGCAGGCGCTGCGTCTCGCGCAAAGCGATGCCGGAGCGATCAGCGTGGAAACCGGACGGGCGCTGTGGAACCTTGGAATGCTGAGAAACCAGCAAGGCAAAAACAGCGAGGCAAAGGAACTGTACAAGCGAAGTCTCGGCATTCTGAAATCGAGCAACGCGCCGCAAACCGACATTTCGCCCGTTCTCAATGATCTCGCGAGCGTATATACACGCGAGCACCAGTGGGGGCTGGCAAAACAAGCTTATGAGCAGGCACTGGAGATTGACAGGCGCGCGCTCGGCGATGACCACCCACGAGTAGCGTTCCGTCTGCAGAATTTGGCGATCGTTGCACAGAACATGGGCGACCTTCAGCAGGCGGAGGCGCTTTATCTTGAGGCGATAAAGCGCCAAGAACACACCTACGGCGATCGGCATCCGGAAACCGTTATCGCCAAGGGCAACTACGGCATGCTGTTGCAGCGTGAGGGACGCTTGACGGAGGCGGAGCCCCTGCTGCGCGACGCCGTTTCCACTCGCGTATCACTCTATGGGCCGGATCACTACAACGTTGGTTATGCGCGTGTCAGCTTGGCAATTCTTCTGCACGACAAAGGCGACCTCGCCAGTTCGGAAAGTGAGTTTCGCCAAGCCCTCGCGATCTACGACAAATCATTACCGGAGAATCATCAGTACCGCGCCTCGCTGCTCATGTACTTCGCGCGTTTGTTGGCGGACCGCAATAAAGCCGCTGAAGCGCTTGCCAAGAGCGAGGAATCGATCAAGATCTGGAGCGCCACTTCGCCGGCCTCGAACCCGCAGACAGCGTTGGCGCATGCCATCCACGCCTACGCACTCGAGCGTCTCGGTAAATTGCCGCAGGCTGCCGCAGAGCTCGACTCCGCCGTGCCGGTGCTGATCAAAGCTCGCGGCCCTGATGATGCGGCGGTGCGGCGTGCGCAGAACTGGCAAAAAATTGCGGACCCCAACGCGCTGCAAACTGCGAGCACGAGCGCGGCTGCGCACCCGCCGTAGCCTGAAAGTCAGCTACCCAAAAACAGCCGGTACGCCGGATTGTCGGTCTCTTCCGTATACGCGTACTGCAGCTCGTTGATGTGCAATAGAAAATCGGTGTGGGTGCTCTCCGGCACTTGAATGCCGGCAAGCACGCGGCCGTGGTCGGAGCCGTGATTCCGATAGTGGAACAGACTGACGTTCCAGTGCGTACCGATCGCCTGCAAAAACTTCAGCAGCGCACCGGGGCGCTCGGGAAACTCGAAGCGATACAGTTTCTCGTCGGCCAGCCCAAAGGCGTGACCGCCCACCATATAGCGTACGTGCAGCTTGGCCATTTCGTTGTCGGTCATGTCGCGAGCCGCAAAACCCGCGGCGATGATTTCCGCAAGCAACGCGTCGCGTTCCGTTCTCCCCCGACTGAGCGCCAAGCTCACGAACACCTGCGCTGCTTTCACATCGGAATAGCGGTAGTTGAACTCAGTGACGCTGCGCTTGCCGAGCAATTCGCAGAAGCGCAGAAATGATCCCGGCGTCTCCGGCATCTGCACCGCAAACAGAGCCTCGCGCTGTGCGCCGATATCGGCGCGCTCGGCGACGTACCTCAAGCGGTCGAAATTCATATTGGCGCCGCAATTCACCGCGATCAACGTACGTTCGCTGCAATTCTCGCGCGCCACGTATTTCTTGATGCCCGCTACCGCCAAAGCGCCCGCGGGCTCCGCGATGGAGCGCGTGTCCTGAAAGATGTCCTGGATGGCGGCGCAAATCTGATCGGTGCTCACCAGAACGATCTCGTCGATGTATTGGCGCGCCAGACGAAACGTCTCCTCGCCCACGCGGCGCACGGCGACGCCGTCCGCGAACATGCCGACGCGATCCAAGGTGACGCGCTTCCCGCCGCGCAGCGACTCGTACATGGCGGCCGCGTCTTCCGGCTGCACGCCGATAATTTTCATGCGCGGATACAGCGACTTCGCGTAGGCCGCGATACCGGCAATCAATCCGCCGCCGCCGACCGGAACAAAAATAGCGTCGATTTCGTCGCCATGGCGCTGCCGCAGGATTTCCATGGCAATCGTGCCCTGCCCGGCGATGACATCCGGATCATCGAACGGATGCACGAATACCAAATTTCTCTGCCGGCCGAGTTCTGTCGCATGTTCATAGGCATGATCGTAGTCATCGCCATGCAATATGATTTCGCCGCCGAGAGCCGCGACCGCTTGTACCTTGATTTCGGGCGTCGTCAGCGGCATGACGATCACCGCGGGGATTCCCCGAGTGCGTGCGGCCAGCGCGACACCTTGCGCATGGTTGCCGGCCGAGGCGCAGATGACGCCTCGCTGCGCGCTGATCGCCGACAAATGTGCGATTTTGTTGTATGCGCCGCGAATTTTGAACGAAAACACCGGCTGCAGGTCTTCTCGTTTGAACCAGACGTGATTGTTCAGGCGCTGCGACAACCGCGGTGCGGGTTCGAGCGCCGTCTCGACGGCGACGTCGTAGACCTTTGCTTTAAGAATCCGATCGACGTAGCTTTCTTGTATGAGCGGCATCTATGGGTACATTAGCCGAAGCGGCCGCACAGCGGTATTGCCGGACCATACTGTGAGACGGTCCACACCCCGGCGGGGCCTTGCGCTCGTATCGGGCATTAATTCGGTAACATAGGGCCATGCGCGCACTTAGATATTGGCTTCTCACCCTGCTATTCACGTCTCCGGCAGCTTTCGCCCTGTCCGGAAACACGGTAGCCACGGACAATGTCAAAGCACGCTTGGTCAGCGAGGTCGCCGCGGTCGGGTCGGGCCAGGCATTCTGGGTGGCGCTGGAACTGGATATCCGCGACGGCTGGCATACCTATTGGCGCAATCCGGGCGATTCCGGCGAGCCGACAAAGCTGGTCTGGCAGCTGCCGCCCGGTTTCACCGCCGGCGATATCGTATGGACAACACCGCATCGCTTTGAGATCGCGCCCCTCGTCAATTACGGCTATGACAAGCATGCAGTGCACATGGTGCGCATCACCGCGCCGAGCGACTTGAAAGCAGGCGCCTCCGTTTCGCTTACGGCAAAGGCGAGTTGGCTGGTGTGCTCCGATGTCTGCATCCCCGAAAATGCGAATTTGCAGTTGACCCTACCGGTGAGCGCCCAGGCCGGCGGCGTCGACCCGGCCTCGGCCGCGCTGTTCACCACCGCGCGCAGCGAGCTGCCCAATGGGCAACCGGCGCCGACTTCCGCGAGAATTCAGGGCGACAAGCTCATCATCACGCTGGGGAAAGAGTGGGGCGCGACCCTATCGCAGATCACGTCTCTGGCCTTCTACCCCTACGATGACGGCGGCATCGAGTACGCGGCGCCTCAGACGCTGACGCGCGGCAAGGATGCAGTCGATCTCGCGATGAAGCTCGGATATCAGCCGCCCAAAGCGGGCGCGATCCGCGGTGTGCTGGTGGTGACCGAGCGCAATGGTGCGCAAACGGACACCGTTGCCATCGAGATCGCCGCGGAATTTTCGGGCGCCGGTGCAGCCCAAGCCAAGCCGGGTCCGCGCTTCGCGCCCTTGGCGCCGTCGAGTAAGGAACCCGAACATTCTCTGCCGACACTGCTTTTGTTCGCGGTATTAGGCGGCTTGATATTGAATCTCATGCCCTGCGTCTTTCCGGTGCTGTCCATCAAGGCGCTCAACGTCATGGAACAGGCGAAAAAACATCCCGCGGCGGTGCGCGCCAAGGGCCTGGTGTTCGCCGCCGGCGTGATCGTTTCGATGCTGTGCCTCGCGGGAGTACTTCTGATGCTGCGCGCCGGCGGCGAGCAATTAGGCTGGGGCTTTCAGCTGCAATCGCCCCTGTTTGTCACCCTGCTGGTTTATCTCTTGCTCGCGGTGGGCCTCAATTTATCCGGAGTGTTCGAAGTGGGCGGGGGTCTCGCCGGCGTCGGCGACAACCTCACCCAGGGCGACAGTTACAGCGCTTCGTTTTTCACGGGTGTGCTGGCCACGTTAGTCGCCACGCCTTGCTCCGCCCCATTCATGGCGCCGGCGGTGGGCGCGGCACTGACGCAAGCACCTTTCAGTGCGCTGTGCATCTTTGCCGCATTGGGCGTCGGAATCTCACTGCCCTTTGTGCTTCTGTCATTCGCGCCCTGGATGCGCCGCGTGCTACCGAAGCCGGGTGCGTGGATGGACACCCTCAAACAGGTGTTCGCCTTCCCAGTCTATGCGACAGCGGCGTGGCTGCTCTGGGTGGTCGCACAGGAGACTTCGCCTTTCGGGCTGGGCGCAGCGCTGGCGGGCAGTATCCTGGTGGCACTGGCGGCCTGGTCCTTCCAGAAGTCCCGTTCCAGTGCCGGCGGCGGCAGGATTACCGTCGTCGCCACCGCGGTGATTTCATTGGTGCTGGCCATATTTCTGCCGATTCGCTTCGCCGATGTCGCCGCCGCCGCCCCTGGCGATGCCGCGCAAGTGCGGCCGGGTGTCGATGAGTGGCAGCCCTACAGCGCCGCGCGCGTTGCAGAACTTAGCGCTGCGGGTCGGCCGCTGTTGGTGAATTTCACGGCGAGTTGGTGTTTGACGTGTCTCGTCAATGAACGCAATGCATTTTCCGATGCTGCCGTGCAAGAGGTTTTTCGCGACAAAAAGGTCACATTGATGAAGGGCGATTGGACCAATCGCGATCCGGCCATCACGAAAGCGCTGGCAGCGTTCGGCCGCGCCGGTGTGCCGCTCTATGTGGTTTATAACGGAAAACCCGGAGCGACTGAGCCGGTGGTTCTGCCGCAGCTCCTCACTGCCGGGATCGTGCAAAGCGCCTTTGCCGACACTCCGGCAAAATGACCGCAAGGTGTGATTGAATGCGTGGCCGTGAATAACGCCACCACTATTTCGGTCATCGATTTTCGGCGCCAGAGCATGGTGCTTGAGTGGCACTCCCTCGGCGGAACCTGGACCGCTTACGACACGCCTCCCGCGCTCGTTCACGGCATCGCGCTGATTCGCCCGACCGGACCCAATATTTGCATCTATGGACAGGGCGGACGCCTGCGGCTGCAAGTCGGTCCGAATCAATATGCGTTGGCGGAGAACTCGCCGCGAATCAGCTGCACGCGCGGCATCGCCAGCTTTGGCTTTCGCCGACGGTTCACCGTGAGGTCGAGCACCGGAGGGGTTCTATTTAGCCATTCCTATTGGACCAGCCAGGGCCGGGACTTTTATCGGTGGCTGGCGGATCGGGCCGAGGATCCCGATTGGCGCGTGAGCTGCGGGCGACAGTGGTCGGATGGCGTTCCCTCCGCCACGCTGCGGCCCCATTAGGAGCCCCTAGCCCATCAAGCCCGCAATTTCCGCAGGGGTCAGATGACGCCACTGGCCGGGCTGCAGATTTCCCAATTGGATATTCATGATGCGAACGCGCTGCAGACGCTGTGCTTTGTAACCGAGCGCCGAACACATGCGGCGGATTTGGCGGTTTATCCCTTGAGTGAGAATGATTCGAAACGACTGCGCATTCAATCGCGCGACTTTGCTGGGCTTGGTAACTTCGCCCATAATTTTGACGCCGTCCGCCATCATTCGCAGCGACAGGTCCGTGATGGGGCGATCGACGGTCACCAGGTATTCCTTTTCGTGATTGTTTTCCGACCGTAAAATTTCATTCACGATATCGCCGTTGTTCGTCAGCAGGATGAGGCCTTCAGAGTCGCGATCGAGCCGGCCCACGGGAAAAATCCGCTCGGGGTATCCCACGTGATCAATGATGTTGTCTTCGATGTGGGCTTCAGTGGTGCAAATGATTCCGACAGGCTTGTTGAGCGCGATATACACCTGTTTCTTCTTCGCGCCGATCGAATCACCGTCGACTCGAACCTCATCACCCTCTGCCACTTGCGTGCCCAACGAGGCGGGTTGGCCGTTCAAGGTCACGCGGCCGGCCTCGATCCACTTGTCCGCCTCGCGCCGCGAGCACACGCCAGTTTCGCTGATGTACTTGTTGAGCCGCACGCGCGTGCCTTGAGTCAGACGCTTAAAAACGTGCTGATTTGCTTGGCCAAGGTCTTCGGGGCGGCGGCGAATAGGTCATTCGCATAATCATCGATATCGACAAATTTGCCGCTCGGCAACGCGGCTTTGAGCTTGGCAATGTCCTCAACCATTTCAAACCTCGTTCGCATGATGAGCGTCGGTTGCTTAATGGCCGGAATGTCCTTGACGGCGTCCACTCCCGCCAAAACCAGGCGCCGCACGAGAGCGGGTCTCTTAGCCGCAAGGTCCAGCGCGGCGCGGGCGCCGCTGTGGATGCCCAATAGGTCAATCTGACGCAGCCTTAGATCATCCGCGAGATCCGAAACGGCCGCCGCTGCCTCTGCAAAGCTCGATGTTGGGGAGGAATCAGACTCGCCGAGGCCCGGCAGATCCGGCGCATAGACCGAACGTACGTCGGCAATCTCGGGTAGAAACCGCGTGAAAGCGCGGCTGGAGCTCTGATCGGCGTGCAAGCAGAACAGCGTTACCTGTTCGTCAAAACCCCCGGTAGTCGGGAACGCGGTGCGGACATGCAGTTGCCCGAATCGACAATCAAAATAAGCGCGTCGAGTTCGCACGGCTTGCGCCGGCACGGTTAGTTTCGACTGCTTTGCCAAGGGATCCTCGCCTCCGAATGATGATTCTCCACTCTCTAGGATACTCGAACTTGCCGGTATCTCTTCAAGGTCGCGGCACTATTGTGGCTTTTGCGCTACATTAATTTTCACAGTTCTTTGCAATAGGGCTAGCTTCGGCGACGGTCCACAGCTAGAGTGTTGCTCGGACGCAATTGGACTCAAGGGAAATAAAAAGACCGATCATCGTCGGGCGCTCGTTAAAAAAGCGCCGCGAGAGGCATGGGGACTTAAAAGCCGGGTCAGATGACCCGGCTTTTTTATTATCCATCCCACAAATACCCCCATCCGTCCCAGAAATACCCCCAGCTATCCCATAGCATTGACCGGTTTGCGGCAGGTGTGGCATACGCCAGGGTATGAAATATCCAAAACTTTTGATTGCCTTACTCTGGGGATCCGCATCGGTGGCCATTGCCGCTGATCCCCCGACCCCTCCACCCGCCAAAGCCGCTGTTGCAGCGACCGAAGCCGCGCCCGCTTCCAACGCACCGCCCGCAGCAACCGCCGCGCCCGACACCGCTGCTGCGCACGCAGCCAAGGCTCGAGAAGAGCAGACCAAGAGGCTGCGAATCTTGGGCTATAGCCCGCATGTCAGAAACGGCGTCACGCTGTTTTGTAAAGAAACCATAGTCACGGGCAGCCGCTTTCCGAAACAAGTGTGCAGCGACGGCGATACGATTGAACGACTCGTAATTACGTCCCAGGACCAACTGTCAACGCCGAGGGTGTCGTCCGCTCCCAGCGCAAGGTAATCCAAAACTTCGGGCTACCTCTACGGCGATCGATCCCAAACGCGGGACATCGTGAATCCATTCGAACGTCCCCCTCTGAAATTCACTTCCTCAATCAGGCGCTGGCCATCTTCGGAAATGCTGTAGTGCTCCTCGAAGGGCGGGCGGTCTTCGTCCGGCTCGGTGCTGCGGACGATCAAAGTCTTCTCGAGCCAGCCGCACTTAGGCGGCGGCGCGTCGCGCGCTGCGGGCAACGGCGCGTCCCGATCTGAGGTGTCGCTGTAATGCCGCCGCGTTTTCTTGGCTTCGCCGGGCTGGCACACGCGCGTCTGACCCGAAGAGGTGAACGTGAGGACTCCGCCAACTTGTTTGATGTCGAGTTGTTTCCCTGGGAATCGGGACGCGTCGGCCAGCGCGCCGACCGGGGGTGTCGCGGGTGGTACCAGGCCCGGATACCCGACGCCCGGGCCTCCACGGCCGTTGCGCCCACCTCGCCCGGAATTGGCTGCATTATCCGCCGCGGCGGCGGCTTGGGCATTGGCGATTTGCAGCAAATGCATGGGATCGTCGCTGTCGGCCACATTGAGCTTCCAATGGCCGCTAAAATCCACACCCGGGGGCGGCGCCAAGCTCATTCCGTCGCTGGCGCAAGCACTGATCAACACCACTGCCGCGAGAAATGCGACGCGCATCTTAAAAACCCCCCGAACTTTGGGGGAATCTTATAATGAAATCAGCCTAGATGTGCGCGGCCGGCCGATCGCAGATCGTTCGGGCCGCAAATCCAAACGCGGCCTTCGAAAGGTTGAAAACACACGCGTACCCCTTCCGTGCGCCGCATGGTTTGCGATCCGCAGGCAATCTTGCCATCCGCGAGATCGGCCTGGATTAGATCCACCAGCGACGCGCTGGGCTCGCCGGCATCGGTCGGCGGCAGCGCATGCGCGAGTATGCGGGCCTGCACCTCGTCGCGGCGAGCGGAGTTGCCGAGCACTGCGCGCTTGAATTTGTCGAGCACCACCAAGACGGAACTCAATGTGTTGTCCGTCACATCGCTCGGCCGCCCGGTCCCGCCCATGAATTTCAAGTGCAGCAAGCCGCCCACCCCGCGCCCCTCATCGTGCAGGCACAGCGCCAGGGCCCCGTGTAAATCCGCGATCAAAAGCATGGGCTCGGGCGACACGTGATAGGTGTCCGCTGCGACCGATACTTCCGTGAGATCTTTAGCCAAATGGGGACCCTTTGTTACCGCCACGATGCTGCGCCGAACCTCAAATCCGCTCTGCCAAGCAAATCACGGTTTTTACCTATTACAAAAGGAACTGCTGCGCGGATTGACAAGGATCGGCAATGACTGACAAGGATCGGCAGTCATAAGCACATGTCGCGTGAGTATTGGCGCGATTCTGGGCGCGCCAAGTATCGTGTTCGGCATGTATCGGTACGACATCGCCGACAAAACTCTGGTGCGCCAGCGGGTGGCGCAGTTTCGCGACCAAACGCAAAGATTTCTCAAGGGAGCGTTAAGCGAGGAGGAGTTCAAACACCTGCGATTGCGCAACGGCTTGTACATCCAGCGTCATGCGCCGATGCTGCGCATCTCCATCCCCTATGGGCTGCTGGCGAGCCGGCAGCTGCGCACCTTGGCGAAAATCGCGCGCGACTACGATCGCAGCTACGGACATTTCACGACGCGCCAGAACATTCAGTTCAACTGGCCCAAGCTCGAACAAGTTCCCGATATTCTGCAGGAGCTTGCCGAGGTGGAGATGCACGCCATCCAAACCAGCGGCAATTGCATTCGCAACATCACCTCCGATCATCTGGCCGGAATCACCCCCGACGAGCTCGATGATCCGAGGCCCTGGTGCGAGATCATTCGCCAATGGGCGACGTTTCATCCCGAGTTCACCTACCTGCCGCGCAAATTCAAGATCGCGGTAACCGGTGCGCCGCAAGACCGTGCCGCTTCGTTGGTACATGATGTCGGCGTGCACATCGTTCGCGGCCCGAACGGTGAACTAGGCTTCGAGATTCTCGCGGGAGGAGGCCTGGGTCGCACGCCGATCATCGGCCAGGTCGTGCGGGAATTCCTGCCTCGCGAGCATTTACTGTCCTACCTCACCGCAGTATTGCGCGTTTATAACTTGGAGGGCCGCCGCGACAACCTCACCAAGGCCCGCATCAAAATTCTGCTGCGTTCGCTGGGGATCGAGGAATTTCGACGACGCGTGGAAGCTGAGTGGCGGCTGCTGCGCGACACGGACCTGCGCGTCGATGATGCACAGGTCGCGCGTATGCAAAGGTTCTTCAAGCCGCCCGCCTACCTCGCGCTGCCGAACATGGCGCCTGACCCAGGCCGGGAACCGGCGTTTCGCTGTTGGTATCGCTACAACACAGCCGCGCACAAGGTGGCCGGTTATCGCGCTGTGTACATCTCCTTGAAGAATCCCAACGTGCCTCCCGGTGATGTCACCGACGCGCAAATGGACCTCATCGCCGATCTCGCGGATCGCTACAGTTTTGGCGAGGTTCGCGTGACGCACACTCAAAATTTGCTGCTCGGCGATGTCGAGCAGTGCCGCGCCTACGAGCTGTGGCAGCAGCTTGAGGCTGCGGGACTCGCCACACCCAACATCGGGACGTTGACCGATATTATTTGTTGTCCGGGACTCGACTTCTGCAGTCTTGCGAATGCGCGCTCCATCGATGTCGCGAAGCTCATCAATGAGCGATTCGAGGACTACGACTATATTTACGATCTGGGCAAAATAGACATCAAAATGTCGGGTTGCATGAATGGCTGCGGACATCACCATGTCGGCAACATCGGCGTTCTGGGTGTCGACAAGGGCGGCGAGGAGTGGTATCAGATCACGATCGGCGGCGCTGCCGGCGCCGACGCATCCTTGGGATCGGTCATCGGCCCGTCCGTACCGAAAGCGCAGGTGGCCGAGACCATCGAGCGTTTGCTGGAGGTGTACGTGGAGCAGCGCGACTCCGAGGAGAGTTTCCTCGACACCGTGCGTCGCCTGGGTGTGAAGCCCTTTAAAGAACGAGCCTATGCCGCGCCGCTTGCTGCGTAACGCTGAGATTGTCGTCGACGAGTGGCGTTACGTTGCCGAAGCGGCGGCCGATGCGGCCGCGCCGCTGATCGTGACGCTGGCCCAGTGGCAGTTGGAGCCGGACACCTGGCTCGCGCGCGGCACCCCCTTGGGGGTCGTGCTCTCGCCTGCCCATAACGTGGAACAGCTTGCGGCGGACCTTGCGCGCTTCGCCCTGATCGCCGCGGAATTCCCCGGGCCCGCCGAGGGACGCGGCTACACCCAAGCGCGGCTGCTGCGTGATCGGTGGAAATTTACAGGGGAACTGCGCGCGACGGGCCATGTACGCCGCGACCAACTGTTTTTCATGGCACGCTGCGGCTTCAATAGCTTCGAGCTGTCCGACACCGATATTGAGGACGCGCGGACCGCATTCTCGACGTTCACTGCGGCCTATCAGCCCTCGAACGACTTAGGTCTGGCGCATAAACTGAGCAACACCGTGGCCGCAGCCGGCACCTCTACTACGGCACGTCGCGCAGCGGAATAACCAGATCTTTCAAGATCCGATCAATTTCCTCCTGCGTTTCCAGCTTTTCGACTTCCCGCACGAGCTTGCGCGGCAGATGTGACGCCAACAGCTCGATGAATTCATACATGTAGGCACGCAGCAGCGCGCTGCGTCGAAATCCGATCCAGGTGGTGTGGCCTTCGAACAAATGCGCGGCGTCGAGCACGACCAAATCGCTGTCGGCGACCGGATCGATCGCCAGGCGCGCCAGGATGCCGACGCCGAGACCGATGCGGACATAGGTCTTAATGACGTCCGAGTCACGGGCCGTCAATGCCACATCCAGCGACAACCCGGCGGTTTCGAATAATGCCGGCAAAGAGGAGCGTCCGGAGAAACTGAAAACGTAGGTCACGATCGGGTACTCGGCCAACTTCTTGAGCGTGAGCTTGCCGGCGGAGGCCAGAGGATGTCCGCGCGGCACCACTACGGCGCGATGCCAGTGATATACCGGCAGGCGGATCAAGTGAGGGAATAATTCTTCCGAGCCCGTGGCGATCGCGAAATCAACCCGGTCGCGCGCGACCATTTCCGCAATCTGTTCGGACGTGCCCTGATGCAGATGCAGGCGCACCTTGGGGTATTTGACGCGAAATGCACGTATTACCTCGGGCAGGACGTAGCGCGCCTGAGTGTGCGTGGTGGCGATCGACAGAGTGCCGCCGTCGGCTTTGCGCAGCTCCGCGGAGGTGCGCCGAATATTCTGCATCTCGCGGAGGATGCTGCTCGCGCGCGAAATGATTTCCTCGCCCGCGGCAGTCGTGCGCGTAAGCGCGCGACCCTCGCGCTCGAACAATTGGAATCCAAGCTCCTCTTCCAGCAATTTGAGCTGGCGGCTGACGCCGGGCTGGGAGGTGTGCAGTTGCCGCGCAGCGGCCGTGATGTTCAGTCCATTTTCGTGAACTGCGACGAGATAGCGCAATTGCTGAAATTTCATCGACTCGCTCCGGCCGGTTGGTCACGTCATCGCGGGTAGCATATAAGGTATTGCGCATCACGAGCAGGCATGTACTCATGCCTGAGAATTCGTTTGGCTGAGGCGCCGCTCGTCGTATAGTGAAAGCTGGCGCGACGGCGCGGAACTCGCGACCGCGCGGAGTTAAAAAATACGCGCTGCCTCAACACCTTAGGCGCGCGCAGCAAAGGGCTCGCAAGATGAACTACTTTCCGGCCTTCTTCGATCTTTCGGCACAAGAGGTTCTGATCGTCGGCGGCGGCGAGGTGGCGCTGCGCAAGCTCGAGCTGCTTTTGCGCACCGGCGCGAAAGTTACGGTGGTGGCGCCGCGGATTCTGCCTGAGATAAACGAGCGGGCGGCCACCGGTGAAATCAGCGTGCAACTGCGCGAGTTCGTTCCGGCTGATCTTGACGGCGCGCGGCTCGTGATCGTCGCGACCTCGCGACGCGCCGTGAATCGCTGGATCGCCGCTTTAAGCGATGCGCGCCGAATTCCCGTCAACGTCGTCGATGACCGCGAAGCCTCGCGCTTCATCGTTCCCGCGCTCATCGATCGCGACCCCGTATTGGTGGCGATCTCCACCGGAGGCACCTCGCCGGTGCTCGCGCGCCGCCTGCGAGAACGGCTGGAAGCGCTCATTCCGAAACGGCTCGGTGAATTGTCGTTGTGGCTGCAAGCCCTGCGGCGCACGGCCCGTTGGCGATTGCGCGACACCGATGCGCGGCGCCGATATTTCGAACAGATCGTAGATGGTGCAGCCGCGCGGCGCTTCGTGGCGGGCGACACGCACGGCGCGCAGAGCTTGGCGCAGCAATTGTTGGCGCTGTCGGCAATTTCGCCGCCGGAATCCGGCGAGGTCACGCTGGTTGGTGCGGGGCCCGGGGACCCGGAACTGCTGACATTGAAAGCGCTGCGGGCGCTGCAGGATGCCGATGTCATCCTGCACGATCGGCTTGTGCCGCCGGCCGTGCTCGACATGGCGCGGCGCGACGCCAGGCGAATTTGCGTGGGAAAGGCCGCCGGCAGCATCGGTCGCACGCAAGCTGAAATCAACGCGCTGCTCATCGAGCATGCCTCGCGTGGCATGCGGGTCGTTCGGCTGAAGGGGGGCGACCCCTTTGTCTTCGGCCGCGGCGGCGAAGAACTCGAAGCGCTGCAAAAGGCGCAGATTCGTTTTTCCGTGATTCCGGGTATCACCGCCGCGGCCGGCTGCGCGGCCTACGCCGGCATCCCGCTCACTCATCGCGATCATGCGCATAGCGTCACGTTCGTCACCGGGCATCAGGATGGCGCCGGACGCGAGCCCGATTATCAAGCACTGGCGAAGCCCGGCGTGACCGCCGTGTTCTACATGGGACTCGCGCGCGTAGAGCATATCGCGGCCAAATTCGTGCAGCACGGCGCGCCCAAGACGCTGCCGGCTGCCCTCATCGCGCAGGGAACGCTTGAAAACCAGCGCGTCATCACGGGGACTCTCGCCACCATTGGGGATGCTGCCGCCCGGTCGAGGCTTGAATCGCCGACGCTCTTGGTGGTGGGAAAGGTCGTGTCTTTGCACGACTCGCTGGCGTGGTTCAACACGGACGCGCAGCTCGAAGCTTCGCAGTCGGCCTAACCGGTCAGGCTATCGCCTCGGCAAAGCCGCGTTCGGCGATCCAGGCTTTGTTGAACAATCGCGATTGATACTTCGCGCCGCCGTCGCACAGCACTGTGACAATGGTGTGCCCGCGGCCCATCTGTTTGGCCAGCGTGACCGCGGCGGCCACATTGATTCCTGCGGTACTGCCGAGTAACAACCCCTCTTCGCGCAGCAGCCGATACACAAAATGCATGGTCTCTGCATCCGCTATGCGCAGCGCGTCATCGATCGGCGCGCCTTCCAGGTTTGCCGTTACCCGTCCTGTGCCGATTCCCTCGGTGATGGACGATCCGCCGTCGGATTTGAGCTCGCCGTCCTTGATAAAGTGATACAGCGCGCTGCCCGGCGGATCCACGAGCACAATGCGCACGGCGTTCGATTTGGACTTCAGATAGCGGGCCGTACCCGCCAAAGTGCCGCCGGTGCCGGTGGCCGCACAGAAGGCGTCGATCTTGCCGCCCGTATCGCGCCAAATTTCCGGTCCGGTGGACTCGAAATGCGCCTCGCGATTCGCGGTATTGTCGAATTGATTGGCCCAGATGGCGTCGGGTAATTCTTGCGCCAGGCGGCCCGCGACCTTCTGGTATTGGTTGGGGTTGCTGTAGGGTACCGCGGGGACTTTGCGCAGTTCCGCGCCCAATGCCTCGATGATTTGATACTTCTCGGCGGCTTGATTGTCCGGCATGACGATGACGCACTTGTAGCCACGTGCGTTGCAGACATGCGCCAGGCCGATTCCGGTGTTGCCGGCCGTGCCCTCGACGACAGTGCCGCCGGGCCTCAAGGTGCCGCGGCGCTCGGCATCGAGCACGATCCATTTCGCGGCGCGATCCTTTACCGAGCCGCCCGGGTTCATAAACTCGGCCTTTCCTAAAATCTCGCAGCCGGTCTCGTCGCTCAGGTGCCGGAGGCGGATCAGGGGTGTATCGCCGATCGAATCGGTAAATCCGTCTTTGATATTCATCCGTACGAATTTAAGCGATTCCGCGCTCAAAACGGTGGATTTAGAAAAAAGAGTCCCCGGGCTTGCCGGGGAATTCGAGTGGAACAGGTGCTAGGGATTTGACCCTACACGTCCGTTAGTGGCAGATACGCCGCACAAAAGTGCCCAAACGTTCGACCTTGTTTGTGTCTTCCAGTGTTGCTAGTAAGTAACGCTGGTAATGAACACGAACCGCTTCGTTAGCACTATCATAGGCTTTACCGTAGATAAATCCAATAGTTAACGCTTCTTAATCAGATCTTGCTGCACTATGTCAAACGTGTTGCCAATTGGTAACAAAACAACATCTAAGGCCAGACCGAGGCCTTCGCATCAAAATCTTCGGAGCCGGTCGCCGGTACCACGCAGAATCGCTGCCCGGTGGGCGCCTCCATGACCCACCAGGCGCGCACCCTTTCGATGCGCTTCGCCCCGAGCTTTTCCAGCCTTTTCACCTCGGCCTCGATGTCGTCTGTCTCGATATCGAGGTGAACTCGGCTCTCATGACTCACGGCCTGGACTTCGATGTGCAGGCCATGCTGGCTGTCCTCGAGCCGCTTGTAGATCTCGCCCTCGCCGGGCGGCAGGGCGAGCACCGGCATGCCCAGCGCATTGCCCCAGAAATCCGCCGACCGATCAAGATCTAAGGTCTCGCAATCGATGATGAAGCCGGACAGTTTGCTTTTGTGCATGCGTTCCTCCAAATTCGCGAATCTCACGCGAGGCTCTCATGAAATATCTACATACGATGGTGCGGGTGACGGACATCGAGCGCTCGCTTGGCTTCTATCGCGACGCGCTCGGCCTGAAAGAATTATCTCGCAAGGATTATCCGCAGGGGCGCTACACGCTGGTTTTTTTGGCGGCACCGGGCGATGAGGCAGCCCAGGTCGAACTGACGCACAACTGGGATCCCGAGGAATATTCGGGCGGCCGCAACTTCGGGCACCTGGCCTATGCGGTGGATGATATTTACGCCGCCTGCAAACGCCTCATGGATCACGGCGTGACCATCAATCGTCCGCCGCGTGATGGGCGCATGGCCTTCGTACGTTCGCCGGATAACGTATCGATCGAATTGTTGCAGAAAGGCCCTGCGCTCGAGCCGGCGGCGCCATGGAATACCATGCAGAATGTCGGGCAGTGGTAGGCGCTCGACGAAGCCTCGAGACACCGCTGTTTTCCGTGCCTCGAGGCTTCCTGCCCCTAGACCTTACGGGCACTAGAACATTTCCGAAGCGTCCGGAACCTTGGCCGGAACTTCGGTGCGCGAGGGAATATGATCGCCGGTGATCATCTCGCTGTAGCCTAAGCCGGGACCGACCATGGGATAGACGCCGGCGTCGCGGTCGATGATGACCTCGAGAAATGCCGGCCCGTTGTACTCAATGAACTCTGAAACCACTCGCGGCACATCGGCCTTACTATCGAGGCGGACTGCATATTTGAATCCGTCGGCCTTCGCCGCTTTGACGAAATCCTTCGTATGCAGGCTCTTGTCGCTGGCGCTCATACGTCCCTTGTGGAACAGCTTTTGCCATTGCCTGACCATGCCGTCGCCAAAGTTGTTGAGCACGACCACCTTGATCGGCAAATCGTACGTGGTAACCGTTTCCAACTCTCCAATGTTCATGCGGATGCTCGCGTCGCCGTCGAAGTCGATGACCAGGCGGCCACGCTGCGCGAATTGCGCTCCGACAGCCGCCGGCAATCCGAATCCCATGGTTCCCATGCTGCCCGAGGTCAGCCACAGTCGCGGGCTGCGGAAGTCGAAGTACTGCGCGGCCCACATTTGGTGCTGCCCGACGCCTGTTGTGATGATGGCCTCGCCCCGCGTCAGCCGGTTGATTTCCTCGATGACGTAGTACGGCTGAATGAGCGCGCTGCTGCGATCGTAGTTCATGGCGTGTTTCACGCGCAGCTCATTGCAATGCCGATGCCACGCCGACCAATCTTTCTTGAAAGCCTGCGCCTTGCCGTAGTCCATCAGGGCACGCAGTGCGCCGGACATGAGGCCGACATGATTCCAATTCACGCGCTTGACCTTGACGATCTCGGACGCGTCGATGTCGAAGTGCGCGATGAACTTGGCGCGGCCCGCAAATTTGGCTACGTTGCCTGCGACGCGGTCGTCGAATCGTGCACCAAAAGCGAGCAAGCAATCACAATCATCGACGGCGTAGTTGGCGAATGCCGTGCCGTGCATGCCGAGCATACGCATGGATAGGGAATCCGTGGTGTCGACCGCGCCGATTCCCATCAAGGTGGTAACCACGGGAATCTGAAACTGCCTTGAGAATTCACGCAACGCCTCCGCCGCACCGGCGTTGATCACCCCGCCGCCCGCATAAATCAGCGGACGCTTCGCGGCCGCTAAGGCCGCGAAGAAATCGGCACAGGCGGCCGCCGACAGGCTGGCGGCCGAAAGGCGGGTCATTCGCTGTCTATACCCGGGGACCGGCAAGCGTCCGGAGCCTTTAAAAACGCCTTTCCAATTTTGCACGTCTTTCGGTACATCGAGAACCACGGGGCCCGGTCGGCCGGTGCGTGCGATCTCAAAGGCTGTGCGCACCGTGGCCTCGAGCTTTTCAGGGTCTGTGATCAGAAAAACATGCTTGGCGACCGCGCCCATGATGGACGGCACCGGCGCCTCTTGAAATGCATCCGTGCCGATCGCCGTCGTGGGGACCTGGCCGCAAATGACCACAATGGGAACCGAGTCCGCCATACTGTCGCGCACGGGCGTCACGGTATTGGTCGCGCCGGGCCCCGAGGTCACCAATGCCACGCCCACCCGGCCGCTCGCGCGCGCGTAGCCCGCGGCCATGAACGCGGCGCCCTGCTCGTTGGCCGGCACAACCAGCGGCATCGCGGAGTCGTGTTCCTGGTTGAAGCGAAACACGGCATCGTATATCGGCAATATCGCACCGCCGCTATAGCCGAAAACGGTGTCGACGCCTTCGTCGGCCAATACCTGAACTAGCATGTCCGCGCCGGTCATGACGGCGCCGGCTTGCGAGCGCGCGGATTGATTTTGTTTGTCGGCGAGGTCCTTCACGCGGAAAGACTAGCAGTTTTGTATCCCTGGCGCCCAAGCACAATGCTCCCGTATCCTAAGGACTCATGCGTCACGTCATTGCGATTCTCTTGCAAAATGAAGCCGGCGCGCTCACTCGCGTCACTGGATTGATCTCCGCGCGCG
>Ga0210398_10001274_pt1 | contig 26423 bp, 23 predicted proteins | sample IncBWC4OmetaG_FD_161047 | JGI IMG/M metagenome (GOLD analysis project Ga0210398, IMG submission 161047) | Forest soil microbial communities from Barre Woods Harvard Forest LTER site, Petersham, Massachusetts, United States - Inc-BW-C-4-O | ecosystem: Environmental > Terrestrial > Soil >... | reverse complement strand
CGCCACGTCAATCAACACAATATTTCCGGGGCCGACGGAGTTCTTGGCTTCGACAATTTCCATGGGTTCCTTTTCCCAATTCAGCAAGCGTGCAACGGTGTCCAGCTCGCGCTGCGCAATCGCGCGAGACAGATTCGCGACGATTGCCGTGGCTTTCCGGTGCGTGATGTCGCCGCGTTCCGTCAAGTCAATCGGCGACAACTGCGCGCACGGTTCAATTACCGCGGTGAAACGTCCACCCCCTGCCGGGTAGAACCCATGCCGCTCGAGGTTCACCGCGACCTTTGGCCCCAGCATGCAGATGACCGGCAAGAAACACCTCTGCAGAAAGTCAAACGGAGGCGCCGCCAGATTGTGCGTGCCACCTTCGATCGTTATGCGGCTCGCTGCTGTCGCGGTCATCAGAGCCGGCAAAATCGTTTGCAACACCAACGTGCCGCTGCCGGCTGTACCGATCACGAAACGATGTTCTCCTGGCCGGACCGTCCCTGGAACAAATGTGAGCGTGCGAGAGCCTAGGCTCGCTCCTTCGACGTCGGCACCTCCGATTTCCGCGGCTGCGAGAACCGCCGTAAGGTGTTGCCGCAGCAGCCCGGGGCGTTCGCGCTTAGCGCGGACGTTCTCGATGCGGAAAGCCTTTCCGGTTGCGAGCGAAAGGCTCAGCGACGAGCGCAAGATTTGCCCGCCCCCTTCTCCCGAAGATCCGTCAATCCGAATCATGCGTACGCTCCGTTTGCTTCCAATCATCCCTTCACACACACCACTTGATGCAACGTGTGAACGATCTCCACCAAGTCAGCCTGAGCAGCCATTACGGCCTCGATCGATTTATATGCCGCGGGAGTTTCGTCAATCACGTCGGCATCCTTGCGGCATTCGATACCTGCCGTCATACGCTCATGATCGGCGATTGAGAAACGTCGCTTTGCTTCCGTGCGCGACATAGCCCGACCGGCGCCGTGGCTGCAGCTCTGAAAGCTCTCGGCATTGCCCCTGCCGCGCACAATGTAAGAACGCGCGCCCATGCTGCCGGGAATGATTCCCATATCACCTTCACGGGCGCGGACCGCTCCCTTTCGGGTGACGAGAATATTTTCCCCGTAGTGCGACTCGCGAGCCACATAGTTGTGATGGCAATTGATCGCCTTTAGCTCGGCCACGAAGGGCCGAGCCTCTCCCGAAGAGCGAACGGCCGCGACAATCTGCTCCATCATCAAGTGGCGATTCCAGCGGGCAAAATCCTGCGCCCACTCGACCGCTTCCACATAGTCGTCAAAATGCTCCGAACGCTCCGGGAAATAAGCCAGATCGCGATCAGGCAGAGTGATGAAAAGCCGTTCCATATCCTTCCGCGCGAGTTCGATGAAGTAACTGCCCATGCGATTGCCGACTCCGCGCGACCCGCTGTGCAGCATGAACCACACTGCATCCGCTTCATCCAGGCACACTTCAATAAAATGATTTCCCGTTCCCAAAGTGCCCAGATGGTTCGAGTGATTTCCGCGATCGAGTTTCGAGTGTTTCGCAAGAATCTCGTCATAACGCGGCTTCAGCGTCTGCCAGATTTCCATATTGCGCGCCGGAATATCGTTCCACGCTCCGCGATCGCCGCGACCACCGTGCTGGGTGCGGCCGTGCGGCACGGCCTTCTCAATTGCCGCGCGAATGCCCTTCAGATTCTCGGGCAGGTCGCGCGCGTTCAGGTCTGTTTGAACGGCCATCATGCCGCAGCCGATGTCCACACCGACTGCCGCGGGAATAATCGCACCCTTGGTGGGGATCACGCTGCCGACGGTTGCACCGATTCCCCAGTGCACGTCCGGCATGGCTGCGACCCACTTGAAAATGAACGGAAGTTGCGCGACGTTGAGCAGTTGCTTCCGCGCTTGGTCTTCGAGAGCGACGCCCTTGGTCCAGGCTTTGATTGGTGCGCCCTTTTCAGGGACGATTACGTTGTATGTCGGCTCAGACATTTTTTCTTCTCCTCCGTTACCGATGCCGATCCTCAGAGGCGCGGGCCGCATTTAGCCCCGCGCCTCCGATTGTTCGCGACTCCCACTTCGCTCACGAACCGTACCGCCATTTTTCATCGTCTGTAACAACACACAAAAGCAAGTAGCGTGCCGATCTTAGGGTTAGGGCAAGACACTGCAAACAAAAGACATACATTCAAGCACCCCGGTCCAATAATCAGAATACAATCTTTTGGGATAATATCTTATAATTAAAGATATGTCAGAGAAGTCGCAAGTCGTGATCGGATTGCTAGGAACTACCCTGGACGCAGGCCGGCAGGATCGCTGGCAAAGCTGGCGCCCCACCGTGTCGATTTGTCGCCAGCCGCACTTCCTCGTGAAACGACTGGAACTCCTGCATGGCCTGCGCGACAAGGCGTTGGCCTCGCGGGTCGCGAGCGACATCGCGGCTGTATCGCCGGAAACGCTCGTGCGCCTGCACGAGATTGAGTTTGGTGATCCGTGGGACTTCGAGCGCGTTTACGAGACGCTTTTCAAATTCGCTCGGGCGTATCCGTTCGAAACCGACAATGAGGAATATCTCATTCACATCACCACAGGCACCCACGTTGCGCAAATCTGTCTTTTCTTGCTCACTGAATCAAGATATTTGCCGGGAAGATTGCTCCAGGCTTCTCCGGATCGAGATCGCAGCGCACCGGGAGACGTGAAGGTCATTGATCTTGATCTCTCGCGATACGATCGAATTGCTTCGCGTTTTCGTCAGGAAGCGCGTGACGCTGTTTCGTACTTGAAAGGAGGCATCGATACCCGGAACCAGGCTTTCAACGAACTGATCGATCGGATCGAACAGGTCGCTATCGCCACGCGCGATCCATTGCTCTTGATGGGCCCAACGGGCGCCGGGAAATCCAAATTGGCGCGGCGACTTTTTGAGTTGAAAAAGATGCGGCACACCATCACGGGGGAATTCGTGGACGTGAATTGTGCCACTCTGCGAGGCGACGGCGCGATGTCCACGCTTTTCGGCCACGTGAAGGGCGCCTTTACGGGAGCTCTTCGCGACCGGCCGGGCGTACTTCGTGCCGCGGACAAGGGCATGCTTTTCCTCGATGAAATCGGCGAGCTTGGCGCAGATGAACAGGCGATGCTGCTGCGGGCGCTGGAAGAAAAGACATTCCTGCCGCTCGGATCGGACCGCGAAGCCCACAGCGATTTCCAGCTGATTGTGGGAACGAATCGTAACTTACTTTCTGCCGTCCGCGAGGGCCGCTTTCGCGAAGACTTGCTGGCGCGAATCAATTTGTGGACCTTTACGTTGCCGGGATTGCGATCCCGTTCCGAAGACATCGAACCGAACCTGCAGTTCGAACTCGACCAGTATGCGCAGCGTACCGGCCATCACGTGACCTTCAGCAAGGAGGCCCGTCAACGCTTTCTCGATTTCGCGCTCTTGCCGTCTTCGAAGTGGACGGGCAACTTTCGCGATCTGAATGCCGCTGTGGTCCGGATGGCGACTCTGGCGCACGGGGGACGAATCTCCGTTGAGATCGTGCAGGAAGAAATCGAACGGCTTGGTGCGTCTTGGGCGAGGCCGCAGACCGAAGAATCAGATGAAATACTCTCGCGACTTCTGAGTGACAAGGCTCTCGGCGGAATTGATCTGTTCGACCGAGCGCAACTGGCTGAGGTAGCCGAAGTCTGCCGCAATTCGCGTTCAATGTCCGAAGCCGGCCGTCGATTGTTTGGTGCATCGCGAATTCGTAAGACGAGCAGCAACGACGCGGATCGCCTGCGAAAGTACCTCAACCGCTTTGGAATCGAGTGGGACCAAATTATTCAGCTTGGCTCATAGTTTGTCTCTCGATTTTGCAGCGACTCTACGATGCTCCCGCACACGATCATCGACTTTACCGAGCCGCGACAGAATCTGCGACTGCACCACGCTCGCGAAGAGTGTGCCACCGAAAACTGTCTCAAAAGAGGGGTTCACTCCATGGATTTACGAACTGCTGGCGCGAACAGTTCGGTGGACGCTTTGGACGAGAGCGCCTTTAACCTTCATTACTCTTAAGCCTACCGTAAAGCATGGAGAACCAACTCTTCGGTTAACAGCCGTTCGAGTCTAGAAATTAAACGTCCTATCTGGTGTCGCGTACAAGGAATTGGGAGCCATTTTTTCTTCTCTAGTTGCACCCACGCCTGCACTCACGCCTACCGAGCGTCTGTGCTGGTGGCAAATCGCCCCGGCCCTCCAAACCGCAGACCTCTACTGTGTCAATTGTGTGGTCAGAAAGCTAAATCTCTTTGCCTGCTTTGCGTTTCCGGTTCTGACCATCTCAAGAGTGTCCCTAAATGACCGAGTTATGGTGACGAATTGGTGACGAATTTTCCGACAAGCAGGATCGTCGAATCGTTATCTCATTCGACCGCGCGGTCTACTTAGGTCCGTTGGCTGGTCTCCACTACCAAACATACACCTCGCTTATTCACGGAGGACGAGAGCGGTCTCCGATACGAAGGAATCGACGGGAATGTCAACGCATCTGGACGAGTTCCAGACTAAACGCAAGGGAACGTGGGGAACGGACGGGAAGCCAGTTTATAATGCGCGCGGCGTGAACGGCGGATGCGAAGAGGACGATGCCTAGACTGGTTTCACCGCATGTAGTCAATATCGAGGATCTGAGGCGGCTGGCGCAGCGGCGGCTGCCTAGAGCCGTGTTCGACTACATGGACGGCGGCGCAGCGGACGAAGTGACGCTGCGGGGTGCGCACACTGTTGCTGCTGGCCCGCTACGGCCAACAGGATAAACCGCAACGAGTTCTACCGACAGTCTCGCAGGAAACGCTGGCGGAAATGGTGGGCTCCACGCGCTCAGGCGTGAATTTTTTCATGAACAAATTCAGGAAGCTCGGTTTCATCAAGTACAGCGGTGGTTGTCAGGTGGACGGCTCACTTCCGAGTGTTGTCCCGCACGATTCAACACCAACTTTTCGCGCGACGGCTGACGAACTCCGCCCTCTCCAACGAGACTCTCGCAATGCAGTCAGCCAACCGAATGGAGTTGGCGAGTCCGGAAGATCAACGCATGACGAAAGGATTCGCAGTCGGAGCGCCTGTATTGAACCAGACGCTCTTGGTTTGAAGGTACTCACGAATCGCATCGATGCCATTCTCGCGCCCCAGACCCGAATTTTTGTACCCTCCAAACGGTGACATATAGCTTAAAGCACGGTAGCAGTTGACCCACACCGTGCCAGACTGTATTCGCTCCGCCATGCGATGGGCGCGGTCGATGCTCGCGGTCCATACACCTGCGCCGAGACCGAAGCGCGAGTCGTTGGCGATCGATACGGCCTCTTCGTCGTCTTTGAATTTAATCACCGCCAAGACAGGACCAAAGACTTCTTCTTGGGCGATACGCATCTTGTTGTTCACGTTCGCGAAAACCGTCGGTTCGATAAACCAGCCCTTGCCACATTCCGGACGTGTCGACGAGCCTCCGCCTAGCAGGAGTTCAGCGCCTTCTGCTTTGGCTACTTCGATATAGCTGAGCACCTTCTGAAATTGAGGTCGTGTCGTAATCGGACCCACGGCGGTATCCAAGCTCATCGGGTCACCCATCCGGGCCGACCGAGCAAGCGGAATTAACTTTTCGAGAAAAGCGTCGTGAATACGGTCCTGCAACAACAATCGCGAGCCGGCGATGCACGTTTGTCCCGAAGCTGCGAAAATTCCGGAAATTGCTCCATTTACGGCGGCTTCCACGACCGCATCGTCGAGGACGATATTGGGTGACTTGCCTCCGAGTTCCAGACTCACGTGCTTGAAGCTTTTGGCAGCAAGCTGGTAGATGGCGCGTCCCGTTCCGTCCGAGCCGGTGAAGCTAACTTTGCTGACAAGTGGATGCTCCACGAGCGGGACACCTACGTCCTGACCGAAACCCGTGACCACGTTGACCACCCCGGGTGGAAAACCTGCCTCCTCGAACAGCTTGGCGAATTCCAAGGTCGAGACTGAAGCAAACTCGGAGGGCTTGATCACGACCGTGCAACCCGCTGCGAGGGCGGGCGCAATCTTCCAGGAGGAAAGCATCAGCGGAGAGTTCCAAGGAGTGATGATGGCCGTAACCCCGAGGGGTTCGTGTCGAGTGAAGTTGAAATATCCCTTTTTGTCCAGGGGAACTACGGCGCCTTGGATCTTGTCGGCCAATCCTCCAAAATAGTAATACCACTGGGGGATGTACTCCAGCTGGGTCCGCATTTCGGCGATCAGCTTGCCGTTGTCGCGGACTTCGATCTCTGCTAATTTTCCGGCATCACGTGCGACAAGATCGCCCAACCTGTGCAGCAGGAGTCCGCGCTGGCTGGGAGTGAACTCTGGCCACCTGCTCTCCGTGAGCGCCCTGTGCGCGGCGCGTACGGCGCGATCTACGTCCTCGCGATCGCCTTGCGGGACCTGCGCCCAAGGCTCGCCCGTGTAGGGATTGTACGTATCCAACCATTTCGCGCCGGCAGGATCTACGTATCTGCCCTCTATGTAAAGCTGGTAGCGTTGCATCGGTCCTCCCTTGTTCATGGTGACCGAGTGGCCCGGGAGCTTCCCCGTCAGAAGGAGTACCTCAGCGAGAACTGTATGACACGCGGATTATTCTCGGTACCCACGATGTCCCCAAAGCTTGCCGGGTTCTCCACATCCGTGAATGCTGGGTTGCTGAACACAGGGTGGTTCCAGAGATTGAAAAAGTCGGTGGTGAATCGAAGATCTTGATGCTCCGTGATTCGGAAGTGCTTAACCAGTGAAAAATCCCAATTTTGTTCAAAAGGTCCGCGGTAGATGTTGCGACCCAGATCACCAAATCCAGTTGCCACGCCGTCATTGCCAATAATAGGAGCGGGGCTGAACGCATTGATGTTGACGTAGCCGTTCAACCGGGACTGGATGCCGCCCTTGGTCAGCCCATCGGATAGTGTGGCACCCGGAGCCAGACTCGCCGTGGCGTTAATTGTTGTTGCTCCATCAAAGGCGGTTCCCGCCGCGGAATCGAAAATCGAAAATGGTGTGCCGGATTGGAAAACCGTCACGCCGCTGATGCCCCAATCCTTCAGAGCCACGGCTTTGAGTCCAGTGGCATCCCGGAATAGAGGGAATGTGTAGACGTAGCTCACCGCCAAGCGATGCGGCCGATCGAAATCTGAAAGCCCCCGGGAGTCCGCTAAGCTCGTCTGGTCGTTGAAGGCTGTGTTTACGGAAGTGTTGCCCGTGGAAGTTGTGTCTGTGGATTTTGAAAATGTATAAGCAGCCTGGAAGTACCCGCCAGCCCAGTGTCTTGAGAGGGTGGTCTGCAAGGAATTGTAATGAGAGTAGGCATCGTTCGAAAACAGCTCAAAGGCCGAATAGCCGTTGAGTCCTTGTGTCTTTGCACGGGCGGCGCCATTGGAAACGGTGGTTGTGGTAATCAAGAACGGTTGTCCGCCTGCGCCCATAACCGTCAGTGGATTCGCAGCAGTGGCAATCGACGCTTGTTGAGAATCGCGGGTTTCGCGAAGGTGGATGGCGTGCGTGCCGACGTAGCCGACTTCCAGCACCCATTTCGACCCGAGCGAACGCTGCACGGTAAGGTTCCACTGCTGTACGCTCGGAACGACGAAGTGCTGCGGAACTTGCAAGGCGAAGAAATTGATTGTGTTGTTGTTATAGACGGGAGTTTGGGAGGTATCGGAAGTTGGCAGACCGGTTTGATTATTGATAAAGCCGGTCAACTGTGAAAGAACAGGCACGAACGCGGGCGAGATGACCCCGACCGGTGGAAGAGCATTCGGGTTGGGATTGGGGCAGCCTGCGGCCGGGGAAGGTGAAAAAAACGTGCCGAGGCACCCCGCCGGCCCGCCTCCAAACGCGACGGGCTGCAGTGGCGCCAGGAAGGAAAGTTGGTCCACTGCGCCCACGTCTTCACGAACATAATAGATGCCATAGCCGGCGCGAATCGTGGTCGTGTGATGACCGAACAAATCGTAGGCCAGGCCTACGCGCGGCCCGAGACCCGTGGAATAGTTGTTCTGGAGCGTGGTGCTGCTCGAGGTACCTACAAAACCGGGAACATCAAATTGGTCCACGCATTTTGGGTAGATGAAAGGATTCTCACCCGCATTGACCAGGGCCGGATCAACATTGCCGATATGACAAGCGGCATCGTGAAACGCTCCGTTAATTTCGACGCGCAAGCCAAGGTTCAAGGTCAAATCGGAAGTAACCTTGTAATTGTCCTCAGCGAAGCCTGAAAAATTGCTGATACGGTATTCGTGGTTGGCGTTGCCGCTGCCGCCGAAGGTGAATTGCGGACTTCCCATCAGGAAATTCTGAATATCGGAAGGCTGCCCGGGACCTAAGCTGGCAAAGATGATCTGTCCGTTGAAGGCTCCGGGGAAAAACTTGTCAAGATCCACGCGAGAGGCGTCGCCGCCGAAGCTCATCTGGTGTTTCCCGTGAACCCAGCTCACGGTATCGGTGAAGCTGTAATTGTTCTGCGTCTGGAACTGGTTCGCGCCCGGTGTGGGCCCGATCTGGAAACCAGAAGATGCCAGTGTGAACTTGTAGATGTCCGGAGTGAGTGTGTTGGTGGGCCGACTGATACCCAGATCGCTGGCCGTAACGATCGGCGTATTAATGCTGCTATTGTTGATGCGAATGTAGCCGAAATGAAAAACGTTCACCACGCTGGACGAGAAAACGTGGGTCTCTCCAACGTTCAAGAACCGCGTATTGATGGGAACCGCGAGTGGGAAATTCAGATCCGTCGGATTGATGCTTATGCCGAATTCCGCCTGGGATCCGCCGGCTCCAAAGGGCCGCACGGCTTGCGAATTACTGAAGAAGAAACGCACGGCCAGCCGATCCGCGTCATGGCGGAAGCTCTTATCCCAATTGGTGGTGAATTGGTCATCATTAAATGTGCCGGGGCTGCTGAATACGAACGGTGCCAGTGATCCCACCGTCCCGGGAATGGAAGGGATCAGGAATCCGCCGCCTGCCCCGCCGAATTGATTGCTCTTGACATTCAATAGTGCCAGGACGACAGGGTCGATTTGCGTGGTGGTATTGCCGAAAAACGCCTGCGAAAGAGTTTGTTGGCTGCGCACGGACGGAAAAACGGGAATCTCCGTGCTGATGAAGGTCCCGTTATCCTCCCCGCTGCGTTGGCGCGTGCCTTGGTAGTTCGCGAAGAAATATCCAAGCTTCTCCTTGACCACCGGTCCTCCGGCGCTGAGGCCGAAAATGTTCTGGCTAAGGACCGGGCGGGCGACTCCCTGATTATTAAAGAAGTATCCGTTCGCGTTTAAAACGTTGTTGCGGAAGAATTCGTAGGCGTCGAAGTGGAAGTCTTTGCTGCCAGACTTTAGGACAGCATTTACATTGCCGCCGCCGTTGCGCCCGTTGCTGGCATCGTACAGGCTGGTCTGAACCTTGAATTCCTGCAAGACGTCGGGATTCGGCAGTGGTGTATTGGCCAACGACGCAACGTTGTAGTCGGTGGCACTGATGCCTTCGATTTGGTAGTTATTGTTGTCGCTGCGCTGCCCATTCACAGATATGTTCACGTTGCCGCGGCCGAGTTGCGTGGCATTATTGAGACTGTCCGACGCGCCCGTGGAGAGAGTGAGAAGCTGCTGGAAGTTCTGTGTTGCCAAGGGCAGAGTGCGCACCGTCTCGGTCGTGATGGTCTGACCGGTGGTGGCGTCTTCGGTGTTCACCTGAGCAATTTGCGCGTTGACCTCGACCTTCTGGCTCAGCTGGCTCGGCTGCAAAGAGACGCTGATCCGCGTGGTTTCGGTGACGCGGACCTCGATGCCCGACGTGACTTGCTCGCCAAATCCCTTGGCGTTGACCAGGACGCGGTACGTGCTTGGGGGCAAGAGGGCTGCGACGAAGTTGCCATTCGCATCGGTGGCCAGCGTGCGCAACAGATGAGCCGTGCGGTCATCCACGATCTTCACTTCGGCGCCGGGAACCAGGGCACCGCTGGAATCGAGGACCGTTCCTGAAATGGCGCCAGTGGCGCCAGCCTGTGCGAGTACGCGTGATTCGGTAGCAACCACCAGTAAGACAAAAGCAAGTAAATGGAGAAGCCGACTCTTCCACGCGCCTCGGATCATGATCACATCTCCTTGGCCGGCAAGCCCGAGGCCTGAATCGAACCGCGCAGCTCCGGCCTGCAAAGCCTTCCGTAAAATGTTCACTCTGGACGTCGCACTATTTTTCCGTCTTTCATCACGAAATTCACATTCCGCAGCGACTCAATATCCTCGAGAGGGCTCGCAGGCATGGCGATGATGTCCGCGGCCAGGCCCGGAGCGAGCGAGCCGCGCTGCTTGTCAATGCGCAGCAGCTCGGCGGCATTTGTCGTCATGCACTTGAGGATGTCCGCGTTCGGCACGCCTGCCTCTCGCCACCGGGACAGGTAGTCGAACATGAAATCGGCGCGTGTCTTGCCAGGGACGTCCAGAAAAGAGTCGGTGCCGAACGCCATCTTGACGCCGATGCGGTAGGCGCGCCGAAGGCGGTCCGTGATCTTGGGCCCGAGAATGGCGGGATCTTCCAGAAAGTTGCCGTTCCTGCCCATCACATCGAGTGCGCTCTTGGGAAAATCGGTGCCCACCAGAAAGATCCCCTTCTCTTTCATGAGCTGGAGTTGAGCGTCGGACAGGCCAAATCCGTGTTCCACGGAATCGACGCCACCCTCAATGACGTTCTGCGCCGCCTCACCTCCGTAGACGTGTACGGCAACCGCGCGTCCCGCGTGATGGGCTTCGTCCACAGCCGCGCGGATTTCCTCCAGCGAAAAATGATACGGACCATTGTCCGTGACAAGTTTGATCAGGTCCGCGCCGTAGTAAATGTTCTTGCGCACCGCCTTGCGCATTTCATCCGGACTATCGGCGTCAATATATTCATAGCGCCAGAAAGGACCTTGCTCGGGCGGGACGGCATACGACTGGCCGCCGAATGGCGTAATGATCTTCCCGGCGCTCAGAATCGTGGGGCCGTCGAACATGCCTTGCTGAATTGCCCGGCGCACGTCTTCGGTGGCGTAATCACCGTCGTTGCCCACCTCGCGGACCGCCGTGAAACCTCTTTGCAGCAGCACCTGCGCATTGCGCAGTCCGCGCAGCCCTCGGTACGTTGTGCTTTCTTTCAGATAAAAGGATTCAAACGGCGCGTTGAGTATCTCGGTGAGAGTCAGGTGGGTATGAGCGTCCATCAGACCGGGCGTGATCCATTCTTTCGACAGATCGATGACCTGTGCGCCGGGGGGGATGGCGATGCCCGAGCCAATGGATTTGATCTTTCCTTGCTCGACCAGAATGACCTGGTCTTTCGCCACGGTTCCTTTGGCCGGGTCTACGATGTATCCGGCGCGGATTGCGATGGTCTGTGCCCAGACGGGACCGGCAATTAAAAGCGACAACAGGACGAGAAGCCTTGTGCGCAAGGGAGCCTCCTCAGCCACGACCGCATGGCCTGATTGCTACGCTTTCCGTACGACGGATCGGGACGGACCGGAATCGTTCTCCGGGATCAGCTTTCCGAAAACGGTGCAAATTATTTACGACAGGGCTATCTTGTGTCAAGGGAAATATGGTATACCACCAGAATACTGTGGGTACACTCGTTCGTCGAACGAGTGGAGGCAGGGATATGCAAAGCAGTGCGGTCATTCGCATACCCACAGAGCGCTGTGCAAAGAGGACCGCCTGACTTCGGTCTTCTATGTCCGCCAGAACGGACCTGGGAACCGGGAACCCGAGGACTAGACATGACAGCTGACTTCAAGTTGACGTATGCAACGATGTTCGATCCGCCCGATGAAATGCACGCCCGCTACGAAGCCGCGCTCGCGAAGGTTAAAGCGAATCTCGGCGGCACCTTTGGCATGATCATCAACAACAAAGATCACTTCTCCGAGGAAAAGTTCGAGAATCGCTCACCCATTAACACCGATTGGGTGCTGGCGCGTTTTCCGCAGGGTACCCAGCACGATGCGAACCTCGCAATGGCCGCCGCGCAAGCGGCATTTCCGAAGTGGAGCACGATGCGCTGGCAAGATCGCGTGGCCCTGGTGCGTCGAGTTGCCGATAAGATCGAAGAGCGGCTCTACGAACTCGCCGTGGTGACGACGCTGAATGTGGGCAAGAACCGCCTGGAATCGCTGGGCGACATTCAGGAAGCTGCCGACTTGCTCCGCGCCGCGTGCGATGCGATGGAGAAAAACAACGGTTATGTCGTGAAGATGGGGAGCGAGCCGCTCCCAGGCCATACTGTTTACAACCTGAGCGTTATGAAGCCGTATGGCGCCTGGCTCATCATCAGCCCTTTCAATTTCCCCAGCTCCCTGACGTGCGGTCCAGCCGGTGCGGCGTTGGTAGCTGGTAATACCGTCGTGACCAAACCCTCGGTGGAAACAGCTTGGTCCGTGCGAATGCTGGCTGAATGTTTCCGCGATGCTGGATTGCCGAATGGCGTATTCAACTACGTTACGGGCCAAAATGAACCCCTGGGGCAGGCCCTGCTGGACAGCACGGCGGTGGACGGGATCACTTTTACCGGATCCTATCGAGTCGGAATGAAGGTTTACCGTGAGGCTTCCAAGTTCAGGTACCCGCGGCCCGTGATCCTGGAAATGGGAGGCAAGAATGCAGCGGTGGTATCGCGCCACGCGGACCTGGAACGAGCCGCGTGGGGCATCGCGCGCTCCGGCTTCGGCGCTCAGGGACAAAAATGCTCCGCCTCTTCCCGCGTTTACGCAGAAGCGGGCATCTATGAGGATCTGGTGAAACGCGTTGCCGAGATCGCAAACTCACTCACCGTCGGCGATCCAACTGAGCGCAATGTTTATCTCGGCCCGCTGGTCAGAGAAAGCGCGTACCGGGACTATATCAAATACTGCGAGGAACTCTCGCAGGGCGGAGAAATCGTGACGGGCGGTCAGACGATCACGACCGGGGCGCTCGCAAAAGGTTTTTACGTAGAACCGACCGTTGTGACCAAGGTTCCGCGGACACATCGGCTGTGGAAGCAAGAGATGTTTGTTCCGCTCTTGATCATTGAGCCTGTGGAGAGCCTGAGCCAGGCTATGGAACTGGCGAACGAAGCCGACTACGGACTCACAGGAGGGTTTTTCGGCACTACAGCAGAAGCGCAGGACTATCTGCAGCGTATCCAGGTAGGTGTGGCATACGTAAACCGGGCGCAAGGCGCATGCACGGGGGCTTGGCCGGGCTATCAGTCCTTTGGCGGATGGAAAGCTTCGGGATGTTCTGGCAAGGGAAGTGGCGGTCCGTACTACCTGCTATCTTACCTGCGCGAGCAAAGCCAGACAGTTGTCGACTGAACAGCCGAAGACGGGAGAAAAATTGAGATGCCAGCGCGGTATACTAGGCGTATACTCGACGGTGTAACTTACATTCAATGCCGGAGGAACGCCGCCATGCCCCGTGTCACGCGCAACAGATCCGCAGTCGGCTTCCGCGAAAAAGACGTGACGCGCGGCGAAGAAGCTTACCGGAAAATTCGGGACTCGATTCTGAAGGGTACGCGGGCGCCGGCCACACCACTTTCCGAATATGCGCTCGCAGCCCAGTTCAAACTCAGCCGTACCCCCGTGCGCGAAGCCCTCACTCGCCTCGAGCAGGAAGGGATGGTTCGAACCGTGCCCGGTCGCGGCACATTTGTATCCGAGCTCACGCCGCACGACATTATGGAGATCTACCAAGTGCGCGAGCAGCTTGAATCTTTCGCCGCACGCCTGGCCGCCGAGCAGATGGGCCCTGATGGCCTCTTGAAGCTGGAACACATCATCCAGGAAATGCACCAGGGAACCGCTGCTGGCCATTCGGAAACGATTGTCGAGACCGATGTCAGTTTGCACAAGACAATTATCGGGGCCACACAGAACCATCGCATGATCAATATTCTTGCCACTCTGGACGACCAGATGCACCGCATTCGTTCGCTCTGGCTCGGGCAGTCGCGCTGGCTCGAAGGCACGCTAGCCGAACACGATCTCATTGCAAAGGCGATCACGGACCGGAACCCCGATGGTGCGGAAGCCGCCATGCGCAAACACTTGCGCAGTTCCTGCGAACATGTGATCCGCTTCTTGATGCCGATGCGCAGAGACTAGAGTGATGCCCGAGTTAGCAACATCTTCACGCGAAGGCCCGAGCTGGAAGCTCGCGCAAGTCTCGGCAAGCGCGCGATTCGAAGATTTGCCGGACGACGTCGTTGCCGATGTGGAGCGTTCGGTTCTGGACTGGCTGGGCTCGGCGATGGCAGGCGCGGTCGAGGAACCCGCGCGAAGAATGCAGCAGGTCATAGCCGGGATGGGTAAGTCGGAGGAGGCCACGGTGTTCTGCGCAGGACGCGCCGCGGCCGGGAGTGCTGCGCTCGCAAACGGTGTGGCTTCGCACACCCTGGAACTCGATGATGTTCACAAGAGCTCTACATTGCATCCAGCTGCGCCCATTATCTCAGCTGCGTTGGCCGTAGCGGAGCGCGAACATGCGCAAGGCAGAGCTTTCCTTCTCGCGGTTGCATTGGGCTACGACGCGGGCCTTCGCATCGGCGAAGCGGTCAATCCGAGCCATTATCGCTTCTGGCATCCGACGGGAACGGCAGCGACCTTCGGCGCAGCGATTGCCGCCGGTTCATTGCTCCGGCTCTCGTCCCCCCAAATGCTGGATGCGTTGGGAAACGCGGGCACTCAGGCGGCCGGCTTGTGGGAGTTCAACGCGGATGGTGCGATGAGCAAGCACTTGCATGCCGGTAAGGCGGCATCCAACGGGATTCTCTCGGCGGATCTGGCAAAGTGCGGATTTACAGGTGCGACGCGCATTCTCGAAGGCGAACGTGGATTCTTTCGGGCGATGAGCAACGGCCACGACACCAGCCGCATCACCGATGAACTTGGCTCAAAATGGAAGATCCGTGAGAACTGTTTCAAGCTCTATTCTTGCTGCGGGCACACCCATTCCGCAATCGATGCAGCGCTCGATTTGCGCGCGCAGCTTGGATGGACCAATCGGGAGGCGGCCGGGAAAGTGGCTCAGATAGAAATCGATACGTACGGGCCAGGCTTCGAGATTGTAAAGGAACTGAACCCACCCAACCCATTTCGTGCGAAGTTCAGTTTGGCATATGTTACAGCAGCGGCATTTCTCGAAGGGCGGGTCGGCCTGGAACAATTTGGCCCGGAGCGGTTCGGCGCAGAAGGCGTAGTCGATCGTGGTATCGCGGCGCTTTTGCCTCGTGTGCGAATCGCTATTTCCGATGAACTCACCGCGCGGTACCCCGCAGCGTGGCCCTCGCGGATCCGGCTGACGTTGAAGGATGGCACGCTACTGAGCGGCGCCAGCGACTATCCGCGCGGCAACCCAGAGAACCCGATTTCTACCGCAGCGCTGCGAGAGAAGTTTCGCACGCTCATTGAGCAGCGCTTCGGCTCCGCTGTCGCGGATCGCGCCATCGCTGCCGTGCTGCGGATTCTTCACGCAAGCGATATGGCAACCGTTTTCAGCAATCTGATTTGATCGAACTATGTCCACCACAGCGGCCAAACTGACCGACGACAGTCACTCGCAGCACTGGGCAAGCGACATCTACGACGTATTCAAAGCCCAAGGCGTCGAGATCGTTTCCTACGTTCCTGACGCGGGCCACACCCATCTGATCAAACGGTGCGAGTCCGACCCCGAGATCCACGCGGTAACGCTGACCACCGAAGAAGAAGGAGTCGCCCTCGCCGCGGGGGCCTATCTGGGCGGGAAACGCGCGGCGCTCCTGATGCAATCCAGCGGTGTGGGAAATTGTATCAACATGATGTCTCTGGTGAGGACCTGCAGTTTCCCGTTTCTGAGTCTAATTACGATGCGTGGTGAGTGGGGCGAGTTTAATCCGTGGCAAGTGCCGATGGGGCAAGGCACGCCCGCCGCGTTGACCGCGATGGGTATCATCGTTCAGCGGGTGGCAGAGGCCCGGGAAGTTCGCGACACCGTTCTGGCAGCGACGAAGCTGGCTTTCCAGAGCTACTGCGGAGTCGCGGTTCTATTGTCCCAGCGGTTGATCGGCGCCAAGCAGTTCCTGGAGTAACACGATGCAAGACCCGTCGCTCCTGTTAAATCGCCGCGCGGTCGTGCGCGAACTCTTGCGCGAGCGTGGCACGATGTTACTGGTGTCCGGACTGGGCGCGGCGGCATGGGATGTCACCGCCGCAGGAGACCATGCGCTCAATTTTCCATTGTGGGGAGCGATGGGTGGAGCAGCTATGCTGGGTTTGGGCCTCGCGCTGGCGCAGCCTGCGCGCAAAGTGCTGGTGATTACGGGCGATGGAGAAATGCTTATGGGCATGGGCAGCCTGGCCACGATCGCAGTGCAGCGCCCGCATAATTTACGCATTGTGGTACTCGACAACGAACGATACGGCGAGACAGGGCAGCAGCGAACGCACACCGCGTCGGGAACAGACTTGGCTGCGGTCGCCCACGCTTGCGGATTTCCTCATGTGCGCACCATTCGCGCCGAGAATGAAATCGGAGGACTGCGCTCGGATATTCAACAAATGGATGATTTGTTTCTAGCGGTGGTGAAGGTAGCTCTCACCCACGACCCGTTCGGATTGCCCCCGCGAGATGGCGCATACCTGAAGAATCGCATGCGCGGTGCCATCCTCGGAGCAGACTCGATTCTTCGATAACTTTGCGCGAGACAGAGAACCTATGGCCGAAATCAATCCCCGATTCATCCAGCACCGAGAACTGAGGCAATCCCTGCGTGAGCTGTGCGGTCAGTTCGGCAGCGATTATTGGCAGCGGAACGAGGAAAAGTCGGCCTACCCGGAGGAATTTGTCGCCGAACTTACGAAGGCTGGCTGGTTGGCAGCGTTGATCCCCGAGCAATATGGGGGAGCCGGGCTCGGGTTGGTTGAGGCGTCCGTAATTCTAGAAGAGGTCAATCGTTCGGGAGCAAATTCCGGCGCCTGCCACGCTCAGATGTACATCATGGGGACTTTGTTGCGACATGGCTCGGAGGAGCAGAAGCGGAAGTACCTCCCCCAAATTGCTTCCGGCGAGTTGCGGCTACAGTCATTCGCGGTGACCGAGCCCACCACAGGGACGGATACGACCAAGACCAAGACTTTTGCGGCGCGAAAGGGTGACCGTTACGTTGTGAACGGTCAGAAAGTGTGGATCTCGCGCATGCAACACTCCGATTTGATGTTGCTCTTGGCCCGTACCACGCCCGTCGAGCAAGTTGCGAAGAAAACAGAAGGACTGTCGGTTTTTCTCGTCGATCTGCACCGCTCGGGCGGCGCGGGCCTGACGGTGCGCCCGATTCGCAACATGGTGAATCACGAAACTAACGAGGTGTTCTTCGACAACTTCGAAATTCCTGCGGAGAACTTGGTAGGCGAGGAGGGAAAAGGACTCCGTTACATTCTAGACGGGATGAACGCGGAACGAATCCTGATAGCCGCCGAGTGCGTCGGCGATGGTTACTGGTTCATTGACAAGACCCGCAAATATGCGAACGACCGCGTCGTATTCGACCGGCCGATCGGCCAAAACCAGGGAATTCAATTTCCCATCGCCCGGGCCTACGCCAATGTACTCGCGGCGGATGCGATGAGGTACGAGGCCGCGCAGCTTTTCGATGCGGCGCAGCCCTGCGCCGCGGCAGCAAACGTTGCAAAACTGCTCGCTGCGGACGCGTCCTGGGAGGCGGCCAATGTATGTCTGCAAACACACGGCGGATTTGGTTTCGCCTCGGAGTACGACATTGAGCGAAAATTCCGCGAAACACGCCTCTACCAGGTGGCGCCGATTTCGACAAACTTGATTCTGTCGTATTTGGCGGAACACGTACTTGGTTTGCCCAGGTCTTTCTGAGATGAGACCTCTCGCGGAAAAATGGGAATGGTTATGAACAACTCTGATCCTACCCTTCCGTTCAGTGGCCTCCGCGTCGTCGCGCTCGAACAGGCGGTCGCTGGCCCGTTTTGCTCGCGCCAACTCGCGGATATGGGCGCCGACGTGATCAAGGTCGAGCGGACAGACGGGGGCGATTTCGCGCGGCAATACGACAGCGCGTTGAATGGGCTCTCGGCATACTTTGCGTGGCTCAATCGGGGAAAGCGCAGCGTGACGCTGAATCTCAAGGAAACCTGCGATCGCAACGTTTGCTCGAAGTTGATTGAGAGCGCGGATGTGTTCATCCACAATCTGGCGCCCGGCGCGGTGGAACGGATTGGATTTGGTTACGATCAGCTCGCGGAGCGCTGTGGGCGGCTGATCTGGTGCGGCATCTCTGGTTATGGCCCCGACGGACCCTACCGCCTTAAGAAAGCGTACGATTTTCTGATACAGGCAGAGTCAGGCGTGGTAAGCCTGACGGGAACTCCTGATGCGCCGGCAAAAGTGGGCGTTTCAATCGCCGATATCGCTGCGGGCTTGTATGGCTATTCGTCGATCCTGGCGGCGCTCATCAATCGCGAGCGAACCGGGCGTGGCGAACGCATCGATATTTCGATGCTGGAATGCCTCACGGAATGGACGATGCCGGCCCTCTATGCCTGGTCTGGCACAGGGAACGTTCCGGCACGCGCCGGGATGCGCCACAACATGATCGTGCCCTACGGCGCTTATGCCTGCGCTGATGGTGCCGTGAATCTGGCAATACAAAATGAGCGCGAATGGCGGCGCTTTTCCCGCATGGTGCTGAACATGCCCGCGCTCGCGGATGATCCCCGCTTCGCCAGCAACGCCGATCGGCTGCGAAACCGCGCCGAACTCGAAGCTCTGATCGAAGGTCATTTCCGAAAACAGACGAAGGCTGAGATCCTCGCACGCTTGGACGAGGCGGACATCGCAAACGGGACCGTGAACGACATGTCCTCTGTGAAAGAACACGCGCAGCACACTGCGCGAAAGCGCTGGGTGAACGCGGCGTCTCCTGCGGGAATGATTTCTGCATTTGTGCCGCCGCATAACTTGCTGCGCGCTCCGGCGCGGATCGGAGCGGTACCTGCGCTTGGCGAGCATACGCAGGAGATCCTGGCAGAGATGGGCGAAGGATCACGATGACAGTCATCGTCCGGCAAGAAATTCCGTTCCGGCTGGAGCGCAGCACGCTGTTTGTGCCCGCTGCGAATTGGGCGATGATCGAAAAAGCTGCCGCCGCTGCCACCGATGCCGTGTGCATCGATCTGGAAGATTCGGTCACGCCCGAGCAAAAGGTTGCCAGCCGGGCGAATGTTGTCCGCGCGTTTGTGGAGTTGCACTTCGGAGACCGGCTCAGAATTTTCCGGATCAACGGGCTGGACACACCCTACGCGTATCGCGACCTGATTGAGATCGTCGAAGTTGCGGGAGACCGCATGGATCTGGTGATGGTTCCGAAGGTGGATTCCGCCGATCATGTGAATTTCGTGGACACGCTTTTGACACAGATCGAAATGCGCTCCAGGCAACGCAAGCGGATTGGAATAGAGGCGCAGATTGAAACGGCGAGCGGTTTTTTATCTATCCGGGAAATCGCGCAGGCATCCTCGCGCCTGGAGACTTTGGTTTTTGGGCCGGGAGATTACGCGGCTTCGCTGCAGATGCCATCGAGTGGCGTTGGTGAATTCGACGAATGGGATCAGGCGTATCCCGGACATCGCTGGCACGCGGTGATGCATGCGATCGTCGCCGCAGCACGGGCCAGGGGCTTGCGCTGCGTGGACGGCCCATTTGCGGCCTACCAGGACGTGGCCGCTTTCGAGCGGTCCTGTCGAATCGCCCGGGCCATGGGCTTTGACGGAAAACAATGCATTCACCCAGCCCAATTGTCAGCTGCGAACGCGGCGTTTACACCCTCTGCGGAGGAAGCGGCGAAGGCCGAAAAAGTGCTGGAAGCATTTGAGCGTGCACAAGCAGAAGGGCTTGGCGCCGTGAGCCTGGACGGGAAAATGATTGATGCTGCGAGTGTGCGGATTGCGAAGACAGTTGTGGAAAAATATCGGCTGAAACGGTTGTAGTCGAGCGCGTATTTTCGCGCAGGAACAAAGATAGAGGAGTGAGTATGAGCGAGCCAAACGGAGCTGCGGGGCGTTGCTATGAAGATTTTGAGGTCGGAATGGTGCTGCGTCATTCGTTGGGGCGGACCGTGACCCAGACGGATAATATATGGTTCACGCTTCTGACGGCGAATACCAACCCGATTCACTTCGATGCACATTATGCGGCGCAAACAGAATTTGGCAAGCCACTCGTGAATTCTACATTTACGCTGGCACTCGTAACCGGACTGTCTGTCGCAGACGTGTCGCGAAACGCAATAAACCTCGGTTGGGATGAGATACGAATTCCTACGCCCGTATTCGAAGGCGACACGATCTACGCCCAAACGCAAGTGCTAAGCAAGCGTGAGTCGCGATCACGGCCGCAGATGGGAATCGTCGAAATCAAGACGACTGGCTTCAAATCGGACGGGACTGTGGTCATGGACTTCAAGCGCACAATATTGGTTTACAAACGCGGCCACGCCCCGCATCGGCCTGTTCCCGCCATCTTACCAGCACCGCAGCGACCGGATTAGGAAGATCTTCTCCGCCAGGAAGTAGTAATCGAGTGCGCGCCGCTCGAATTTCGTTTTGCTGGCGTCGCCAAAGACGAAGCAACTCGTGACCGCATTCAGTCGCTCAACGACAACTGCGTGGCGCTCGGGGCACAGGGTGCAGACGTGCTGCAAATGGTCCTAAGGCAAAGCGCAAAGGTGGCGTTAGTGGGGCGGCAATTGGGATAGCGGCTGCTTTGGGATTGAGGGACTTGATGACGAGCCCGCTGTTTGGCGTGTCGCCGCACGATCCTCTTGTTTGCCGCCGTGGCTGGCCTTCTGATAATAATAGTTGCGCTTTTGGTATCCTGCATTGCTGCGCGCTGTGCGATGCTCATTGACCCGGTCGTGGCCCTACGTTACGAATAATTCTCCTCCTTTCATCCGCATCAATCCTGTTTACATGCGGAACTCCTTCTAAACACCCCCGCAGTCCGCTTCGGGGAAGCCAACTCGTCAAGACTCCGCTGCGTTCTCACTCCCGCTGGTACAGAAACCCCCGGTCACGTCAGATTGAAAACGAATTGGTACCGCTATCGCAGGCGTACGGCCTCGGTCTACTTCCTTGGTCGCCCCTGGCCATGGGTCTCTTAGCTGGGCGGTATTCAGACGGCTCTGGTTTTCCAGCCGATTCGCGTGCGACTTTGCGCGGTGGCATATACGCGGATCTCCGCGCGTGCCCGCGTCAATCTTGCCGGACTTCACTTGTTTTTCTTTGTTCTCGGCCCTCGCGTCCCAATAACTCTGGACGGCGGCCTGCATCCTCTTATCGATGTCCAAGCGCTCTCTCCATCTCCTGTTCGCCGATTCCGTATATCTCAAGGGCGAGCTGCGTTGTACGTTGCCGGTCGCGCGCACGAAATGCCTTCGCCAGTTCCTTCGCCTGGAACTTAGTTATGGACCCAGGAGCTGGGACACGAATCCGCCGCAGATATTGCGCCTGGAACCGCAGATAGCCGCCGCGCATGCGCACACCGTAGGACTCGACAAAAAACTGGCCCACGGCGGACATCAGCAGGCCTCCGAGGACTTCTAGATTCCATACATCGGACTCAATGAAATACAGATTGTGATGCGGATAGGTTTTGCCGGCATCGAGAACCGGATCCAGTATGTTCTTGGTATCCGCGATGTAGAGCTTCGGCTTTGCCGTCAGCGCGTGCGTCACGCGGTCTATGGTCTTATACCACCCACGCAGATTCTTAACCGCTGTGTGGCGTTTCTTCAGGGCGACCCCATATTTCTCGAAATACGCTCGCAGCTGGGGATATTTCTCCAGGTTCACCAGCCCGTCGCTGTTCCACGGATCTACCAGATAATGCCCCGACCACTCCATTTTTCCGTCGAAGATATCCCTGACCAGAGCCAGCTTCAGCAGCCGGGACGGCTCGACGAGGTGCGCATCTTTTGTGATGAACACGCTGTCGTTGCCGGTTGCAACGCCAATGCCCACCTTCGCATTGACCTCGAGCGCCGGGAAACGCTCCTCCAGTCGGCGCAGGAGCGCGAGCTGCTCCGGGGAATGGCACGGCCACGGGTCCGCGCCGTGAAACCACGTAACTACGCGCGCAACACGCAGCCCGTCAGCAACGACCATCGGCTTTGCGTTTGCAGCAGCTTCCAGTGCAGCCGAGAGCGTTTTCGGCAGCACATGCTCGACTTCCGGCCCGGCGCTGGCTACGACGGCTGAGCCTTGTTTCTGGCAGCGGATGACGGTGATGGCGGGATAGGCATCTACTTCATCATGAAATGCGTCGGCATTGTGCATCTCGATGACGACATCCACGGAATAACCGGAGGTCACCAGTTCGCGTAGTTCGGCTCCGTACTGATTTCGCATCCAGCGGTCGGCGCAAATAAACGCGCATGTGCCGCCGTCTTTCAGTTGGCGCAGCGCGGCTTCAAAGAAGGCGACGTAAAGATCGGCCCGGCCCCGCATCGTCGGGTAGGCGTCGCGGTAATACGAGGCGATTTCTTCGGGAATATCCTCGAGACGGACGTATGGCGGGTTGCCGATGACAAAATCCGCTTCGACGGTCGTTGCGTCGAAAAGATAATCGCCCGTCCTGACCCACGCATCCGCAAGACGCTCTGCTGCCGGTCGCTTGAGGCCATTCTTAGTCAGAATGTCTGCTGCCAGGCTCCGTGCACGCTCTGCACTCACATCATCGAGCTCGTAAGCAATCAATGCACTCTTGCAGTCCGAAAGCGGCCGGTTAAGTCTCTGACATGAATCAACGAGTCGCTCGATCATGGGACCAAGAAAAGCGCCATTTCGTGCGGCAGGTTCTACAGCGACACCGTCCACGAGATTCGCGTCGGACCTGTAGCCCGCCAGGTCCAGTAGCAGCTCCACTACCCAGCGTTTGGTGTAGACGACGCCTTTGGATTCCAGCGCGGCAAGCTGAGAAGCGCGCGACGGCACCAATAGTGGCAACTGCACCGCACGTGATGATCGCAACGCTATCGGGTTTTGCCTCACTACGACCTCGGCCTCGTGTTTGTTTTTCATGCTGATGGTAGGTAAGGGGGGAAGGAGCGCGTGGAAGCCTCTACCGAAACACGTTGCGGGCGTGGTACTCCAGATTCTCCAATGAAGGCTTCGCCCATTCTTCGTTTGGCTCTCGGAACGCCTGCCCTTGGAGTTTGTAGTAGTCCTTCCCGTTCTCGAATTCCTCTCTGATCCTTTTGCTCACTACAACACAGCGATCCTTCGGGTCCACGGTCAGATAGCCTTCATCGAAGAGCCGGTGGAGGTCGCTCCTCACTAGGATGCCGTTCGGGAGTTCATGGCGTTTTACCAGCGAGTACGGCTTAATGTGCGCGGCTTCCAGGACTGGCAGCGTGCGCTCTCCGGTCATCGCACACCTTCGCGAGTATGCGTCGGTAACGAGAATGCGAAACAAACCCTGGCCGAGCCGCGGGAAGACGATTTGGGGTTTGCCGAACCCGTGAGACTCAATCGCTGCAAGCGTAGCTGTTCCCGGCTCCAGAACTGCCGCACGACTCTGCGTCAGTCGTTCTGACGCTGCGTCCCAAAGCCCCTTGCCCGTTCCGGTTTCTGAATCGTAGCCTTTGCCAGTAACGGTGTTTAGCTTGAAATCTGTTGGACAAGGAATCCAATCCGTTCGATTCCAAAAGAAGGGTTCGCCCAGCATTATGCAACCAATGGTCGGGTTTTCGTTCGGTGCAATGGGGCCGCGTCGGTAGTATGCGATTCGCTCTCGCATTTCGGATTGTGATCGCACGCCGTTCGCTTCACCGAATGTGTCCCAAACCAGATTCAACGGAAGTTGAAGAAACCGCGTGAAGAAACCGCCACCAGCGATGAAGTTGTCCGGCGAATGGAGCTTGAAAAGCAATAGTTCGCCGGGTTGCAGCGCCTTGAACGGGGCGTCTGGCGATGGACGCCAAAAGTTCACTTCCTCGACTTCGGCCTTCGAGGCATGGAGAGCAAACCAGTCTTTGTCTGTAACGGCGACGTAGAGGCGCATTCGTAGTAACTACAGAAAAAGAGAAATATACCCTACGCCTTGCGCAATGGCCACGACTTGTGTGCGCGCATCACCCTCACGAAATCCCCAACGCACATCCCCGCCATCTCTTGCCGGTGTCGTCGGCGCGTGATAAATCCCGTTTAGCCTAGCCATCGATCTGACTCGTATGACAGGCTCAGTTCGCTGTGGTACCAGAACAGACGACCCGATTGTAGAGTCAGGTCGATTTTCGCGAATGCCGTCTGCGATTACACGAGCGATAGGGTCGATTTCTGTCGCTCACGGCGAACGCCGTATGTGCTTTTCGCCGCCGCTCCAACGCCTGTCGGCCCGGCGACCGATTGGCTGTGAACGTACTAGGGCGCACCCATACTCAACGGGATCTAAATTTCTCTTCGGTACTTTCCGTTCCCTGGGAACTTGGGCTACTCTTCTCGGGGCTGTTTGGGACAGTTAGAGGGTAGCGACTACATCCATTTCGAACTTGACATAAGAATCATCATGGTGCATAAGTCTAATGGAAGAAGAGAAGCATTCAATCTCTGATGCGGCAAGGCTGTTGGGAATTCATCGCGGGACTCTACGCAGATGGATTAATCGGCGGGTCGTTCCGCGACCGATTTCTGAGGATGTTGCCGGTTCGCGACTGCGGTATTGGACAGCCGCAGGATTCGCTCAAGTCAGACGGTACAAAGAAGAGCATTTCCGAGAGGGCCAAGGCAAAAGATCCAAGTCCGGAAAGCGAACAAAGTGAGCTAGCGGAACGCGCCCGTGCTCTAACACGAACGCGTCCCTGACCACCATCACCTCACGGGGAGGCAACGATGGCTGCAAGAGACGTTATCTATTTCCCTATGCGGGCGCAACTCGCGAAGCGTTCATTTTTTCCAGCTCGAATCCCTTCCGCACCGTTCATTGAATCCCCTCCCTAAGTGACCCACAACTGTCTTTATCGGTCCTGGTCGGGCTTTCGACCGTCTCGCTCTCCGTATATCCCACCACGTCTATTAACCATCGGACTGCGACGGTCCCGCCGCAAGCAGCTAAGGAGATTCAAATGCAAAAGGCGCATCTCTACGAACCAATTCTGTTGGTGAATCGAGGCGTTGACGAAGCCGTACGTGGCCTGGAACGCCTCAAGCGGGCCAAGGACTCGCAGCTCGATTCTTCGTGCTTCGACGAAGAGCTCGTGGTTTTCGAGGATCATCGGGCGCGGCTCAATGCCTATTTCTGTAGCACCCTCCAGCGCTCGGAGCAGCGGGACTCCGTTCCATTTGAAACCCGGCATCGCGAATTCGAGAAGCGCACCCTGGACGAAGTGCAGGTCTATCGTGACGTGCGGATCGTCGAAGATCGCCGGCGCATCGAGGGAAAACCACCCATGGTGCGGTTCTTTACACGAGAAGAGCAGCGGGAATGGGAACGACAGTACCCCACGCCTCGTGATCCGCAAAGCGAACCGCAGCGTGGCGGAGGAGACCAGCCATGAAGCTCGACCTCTTCCGAGAACTCGCGGACTTGAACCGGGCATTTGAAGAGGTAATCCGTGGACTTGTGCGAATGGAGAAAGTAGGCCACTTCCAACGTGACCTGATCCGTTATGCCCGGGCCGACGTAGAAACCGCCCGTGTAGACACCAACCGGGAGTTCTTCGACAACTTTGAAGCCCTGGTCGAGGACGATGCGTCGTGGGCTTACCGCTTTCAGCGCGAGTACAAGCAGAAAACCAAAGACCCGGATGACGTCTATTTCGACATAAAGGATTCCGAGGAGAGGCGCAAGAAGAAGGGATTGCCGCCGCGCATAGTGATCCTTCCCAATTGGGAGTTTAACGACGAGGAGCGCTACGACGAAGAGCAGGTGGAGCGAAAAAAACAGGTCGCGAGGAGGAAAGCGAGTGCGATCAATAGGCCCAGGGTCAGCCCTGCAAAGGGCAAAAAACGGCCGCAGGCTGTCGTTGCTGCCGCGTCCGAAGGTGAGGGCAAGCAATGAAAAAGAAGAAAGCAGCGGAGACGCAGAAAGACTTGCCCAAACCTGGGAAGCAGTATCCCGGAGTCCACGGCAAAATCGTAGACTGGGCCGAGCACGTGTTTGAGGAAGGGATGATGTACGTGCGGGTGCGCTTCACGGACAAGACCGAACTTTGCTGGGTGATGCAGACGGCTCACGTAATCAGGGAAGCCGACCTGAGTGACTGGAAAACGGGAGACTGCAAACAATTGGCGGTGTACGCGGAGAACGAAATCGGTTGGCCTGAGTGAATTGGAAACGGCTCTCGTTAGAAGGCCTGAACTGCTG
>Ga0210398_10001273_pt1 | contig 26449 bp, 32 predicted proteins | sample IncBWC4OmetaG_FD_161047 | JGI IMG/M metagenome (GOLD analysis project Ga0210398, IMG submission 161047) | Forest soil microbial communities from Barre Woods Harvard Forest LTER site, Petersham, Massachusetts, United States - Inc-BW-C-4-O | ecosystem: Environmental > Terrestrial > Soil >... | reverse complement strand
GGTCAGCACCGAGGAGCCTCTTCCGCAGATTCCGACTCCATACAACAGGGGCCCGATGACGCGGATCGCACGTCTGTGTCCTCATTCGGGGCAACACACCGCGTGCTGGAGTTGCCGATTTTGTTATCGATCCAACGAAGAGTAACAGCCCTTGCGTTCAATAGACTTCCCACTTCCGGGTCATTACCGGCACTGGAAGTAGAACCTCCAATGGGTCGCTGGTACCCCCTTCGGTTACCGCGGATTCCCCGAACCACCCAGTTGCGTCGGAAGGCCCTTTGCTCCTACAGTGGCTGCCATGACACCCACCGATCGCCGCAGCTTCCTCAAACGGACCGCCACGCTCGCGGGCGCATTTTCCGTCAACAGCCTCTTCCGCCAGGCGCATGCCGCCGATTTTGCCGCCGCGGCCAACCGGGTCCGCGATCTCGCGCCGGCCGAAGTCGCCCAGAATGAGGATTACTGGAGCGTGATCCAGCGCGCCTACTCCGTCAACCCGAACCTCATCAATCTCAACAATGGCGGCGTCTCCCCGGCCCCCATCGTCGTCCAGGACGCGGTCGAACGCTACAACCAGCTCTCCAACGAGGGGCCGTCCTATTACATGTGGCAGATCCTCGACCAGGGACGCGAGCCTCTGCGCGAGAAGCTGGCCAACCTGGCGGGCGCCAAACCAGGCGAGATTGCCATCGATCGCAACTCCACCGAAGCGCTCAACACCATCATCTATGGCCTCCCGCTCAAGGCCGGCGATGAAGTCATCGGGACGAAGCAGGACTATCCCAACATGATCCAGGCCTACCGCCAGAGGGCCGAGCGCGACGGCATCGTTTACAAGCAGATCAGCTTCGACTTTCCCATCGAGGACGACGCCGTCATCGTCAAGGCCTACGAAGACGCGATCACGCCCCGCACCAGGATCATTCATGTGACCCACATGGTCAACTGGGTCGGCCAGACCATGCCGGTTGCGAAGATCGCCGGCATGGCCCATGCGCACAACATCGAGGTCATCGCCGACGGCGCGCACTCCTTTGGGCTGATCGACTTTAAGATTCCCGACCTGCACTGCGACTATTTCGGCACCAGCCTGCACAAGTTTCTGTCTGCGCCGATTGGCACCGGCATGATGTGGGTCAGCGAGGACAAGATTGAGAAAATATGGCCGCTCACCTGTAACTCCACCCCTCATTCGGCGGATATTCGCAAGTTCGAAACCCTCGGCACGCGCAGCTTTCCCCTCGAACAGGGCATCGGCGAGGCGATCAACTTCCACGAAGGCATCGGCTCCGCGCGCAAGCAGGAACGCATCTTCTATCTCAAGAACTACTGGGCAACGCGCGTCCAGTCCATCCCCAAGGTCAAGCTGCACACCTCGTTGCGCCCGGAGTATTCCTGCGCGATTTGCGGCGTTTCGATTGACGGCATGACCCCCCAGCAGGTGGCCGGCGCGCTCTTCGACAAGTACAAGATCCATACCGTCGGCATCGTCTGGGAAAACATCAGCTGCGTGCGCGTGACCCCGCATGTCTACACCACCCTGCCCGATCTGGATAAGCTGGTGCGCGCCATCAGCGAGCTGGCGCAGGCGTGAGTTTGCGGCGAAGCTGGAATGGAAGGCATGCGGGCGTTCGTCGATACTTCCGGCGCTGAACCGGTCCGCGGATTTCTGCATCCGGCGGCGAGCGCGAGCGCAGACGCCCTGGTTCTCACCCACGGCGCGGGCGCGAACTGCCAGGCGCCGCTGCTGGTTGCCCTGGCCGACGCGTTTGCCGCTTCAGGAACCACGGTGCTGCGCTGCGATCTGCCCTTCCGGCAGGCCAAGCCGCAGGGTCCGCCCATGCGCACCGCAGAGCGCGATCAGGCGGGGCTCAAAGCGGCGGTACAGGCGATGCGCCGGCAAACCCAGGCTCACCGGATTTTTCTTGCCGGGCATTCGTATGGCGGACGCATGGCCTCGATGCTCGCTGCGCGGGAGCCGGACCTGGTCGAGGCACTCCTGCTCTTGTCCTATCCGCTCCATCCGCCGAAGGCCCCGCAACAAATGCGCACGCAGCACTTCCCTTCGCTGGAGACGCCCGCCCTGTTCGTCTCCGGCACGCGCGATGGATTTGGCACCATCGCCGAGTTGGGGGCGGCGCTCCGCCTCATCCCGGCGCGAACCCGGCTGCTGCCCGTGGAAAGCGCGGGGCATGAACTGATCGGCAAACGCAATCGGGACGAGCTGCCGAAGGTTGTGGCGGAGGCATTTCGAGCTTTTACCCGCCTCCCGGGTTAGACGTTCACCTTCTTATCGAGAACAAACATCTTCACCGTCTCCCGCAGCACGCCGTCGGCAGCCATGGCTTCCGCCGTAGCCGGGGATCTCATGGATTGGTTGTAGTGATCCACGTCCTTCACGTCCATCATGACGGCGGCCCAGTTTCCCTCCAGTCCGTAGTGAACCGGGCCGGTGGCGCCCATGCTCTTGAACAACGGACCGTGCGTCACAAAAGTCTGCTCCCATTTCTTCGCATCCTTACACTGCGCGACAACCAGCATCCTGGCCATGGTCTCTGTACCTCTTTCGTGGATTTGAGGGAGGACGAGATCATACACGCCGTTCGCAGTGTCAGGCGTCGGTTATCCGCGGCACGAATGATGTTCGTACCAGTGTCGCTGGGCGATCGTTGCTGCGTGCGCACCCTGTCTTCTTCCGCACTCCCCTGCAGCGGCGTCCCTTAATTGACCGAGAACTTCTCGACCGGCCGGGAGGCGGACAGCTCGGCAAGGGATGGACGGTTCCCGTTGTCCAGGCGCAGATGCAGCGATTCGTTCTCAACGAGGATTGCGATGATCTGCTGCTCGATCTCCAGGATGCTCTCCTCGGCTTCAAACAGCATCCCGCGAATCCTGGCCGGATCCACTTTGCCGATCGCCTGTTCAATTTCCAGCAGTTGGGTGATGAGGTGGGCGGTATTCATGGGGATTTGGGCTCCTTGATGCGACGTTCTGCCAGTGTGCCCTCCGGGCCGGAAGCAGGCTGTGATGGATATCACGGGGGTAGGAGGAGCCTCACCCCGGGAGGACGGTGCCGGGCGGGGTCTGGCCGGACCTGAAAGCGCTGCCCGGCACTCCTCCCCGGCACCCTGAAGGAAAGTTCGCCTACCCGACTTTCGCGGTTTTGCGCGATTTGCGAGCCGTTTTCCGCGGACGGGCCACCTTTTCACCGCGGTGCGCGAACGCGTCGGTCAGCCGGTCGCCGAGCACGTGCAGACGGAGGAAGTTCGTCGAACCCGACCGCGTCCGCGTGCCGGCCACGATGCCGAGGATCTCCTTGGGCTTCACGAAACCGCCTTCTTCCAGAACCGTCTCCGCGTGGTCGACCATCTGCTCGGCGGTCAGGAGCTTCGGACATTTAACCGCGTGCACACCCCACAGCAAACCCATGCGGTGAATCACCGATTCAATGCTCGAGAGCGCGTAGATGGGCGGCTTGGGACGGTATTTGGAGAGCTGGCGCGCGGTGGCGCCCGATTCGGTGAAGACGGCGATGGCGCTGACATCGAGGTCCTCGGCCGCGTGGGCGGCCGACTCGCAGATGGTCTCCGCGATCGATAGACGAATGCGGTTGCCGTGATGGGTCTCGAACGAATTGGAGTCGCGCAGATTGGACTCCGTTTCGCTCACGATCTTCGCCATCATCTTCACCGCTTCCACCGGATACTTGCCCGCCGCGGTTTCGGCGGACAACATCACCGCATCTGTCCCGTCGTAGATCGCATTGGCTACGTCGCTGGCTTCGGCCCGCGTGGGACGGGGGTTCTCGATCATCGACTCCAGCATCTGCGTCGCCGTGATGACCGGCTTGCGATACTCGGCGGCCCGCCGGATAACATGCTTCTGGATGGCCGGCACTTTTTCCGGCGGCATTTCTACCCCCAGATCGCCGCGAGCAACCATCACGCCGTCCGCGTTTTCCAGAATCGCTTCCAGATTCTCGATGGCCTGAGGCTTTTCCAGCTTGGCGATGATCCAGGTTTCGAGACCGAGCGCGGCGACGCGGAACTTCACGTGACGAACGTCTTCGGCGGTGCGCACGAAGGAGACGGCGATGGCGTCGACCCCGTGTTTCATCCCGAACTCAAGGTCTTCCTCATCTTTATCGGTGAGGGAGGGGACGCGGACGGGAATGCCGGGAAGGTTGATCCCCTTGTGCTCGCCGAGCATGCCCCCGTTGATCACTTCGCACTCCACCTCTTCCCCGGGAATTTCGATCACGCGCAGCTCGATCAGGCCGTCGGAGAGCAAAATCCGCGCGCCCGGCTCGAGGTTTTCCGCCAGCGTCGGAAAGGTCGTGGCGATCACCGTAGAAGTGCCGAGAATGTCGCGGGGGGTGATGGTGAGACGCTGACCGGCCTTCAGCTGAACCGGGATGCGGTTCTTGAGCCGGCCCGTCCGGATCTTGGGTCCCTGGAGATCGCCGAGGATGCAGACGTTCTTGCTTTCTTCGCGGGAAACCTTGCGGACCATTTCGATCAGCTTGAGTTTTTCGGGCAGCGTGCCGTGAGAAAAATTAAGGCGGGCGACGTCCAGACCGGCGCGGAGCAGCTCACGGAAAATGGTTTCGTTTGAAGAAGCTGGCCCCAGCGTGGCGACGATTTTGGCCCGGCGCAGGCTATCGCTTGCAACCGCCGGCCCTGACAGCGAGAAGTTCATCCAACCCCCAAAAAGGTTTGACTGAAAAATTTTGCGTTCGGTGTGACGGGGACCCGAACCGATTTTACCGTGCGGCGGCGGATCGGGCGGCGTGGGTAGGCACGGCAGACGAATTTGATGGCGAATTGGCGCCCACCAGCGATGGATCCCCCGGGAATTCCTCGTTCGGAACCGAGACCGGGCGGAGATCCGGAAAGGGGAACAGCTGCGCATTGAATTCGGCGCCGATCAGCACGCTGAGCGAAATCATGTAGAGCCAGACCAGGGTGGCAATGCCCGCGCCCAGGGATCCGTAAACCACCGAGTAGTCCGCAAAACGGGTCACGTACCAGCCATAGAGCAGGGTCGCGATGAACCAGGAGGCCGTGGCAATGGTCGCTCCCGGGAGAGTCTCCCTCCAGTGGCCGTTGAAGAAGGCCCTGGAGCCGCCGCGAGTGGGATGTTTGTGGCGCGGGATGCCAACGTGATAGATCAGCGTGAGCGACATGATGCTGGCCAGCAGCGCGATGCCCCAGCGCACCAGACGCCAGAACAGGATGACGTACAGGTGCAGCTCGTGCTCCGAGTTGGCGATCATCCAGTGCTCGATGAAGTGGCCGAACGTCAGGAACGCCGTTGCGGCCGCCATCGGCACCATCGTTCCAGGCACCAGCAGAACAGCAGCGAGGCGCTCCTGCCAGAATCCCCATAGCCCGCGCGGCAGACGGTAGGCGCGCCGGAAGCCTTCCATCAGCGAGAGCAGTACCCCCATCGCGGCGAACAGGCTGACGAACAGGCAGCCCCACACAATGCGCACCGACCGGGTGTGATAGCTGATGAAGTAGTTCTGCACCAGCAGCATGGTGTCCGGCGGCAGCACCTGCTGCAGCGCGGCGCGCAGAACACCGCGGATATTGTCGCCCGAAGGCATGACCGCGAACAGCGTCGTGACCACGACCAGCGCGGGAAAAACGCTGAGCATGGCCGAATAGGCCGCGGCCTTGGCCATGGAGAAGGCGCTGTGGCCGAAGGACGACCAGATGGCCCGCCGGAGATGCTCGAACATCCGCAGCATGAGAACAGGGTACAGGGTGCCGGGAACAGGGTACAGGAGTCCGGTGTCCGTGATCAGGAGTCAGGATTCTGCCTCGATCCGCCGCTCCTCACCGCTGATTTTCCGGTCACGGATGAACGCCTATCGGCCGCCCTTGTTATCGCCGCTGCCGCCCTTCCACTGCTCCAGGAATTGGGTGACGGAGTCGGGGTCCATGTGCCGCATCTTCTCGAATTCGCCGTTCGCCTGGCTGTAAACAAGCCGCCCGTGCCCATCGAGAACCGCCAGAGCCGGGACGCCCTTTTTCAGCGGAACCTCATACTTCTCGGCAACGTCGACATTCTTGTCCATGCGGCCGATGTCAATGTCCACCAGCACGTAGTTCGCGTTCAGCAGCGCGTCGTTGGGCGCGCGATGGAAGTAGATATCGAGCACCTGGCAGTCGCCGCACCAGTTGCCGCCGAAATCGAGAATGACTCGCTTGTGCTCGCGAGCGGCGGTTGCCAGCGCCTCGCGAATTTCTGCTTTGGCGTCGGCGTTCTCGGCGTAGATGTGGCGCGGTGTGAACTGGGCGAAGGCCGGTACCACTGACAGAGCGGCAACCAGGGCCAGGATGGCTCGCGGAGTTTTGGAGGTCATAGTCGGTTCGGGTCAGACTTGCGGTTCCCCTCGGTACAAGGATGCCACAGGCGAGGCGGAAGACGCAGTTCTTCGCGGCGGTGGGCATTGGCTGGCTATTTCACTTCCCTGCAGCGAAAAGGCCCGCGTTTGGCACGCGGGCCCTGCGCTTCGGGAGCCAGTGGTTCTCTAGCGAGGGTGACCGCCGGGGTGACCCCCTCCGTTGAATCCGGGGCTGTGTTCCCTGCCGCCATCGTGGCCGGCGTTGCCGATGTGGCCTCGTCCATCGCGCGCTTCATTGGCGCGAAACCCGGAGAAAGGCCGCTCGCCCCGTCCCGGGAGGGGTCCGGCGTAACCGTGATGAGGATCGAAGCGGTTATCGACATGGCCGTAAAAACCGCGCGGGCCGTGGAACCAGGGACCTGCGCCGATGAAGATCCCACCCACGAACCAGTCGGGGCCGTAATAGCCGTACGGGGCACAGTCATACGGTGCGTAATCGAAATATCCGTAGGGGCAGATGGGCGCAGGTCCAATGTTGACGGCAATCTGGGCGGGCGCTGTGGACACGCAGCTCACCAGTGCCACGGTGAGAGCAGAGAATGCGAGCGACTTCCAACCGGTCTTCATGTCTGCGGAAACCTCCAGGGTGAGTCTAAAGGAGCGGTGTGAAGGTTCTCAAACCGCACAAACCGTCCTGGACGGGGTGCGTCCCTCGGTGCGAATGCCTGGATGCAGACGAGAGGTATGCGGCTGTGAAGACTTTTGAAAAGCGGCGGGAGAAGCGCCGAGGATTGGCGGTGGAGGTTCTGGTTTTTGTTGAGTGGGGTAAGCTACGATCCACGAAAGCCGAACTGATCGAACCTTCCAACAGGAGCCTCCAGTGTCAACCGCACCAGCGATCCCGCCGGACGACCCGCAGCGCAAACTCACGATTGCGCAAGCCGACAAGTTGCCTCACATCGGGCTGGTTGGCGATACGTACACGATTACCGTGACGGGCGAGGAAACTGCGGGGCGGTTCTGCGTGGTCGATATGCATGTGCCTCCGGGGGGCGGGCCGCCGCCGCATCGGCACGACTTTGAGGAGACCTTCATTTTGCTGGAGGGTGAGATGGAGGCGACGTTTCGAGGAAAAAAGATGACGGTGCGGGCTGGCGATACGGTGAATATTCCGGCGAATGCTCCGCATCAGTTTCACAATGCTTCGAGCGCCGCGGTGCGGATGCTTTGTATTTGCTCTCCGGCGGGGCAGGAGAAGTTTTTCATGGAGGTTGGGGTGCCTGTAGCCACTCGGACCACTGCGCCGCCGAAGCTGAGTGAGGAGGAGGAGCGAGTGTTGATTGCGAAGGTGGTCGGGCTCGCTCCGAAGTATCGGACGGAGTTGTTGCGGGAGGCTTAACTTCGACTGATTGTCGGACGCGCGTCGGACTTTGTCTGACGACGTCACGAGGGTCAGGAGGAACGCCGGATTCTTTCGGCTTTAGGATTTGGGAGGATGCGGACGAGTGTTCGTTTCTGATTCGGCTTGTTCGGGGGCGAACAGGTCACCCTTCAGACGAGGGGAGCCTGGGCGATTTCTTCGAGGACTTTGAGAGGGGAGATTTCCGGACGGACCATCGCTTCGGGCCGGACTAAAAACGTCTGCTCCAGCGCGTACTGGCCCGCCAGCACCGCGTGCGGCACGGTGTCGGTGTAGACCATCCACGAGGATCCGGGAGGAAACTGGAACGGATATTTCGGGCAGTCGGACTGGAAACGCGGATTCTCTTTCAGGAAATTGTGGAAGCGCATCATGAAATCGTCGTAGGGTGAGCGCTTGATGGAGGGAATCGCTGCACCCAGCCCAAGGGCGCGGGCCGTGGATTTTCCCATGCGCGAAAGCGCGGTGCCGGGCTTGGGCGCGATCTCTTTCGGGGCAAACTGGCGGACGGTCGCGGCGAACGGGTCGCTGACGATCCAGTCCCGCGTGCGCGTCGGGTTGATGTTGTTAAAGAAACGCAGAATCCGCGCGCCATAGGTGGGCCGCGTGGGAAAAGCGTCGGTGTGCAGCAGGTCGTTGCGGCGGCGCAGCGGCAGGTCCCGGTTCTGCTCTTCCTGCGGCCGAAAGCTGGCGTAGTCCAGCTTCCAGTGCTGCTGGTAAGGCGCCAGAAAGCGGGTCAGAAACTGCACCACGGAATTGGAGTAGCCGCGCATGATGCTCTGCAGCCGCTCGATGGCCGCCGGGTCGGCGGTCTTGCTGTCGAAGCCGCTCAGGCGATCGATCGCCGGTTTGTACGCGATGTTTTTGTGCAGCGAGCTGTCCGCCTGCTGCTGCCCCAGCAGGAAACTGATATCGCCGGAGGCGAGCGGAACCGGCGTTTCCGGAAAGTAGAGGATGTCGCCGGCTTCAAGCTGGCCGCAGAAGGCGCGCGATTCGTTCGGAGTCGGGGTCAGCGAGCTGGAAGGGATGCTGACGACGGCCATCTTACTCGTGCGCTCCCGATAATTTTCGCCGCAGCCAGGTGCCGGTGAAAAATACCAGCGAAAGCGCGAGCACCGCGCACCCCGTGGGGAAAGCCACGTAGAGGTAGCTGTCGGCGTAGCTGACGTGGTTGTGGCCGATCAGGTTCCAGCAAGCAGCGCGATGATGGCGAGGAAGCAGGTCGCAAAAAAGGCCAGAAAGCCGGAGGCGACCGAGAGCAGCAGCGAGGAAAAAAAGCCGAAATCGCCCAGCGGAATGCCGAGAAGTTTGGCGGGTTCAGGGGTCGGGGACATCGCAGAAAAGTCGCTGGTTAGGTAATTCGAACGCACGAACATTAGAATACAGACTTATGGCTGGAACCGCGCAAATCCCCTTGTATTCCGCAGCGAAAGTGGCACAGGAGGCCCAGGTTCGCGAAGCCGATAACGGCATGTGCTGGGCGACCTTCGGTGAGGTGCACAACAGCACCGACGAGCTGGAGCGGATTGTGCAGGCGGTGCCGGCCGTGGTCGCGGCGGCCCTGCGCCAGCGCGCCTGGTACTTTGTGCCGCTCGCGATCGGCGAGAACGACGATACCGTGGTCGCCCCCGACTACACCGTCGACCTCGGCGATCGTGCCATCTGCCATCGCAACGTGCGCTTCGCCGGGTCGGAGTGCATCTTTATCTCCACGCGGCTCATGCAGGATAAATTTGCCCTGGCTTTTGAGTTCCTCATCAACGTGGGCCACCACTTCGTGGATGTGGTCGGCGTGCCGCAGACCTTTGCCGACCTGGCGTGGTCCCAGGCCGGCACCGATGTGCGCGGCGAAACCAGCCAGGACGCGTGGGAGAGCCGCCGGCGCGCGCTCGACCGCAGCCGCGGCAACGAAGTCGACGAGCGCGCGAAATCCAGCTACTTCGAATCCACCTTTGCCGATGCGCTGGCCATCTACATGCTCTCGCTCACCGTGGATTTCGACTACGCGGATCTTCGCGAGCGGGAGTATCCCCTGCTCGCCGCCCCGGCTCTTGCCGAGCGGCTGCGCCTGGTCGCCGAGATGTTTCCTCCCAATGCCGGCTATGAGTTTGAGATCAGGTATCGCCGCAGAGGCTGAAACCACAGGCGCAGGAAATGTAATACATGCCTTGCCCTTGTAGTACAATTCCGGCATGAAAGCCACGGTCCAGGCTCGTCTTGACGATGAATCGCAGGCCGCTCTCAGGCAGCTGACCCGGCGGCTGGGGTGGAGCCCTTCCCGCGTGGTGCGTGAAGGACTGCGCCTCATGGCGGATCATTACGGCACGACGCCCAGGAAAAGGAAGATCGTCGGGATGGGTGAGTTCAGGGGCGGTCCTCCGGATCTTGCCACCAACAGGAAGCACCTGGAAGACCTGGGACGGTGAAGCCTGTCCTGCTCGATACCGGCGTGATTGTGGCACTGTTGCAGCGTGACTCCCAGCGTCACCAGGATTGCGTTCGTGCAATTTCGGCTTTGAGCCGGCCGCTCGTCACCTGCGAAGCGGTCATTGTGGAGAGCTGCCACCTTCTCAGGCGATTTCCGGGCGCACCCGAGGCGATCCTCGCGAATCTGAAGCAGGGCGAATTTGAAATTCCCTTCGCATTGTCAGAATCGGTCACCGAAGTCCGTACCATCATGCACAAATACCGTGACGTGCCCGCCTCTTTCGCGGATGCCTGCCTCATTCAGATGGCCGACGAACTGGACACGGGCGACATTCTCACCCTCGACACCGATTTCCTGACCTATCGCTGGCGCAGGACGAAACCGTTTGCAATGCTGATTCCGGCGAAGCGCTGACCGGCATTTGAGATTCGGGTACCGTGATCGCTTCCGATTCGTCGAACCAGCGCGCGCAGTTTGTACTACGCTGGACCCTGTGTTCGGGCGCGCTCGCAAATCGGCTGCTCCTCTCGACGAGGAATCCCTCTACAACTACGCGGTGAAGCTGCTGGGACAGCAGATGCGGACCGTCGCGGAAATGAAGCGGCTGTTGCAGCGGCGCGTCGAGCCAGGCGAGTCCGGAGCGGCCACGCTCGACGCAGTCATTGCGCGGCTCAGGGAGCGGAAGTATCTCGACGATGCCGGCTATGCCCAGGACTACACGAAACTGCGCCAGGAGAATGCCAGCTTCGGGAAGCGCCGCGTGCAGCAGGATCTGATGCGCAAGGGCGTGCAGGCTGCGGTGATTGGCAAAACCCTCGATGCCGCCTACCAAGACGTGAATGAGGAGGAGCTGGCGCGGCGGCATCTCGAGCGGAAACGCGTCAGGAAGCCGGCGAACGACAAGGAAGCCGCGCGGGTCATGCGGATGCTGATGCGGGCCGGATTCTCGACCGGGACGATCTATCGCATTTTGAAAAAGTGGGATGTGGAGGTCGAAGAAATTGAGGTGGCGGAGGAAGACCACAGTGATCAGTGACGCCGGATAACACCAGGGATCAAGGAATGGTGAAGAGGTATATTTTGACCGGGGCGCCGGGCGCGGGCAAGACAGCAATTCTGCGGCGGCTGGAGCTGGATGGGTTCGGCGTGGTGGAAGAGGCAGCGACGGATCTGATCGCGGCGCGGCAGGCTGAGGGAGTTGCCGAGCCGTGGCGAGAACCAGGATTTGTGGAGGCCGTCGCGGCTCTGCAGCGGCAACGGCTGGAACACGCGGCGCGGACCGCCGATGAGATTCAGTTTCACGATCGGTCGGCAGTGTGCACGGTGGCGCTGGCGCGTTATCTCGCGCTTCCCTGCCCCGATTCGCTGATGCGCGAGGCGCGTCGGCTGCGGCGCGACGGAGTCTTTGAGGGACGCGTGCTTTTTGTGCGGAACCTTGGCTTCGTGGAACCGACGGCGGTTCGGCGGATCCGCTTTGAAGAGACGCTGCGCTTTGAAGGGATCCACGAGGACACGTATCGGGAGCTGGGGTTTGACCTGCTCTTCGTGGAGCGCGGGTCGGTGGCCGACCGGGTGAAGGCGATCCGGGCGGCCTGTCGGTAAGATCGAATCTCGATGCCTGTCTTTGCCCTTGCGAGCACCCTGGTTTGCCTGGCAGCGGCCTTCAGCCTGCTGAGCCGGCGTGTGCTGCGCCTGCCCGTGACCGTCGGCGTGATGCTGCAGTCGCTGGCCATGTCGCTGGTCGTGGCCGTCGTGGGCCGCGCGGTGCCGGGGCTGCACACCCAGGTGGCGGCGGAGATCGGGCGCATCGACTTTTCGGCGATGGTGCTGCATGGCATGCTCGCCTTCCTCCTGTTTGCCGGAGCCCTGAAACTCGATTTGAAAGAACTGGCGAAGCAGAAGGCCGCGGTGGGCGCGCTGTCCGTGTTTGGCACACTGCTCTCAACGGGCCTGGTGGCCGCCCTGTTGAAGGTGATCCTGTCCGTCACGGGATTTCACGCGACCTGGGTTGCATGCTTCTTGTTTGGCGCGCTGATCTCGCCCACCGATCCCATCGCCGTCCTCGAGCTGCTGCAACGGGTGCATGCCCCGCGCTCTCTCGAGGCGCAGCTCGGAGGCGAGTCCCTCTTCAACGACGGCGTCGGGGCCGTCGTTTTCCTCACGCTGCTGGCATCGCTCGATGGCTCCGGCCATCCGTCGCTGGGCAGCTTCACGTGGCTGCTCCTGATCAAAGCAGGGGGCGGCATCCTGCTGGGGCTCGCTCTGGGCTTCATGGTCTATCGGCTGCTGCGCTCCCTCGACAGCTACCGCGTCGAGGTGCTCCTCACCCTGGCGCTGGCCATGGGCGGCTATGCGCTGGCGGATGCGCTGCGCCTCTCGGCGCCGCTGGAAGCAGTGGCCGCCGGCCTGGTCGTCGGCGGGCACGCGCGCCATCTGGCCATGTCCGGCGAAACCCGCGACCGCGTCGACGATTTCTGGGAACTGATCGACACCATCATGAATGTGATCCTGTTCCTCCTGCTCGGTCTCGAAATGCTGGCCATGCCCTGGAACTGGGAATACGTGTATGCCGGGCTGCTCGCGATTCCCGTGGTGCTGGGGGCGCGCTGGCTGAGCGTCGGCGCTTCGCTCGGCCTGGTGCGCGCCTTCCATAAGCCGGCCCGCGGCGCCATGAGCGTGCTCACGTGGGGTGGCTTGCGCGGCGGCCTGGCCGTGGCGCTGGCATTGTCGATTCCCCAGGGTCGCCCGCACGACCGGCTGCTCGCGATTACGTATATTGTCGTGGTCTTTTCCATTGTCGTGCAGGGGCTGACCATGAGCGGGCTGTTGCGCAGACTGGGGCTCGGCCGGGAGCCGTGAGAGCCTGGTGTGGAGTCCCGGAAGTTCGTCCAATCGGCGCTCTGTCCAATCGGTGCCCTGTCCAATCGGTGCTCTATCCAATCGGTGCCCTGTCCAATCGGTGCCCTGTCCAATCGGTGCTCTTTGGCTTGTATCGGAGCGCGACGGCACAGCCTGCGGAAAACCCCCAACACCTCAGCCGCAGCGAAGGCCAGGTTCACCCCATAGCAAGAAGCAAACTCCCCAGCCGCCCAACCGTCCATACGAATCAGCTTTCATTCTCACCGGAAGTACCCCTCGGTCCCATTGTGGGCGCGACCCTGCCGCTGCCGGAAAACTCGACACAGGTCACCCTACTTGCCCCACAGGCTTTGCAGAAGCACGGCTTGAAGTCACGCCGAGAGGTTCAAAAACAATCCCACCCCCAATGCCGGACAGCCAGGTTCACCCCATAGCAAGAAGCAAACTCCCCAGCCGCCCAACGGTCCATACGAATCAGCTTTCAATCTCACCGGAAGTACCCCTCGGTCCCATTTTGGGCGCGACCTTGCTGTTACCGGAAAACTCGACACTCTGCAAGGTCACACTGCTTGCCCCACAGGCTTTGCAGGGCACGACGTTCAGAGCTTGCGGAAAAAGGAATAAGTTCGGGGGCGCCGACCAATTGGGTATGCAAGACCATCACCCCGCCTCCACGGGTCGCACCCTGGGGCATCCTGGCCCGATCCGATTTTCGAATCTTTTTGCGAAATGCTTTTTTCCCGCAAGCCAGGCAGTCGTCCCGTAAAGCTCGCGCACTCTTCCTGGAGCCAACGCGCTCCGTCGCGTGGTTCAATGAATTGCAGAGACATCGCACGAATGCCGGTGATTTAAGCTCAGCATTCAGAAAAATGGTGCGTGTGCTATTCTGCGGCGTTCCTGATGAGTGAGCGAACGACTCCAATTCGAGTGCTGGTCGCCAAGCCGGGGCTGGATGGACATGACCGCGGGGCGAAGGTGATTGCCCGCGCGCTGCGCGATGCCGGGATGGAAGTCATCTACACCGGCCTCCGCCAGACGCCGGAGATGATTGTGAACGCAGCGGTGCAGGAAGACGTCGATTGCGTCGGGCTCAGCATTTTGTCGGGCGCGCACAACGCCATCGTGCCGCGCATTACCGCGATGCTGCGCGAGCAGGGCGCGGGCGACATTCTCGTGGTGCTGGGCGGCACGATCCCGGACCAGGACATTGCCTCGCTGAAGGAGCAGGGCGTGTCGGCGGTCTTTGGGCCCGGAACCTCGCTCGAGTCCGCGGTCCGCTTTATTCGGGAGAATGTGAAGGCCAGGGGCGTCGAGGTTTAGCTGCGCTGCGCTCGCCCGGCGTTCAGCACTCAGCCAGCCGTAATCAGGGCACCGGTGTCGAGGAAAGGTACATGCGGCGGGTCCGATTCAGCGGCGCGATCAGTCTCGATGGATACATCGCAACACCGCGGGGCGAATACGACTGGATCGTCCAGGATCCGGAAAGGGACTTCGCTGCGATGATGGCGGAGTTCGACACGTTTTTCATCGGGCGGAAGACCTTCGAGACCATGGTGCGGGCGCGTCAGGCTACGCCGCCAAAGGGAATCGAGTATGTGGTCTTTTCGCACACGCTCCAGGCGGAGGATTATCCCCAGGTTCGCCTCGAGCCCGACGCGGAGCCCGTCGTGAGCGAACTGCGCGCAAAGACCGGGAAAGATATTTATCTGTTCGGGGGCGGCGAACTGTTACGGACTCTGCTGCATGCGGGGCTCGTCGATCGCGTGGAGGTATCCGTGATCCCGGTGCTGCTCGGCGGCGGGATTCAGCTGCTGCCGGCGCCGGCGAAGCGCACGAAGTTACGCTTGCTGCAGGAACGGGTTTACCGGAAAACCGGAACGGTGCGGCTGGAGTACGAGGTGGTGCGGGACTGAGCCGCGTGGACTCCCGGCGTGCCGCGCCTCAGACCGATTGCGCACCCTGCGATTCGCACAGAAGACGGTGAGCCTCGTTGATGGAAGCCATCCGTTCGGTGGCGCGTTGCTGCTCGCCGAGGCTCGCGCTCTCCATCCGGTCGGGATGATAGCGGCTGGCCATTTTGCGATACGCCATTTTGATTTGCTCAGGTGAGCTGGTGAGCGTGACACCCAGCAGGCGGCAAGCGGCCTCGCGTGTGTGCGGACGCGCCACGGCTTCGTTGGCGTCCTCCTGTGCCTCCCCGTCGTGGGACAACTCCGGGCGCTGCGCAGCAAAACGCGGTTCGGGAACCGGCGGCCAGAACGCCTGCTCTTGCGGACCCGCGGCGACGGCCGGGACCACCGGGTCGGCGACAAAGAATGGGACGAAGGCGCTCAGCGGCTTCACGGCACGCGCCTCACGCTCGCGGATGTTCTGCAGCCCGCGCCGCCGCAGATAATTTTCCGACGCAACCGCGGCTCCGACCGTCCAGCTGTCGATGAAGAAGGCCGTGTCGGGCTCGGCATCCTCACCGAGAAGCTCTTCGATCGGGTTCAGAGAGCGGGATGCGCCCTCTGCCCCGTTCTCCCACGCTGCCGCTGCCGTCCATAGTGCCTGCTCGGCATAGCCCTGAACCGCGCTTACCCCGGGATCGAACGGAGGATGCACGCCAGAGTTATCGGCACTCCGCGAGATTTCTTCTGTAGCCGGCCGTAGACCGTGCTCCGGAAACCCAGCGCGGTGGAATTTTGAATCGCGATAGATGTATATACATCTATTCAGCCATGAAGACTTCTTCCCTTCCCGCTTTGCCCTGTCTGTGCGCCAGCTTCCGCCGCGCAACCCGGGCCCTCACCCAGCACTACGACGAGGCGATGCGGCCCGCCGGCCTGCGAGCGACGCAGTTCACCCTTCTGCAGGCGTTGTCGCTCACCGGAGAAGTCACCCAGGGGCGGCTGGGACAGATCCTGGCCATGGACAGCACCACGCTCACGCGCACCCTCGAAATCATGACCCGCCGCGGCTGGGTCGCGAAAAAACAGGGGAAAGACCGGCGCGAGCGCCGCCTGGGATTAACGAAGGCCGGCCAGGCGCAGTTCGAGCGCGCGCTGCCCCGGTGGGACAAGCTGCAGGCCGATCTGCGGCACAGGCTCGGAGCCGAGCCCTGGGACAGCCTCATGCAACTCACCAGGAACGTAACCACGATCGTTACAGAATAAGGAGACCTGCCATGAACAAGTACGCGAAGCTGAGTGCCGGGCTGATCGCAGCCTGGTTCGCCTTTTCCCTGATCGCATCGGCCCTGCGTGGATACAGCACCGCGCCCGGCGCGCCGCCCTTGCCGCTGGGGCTCGCGGCGCTGACCCCGATTGTCGTGTTTCTGTTGTGGTTCTTCGCCTCGCCGCGATTCCGGGAATTCACCCTGCAGCTCAGCCCGCGCGTGCTCACCCTGGTGCAGACCTGGAGGGTCGCAGGGTTCGTGTTCCTGGTGCTGGCGACCTACGGCATTCTCCCCCGTCTCTTTGCCTGGCCCGCGGGCTGGGGCGACATCGCGATTGGGGCCACCGCGGCCTTCGCAGCTGTAAAGCTGGCCACCCCGCGCCATCGCGCCAGTTTCATTGCCTGGCAAATTCTCGGTATCGCGGATTTGGTCAACGCCGTGGCGCTGGGAGCACTGGCCGGCCTGATCGAGCCGCACGGGATTCCCACCTCGCCGATGACGGTGCTCCCGCTGAGCCTGATTCCCACCTTCGCAGTGCCGCTGATGCTGATTCTTCATCTGATCTGCATTGCGCAGGCATGGCGGTGGCGGGCGCAGCAGGTGTCGCCGGCGACGGGGAATTTCCAGCCTTCGATCCTGTAAGTCTGGCGTGCGAGGCGTGGCTGCGGCGGGATAAGGCCCGCCTCAGCCGCGGTTCTTCCAGCCCGCCGCCATCCGCTCTTTCAGGATGCAGTGATCCATCACAACTTGGACGCCCGCGGCTTCGGCCCAGCCGGCAGCTTCCTCGTGGCACACGCCTTCCTGAAGCCAGAGGCGCGGGATTTTCAGGCGGATGACATCCTTCACAATTTCCGGAACGTGCACCGCTGCCCGGAAGACGTTGACGAGGTCGATCTCCGGGTGGGCGCCAACCGCAGCCTCGAGCGTGGGGTAAGCTTTTTCCCCCAGCGCCTCCTCGATCTGCGGATTCACCGGGATAATGCGGTATCCCTGCGACTGCATGAACCGCGAAACCCCGAGCGACGCCCGCCCTTCGCGGTTGGTCAGTCCCACCACCGCGATGGTGCGCGTCTTCGAGAGAATCTCGGCGATGGTCCCTGGCTCGTTCATTCCCTGTTTCGATGCGCGAGCCTCAATAGTTGACGATTTTCGCGAACGATTGCGGGTCGAGACTGGCTCCGCCCACCAGGGCTCCGTCGATTTCCCGTTCCGCCATCAGGCTCGTCGCGTTGTCCGGTTTCACGCTGCCTCCATAGAGGATGCGCAGACGATCGGCGGTCTCTTTCCCCAGCAGCTTCGCAACTTCCGCGCGGATCACCGCGTGCGCTGCGGAGGCGATCTGCGGCGTCGCGGTTTTCCCCGTGCCGATGGCCCAGACCGGCTCATACGCGATCACGACCGGCCCGGCTTCGCCCGCGGTGATGCCGGCCAGGACGCCCCGCGTTTGCCGCAGCAGCACTTCTTCCGTCTTGCCCGCTTCCCGCTCGGCGAGCACTTCGCCCACGCAGACGATGGGGATAAGCTCGTGGTGCAGCGCGGCTTTCAGCTTCCTGTTGATCAGCTCGTCGGTTTCGGCGAAGTACTGCCGGCGCTCGGAGTGCCCCAGAATCACGTGGGTGGCGCTGATGGCTTTCAGCATCAAAGGAGAAATCTCCCCGGTGTAGGCCCCCTCGTCCGCGAAGTGCATGTTCTGCGCGCCGATCGCCACCCCGGAGCCGGTCGCGGCGGCGATGACCACAGAGATAGAGGTAAAGGAGGGGCAGACGACGATCTCGTCGCGATCGTGGTTGGCGACCAGCGGCAGGAAATTCTTAAAAAATTCCTGCGACTGGGCCGGAGTCTTGTACATTTTCCAGTTGGCGGCGATCAGCGGCTTACGCGGCATAGGCGGTCTGGTTCCTCAGGGTGATTGTAGAAGAGGAACGGCCGGGGTACCGTGATCGCGGATACAGCAGAGGCACAGGCCGCCGGCCACACTGGGGTCACCTGACCGCGGATGAGATGACAAAGGGGAAGGGGTGGTTCGTGTATCGTGAGTTTGGTTCCATTTCCCAGGTGATGATGACGGCTAAGGCGGCGGCGCGCACGAGCATGGGGCGGGTGCGCAGCAGCAATGAGGATGCGTTTGGTTTGCAGCCCGAGCACGGCATTTATGTCGTGTGCGACGGCATGGGCGGCGCCGCCGGTGGCGAGGTCGCCAGCCACATGGCCGTCGATCTCGTTTTACAGCGCATGAGCGAGCAGGGCGGCGACTTCTCCGGACGCGAGCGCCTCCATGAGGCCATTACCGAGGCCAATCGCGTCGTGCTCGAACGCAGCGAGCGCGAACCCGGACTCTATGGGATGGGAACCACGCTGGTCGCCCTCCTGCTCGAGCCGGGGGTCGCGCCGGGCGTCGCCCTGGTCGCCCATGCCGGAGACAGCCGCTGCTATTTGCTGCGGGCCGGAACCCTCGTGCGCGTCACCCAGGACCATTCCCTCGTCGATGAGCAAATGCGCCTGGGCGCCATGACCGCCGAAGAAGCGGAGCGCTCGCCCTTTCGCAGCGTGATTACCCGAGCGGTCGGTACGCAAAAGTCGGTGACGGAAGACGTGGTGCAGATCGTCCCTGAGAAGGGCGACCTGTTCTTACTGTGCACCGATGGGCTGACACGCGAGGTGAGTGAGGACGAGATTGCTCGGGTGCTGGGTGCGGAGAGCGATCCGGAGCGGGCGGCGCAGACGCTGGTGGATTTGGCGAATGAGGCTGGCGGGCGGGATAACGTGACTTGTTTAGTGGTGGGGATCGGGTAGCGGTTAGCGTCCCTGACACTTCGGTATCGCCGATTTCACACCCATCAAGGCCGAACGAAATCACCGAGCAGGTTTTATCGAGCTGACAGTCAACAGAACGGGAGTATGGTGGTGGCCGGTGTGGGCGCCGAAAAGTGTTCCTTGCGCGACAACATCGCGTCCCATCAGGTTTCTGTAATCCTTAAATGCCTCCGGGGAGAGGACGAGCTGTAGTTCGTGGATTCGATCCTGCGACGGATTCAAGTCAGGGTCTGCTTTGTCCTCCGTCACACACACCGGAGAACGCAACTCGACAAGCCAATCGACCTCCGCTTTATCGCCCTTGCGGACGCTCTCATAATTCGGAGGGCCAGGGAACGTCTTCTGGATCAGAGTGCCGCTGACTTTCACCATTGTTGGCTCGTAAGAGAGGCATCCGGAGGACGTTGTACTCTGCTGAGCAAAAGAAACGCCAAAGCAGGTCAACGCACCGACCATGAGATTCAACAGCCGGAATCGCATCATGCATCCCCCGTCGCTGATAGTTGTGCTCCCGTCGAGAATACAGCGCCGACCGTTTCTGGTGTAAGCCCGGCAATTCGGAGGTTATTTTAGTGGAGCGCTTCGCTTAGGATGGCGGGGGTTAGGCACGAGAGGTTCGTCTGCTTTACCATCCGGGCAATGGAGTGAGCTTGTGAACGAGATCAAGACAGTTGGGGTGATTGGTGCGGGAACCATGGGCAACGGCATCGCCCATGTGTTTGCCCGGAGCGGGTTCCGTGTTTTGCTCTGCGAGGTCGAGCAGCGGTTTCTCGATCGCGGCCTTGAAACCATCCGCAGGAACCTCGGCCGCGAGGCGGAGAAGGGAAAAATTTCTCTCGCCGACGTCGACGATGCCCTGGCCCGCATTCAGGGCACCCTCCACCGGACCGATCTGGCGGAAGCCGATTTCGTGGTGGAAGCGGCGACCGAAAAGTTCGACGTCAAGAAAGCGCTGTTCGTCGAACTGGACGGCATTGCGAAGCCCGGCGTCATTCTGGCGTCGAATACCTCCTCCATCTCCATTACCAGGCTGGCTGCAGTAACCCAACGCCCCGAGCGCGTCATCGGCATGCACTTCTTCAATCCTGTGCCGGTGATGAAGCTGGTCGAAGTGATCCGCGGCCTGCAGACTTCCGAGGAGACATACGAGACCGTGGCGACGCTCGCCGAACAGCTGGGCAAGACCGCTGTCGAGGTGAATGACGCGCCGGGGTTCGTGTCCAACCGGGTCCTGATGCCGCTGCTCAATGAGGCCATGTATGCCGTGATGGAAGGCGTGGCCACCCCCGAAGCCGTCGACGAGGTCTTCCGCCTGGGAATGGCCCATCCCATGGGACCGCTCGCCCTGGCCGATTTCATCGGCCTCGATGTGTGCCTGGATATCATGCGCGTCATGCACGACGGCCTGGGAGATCCGAAGTACCGGCCCTGTCCGCTGCTGGTGCGCATGGTCGATGCTGGCTGGCTGGGACGCAAGTCAGGGCGAGGGTTCTACACCTATTAGCCGCTGAGGAGCTGGTCCTTGACGATGAAACCCTGCAGGCTGTTTGGCCTTCTTGTTCTGGTGTGCGCCTCGTCCGCTTGTTCGATGCGGGAGCTGATGCAGCCGGCTCCACGAGAGTGACGGTTCCCTGCTCTCGGCTTTGTTAGACTCAGCCAATCTTCACAAACGGATCTCACGCTGGATTTCACGACCGGAGGGAGCCACGCTGCCTGCCTGGCGGCTCCCCCGGTCGCAGCCAATCGGCGACTGATCCGATCCGAGCCATCCCCAATAGGGTCATCCGCTGTTCAAAGCTGCGTCGTTTTGATCGCTGCACAGATCCGTGTTACCGAAAATACGGGCATTCGGGAACCGTGGCCCATTTTCGCGGACCGAAGCCGCTCTTGCCGTGGTTGCGGACCCGGCGGCGGGCAAGTCTGCGCCGCGCAATTGGCAAAAGAGCCATTACCTTGGTACCAGGACCGTTCCCCATGCGAGGGATGTTTCCCGCGACCGAGAATCCCCGATGATACTGAAGGGTATTTCCCTCTGCCAATGCTCGGAACAGAAACGGTTAGGCCAATGCGGCTGGGCTGCCTCCGGGTCTTCCCGGCCCTGCTGCTGGCCTCGGCGCCGCTCCTCGCGCAGCCTGCCCCGAAGCCGCTGACCAGCGTCGCGGTCGTGCGCCACCTCAGCGCCGCCGAAGCCGCCAAGGCGCTGCCCGTCGACGTGACCGGCGTCGTCACCTACAGCAATCCGGCCCAGGGCGATATTTTCCTCCAGCAGGGCGACGGCTGGATCTACGTCCAGCCCAACAGGACTTACCCGCTCGTGGCCGGCTCACAGGTTGTCGTGAAGGGCACGACCGGACCGAGTTACAGCACGCAGATCGAAGCCACCTCCATTCAGGTCATCGGCCCGGCGCCGCTCCCCCCGCCGGCGTTCCTCACCTATCAGGAGGCGGTGAGGCAGGCAAACGACTGCCGCTACGTCACCCTGCAGGGCATTGTGCGCGCCGCGTCCTACCAGACCGCAACCACCGCCACCTCGAACGTGTATCTCCTGCGCATGGAAGACGGTCCCAGGATGGTCGATGTGGTGGTCCGCGATTATCCGGACTTTTCTCCCAGCCGGCTGCTCGACGCCACCATCCGGGTCACCGGCGCCCTCGGCGGCACCTATGACGTCACCAACGACCGCATCCTCGGATTGCGCCTCAATGTCTCCTCCAGCAAGGACATCCAGGTCGTTCACGCAGCCGATACAGGCTCGCCCGCAGACGAGCTGATTCCGCTGGCGGCGCTGCTGAAATCCAACGAAGTGCTCAAGGTCCGGCATCGCGTGTTCACATCGGGTTTCGTCACCCTCTACGATCCAGGCGAGAAGCTCGTCGTCCAGGAGGGTGACAGCAGCCTCATGGTGCAAATCCGGCAGACCGATCCGGTGAGCATCGGGCAGCGGGTGCAGGTCACCGGATTTGCCACCGCCGTGGACGGCGTGGCCGGCCTCGACTCGGGACAGTTCTCCATCCTGCCCGGCCAGATGCCGTTGACCCCGCGCGCCATCACCTTCGCCGACGCCATGACGGGACTCTACGACAACAAGCTCGTCACCATGGAAGGCGAGGTGATCTCCCAGACCCGGGAATCCCACCTCGACACGATCATCCTTCGCTCCGGCAACAGCGTTTTCCCCGTCGTTTTTCGCAAGCGCGTGAGCGACGTGGATCCCTTCCCCATCTATCCCCGCGGAACCCGCATCCGTGCCACCGGCGTCTGCCTGGTCCACGTGCGCGGCTTCTGGGGCGCGGTGGAGAGCATTCAGGTCCAGTTGCGATCGCCCCGGGATATCGCCGTTGTGGCAAAGTCGTCGTGGTGGACCCTGGGCCACTTGTTTGGCGTCACCTCCGCCCTCCTCGGCTTTGCCCTGCTGGCTCTGGTGTGGGGTTTACGCATGCGCTGGCGCGTGCTCGACAAAGAGAAACTGCTCCGCCTCAGGAGCGAGCAGGAAGCTTCGCGGCTCAGCACCCTGGCCCAGATGGAGCAGCAGCGCAGCCACATCCTGGAACTGATCAACAGCTTCCAGCCTTTGCCTACCGTGCTGGCCGCCATCCAGGCCTATGCGGACGAGATGTGGGAGGGACGGCGTGGCTATACCCATGTTCTGGAGAATCGCCGCCTGAAGCTGATGACGCGCACCCATCTGACCCCGGAAGCGATCGCACGGCTCGACGATCTGGACCCTTCCCAGAGCCAGCAGGCATGCGCGGAGGCGGTGCGCAGCCACGGACTTGTCGGACCCAACCCCTCGCGCAACGTGTGGTCGCGCCCCATCCTCTCCAGCCGCGGCGAGGTGCTCGGCACCATGACCTTCGAGGCCGGCGACGACCATCCCCTGCCTCTCAACATGCAGGCCTTTGAGTTCGGCTGCAACCTCGCCGCCGTCGCCATCGACAACCGCCGGCTCTACGAGGATGTGCTCCATCGCTCCGAGCACGATCAGCTCACCGGGCTCGCCAACCGCTCCCTGGTGCACAAAAGACTCGAAGAGGCCCTCGAGCAGGCCCACGCCAACCGCTGCCACGCCGCGCTCCTCTACCTCGATCTCGACGACTTCAAGAAAGTCAACGACTCCTTTACCCATCGCGGCGGAGATGCGTATCTGATCGAAGTCGCGCGGCGCTTCAAGGCCTGTCTCCGCGCGCGCGACACCCTCGGCAGGATCGGCGGCGACGAATTCATCGCCGTGCTGACCAACCTTGCCGATACCGACGTCGCCCATACCATCGCGGAGCGGCTGGTGCATGCGATGGATGAGCCTTTCGCCATCGAAGGCCACCTGATTCGCGGTACCGTCAGCGTCGGGCTGGCTATCGATCCGTCCCTGACCACCACGGCGATCGGGATCATGCAGCTCGCCGATCACGCGATGTATGTGGCCAAGCGCGCCGGCGGCAACCGCGTGAGCTGCTCGGAGGCCGCCCCGGTGCTCGACGCCACCCCGGCGCCCCACGTCTAGACCCCCTCCGGCCCGCTGGACTTGCCGTTAAAAGATCCAGTGTGTCGTCTTGCGAAGGCATGGAGCATCATGTCCGGTTTGCCGGCCAGAAGCCCCCCGGTACTCCTGCGCATCAGTCGAAGGCTCCCCCGCTCATCGGTCGTCCATTCGTGCCAGTGCCTCCCTGAAAAGACTCTGAACGTCCGCGAGGGTGGTAGTCCGATCGTTGTTGTAGTCCATCAGCCAGTGGTGATAGTGGCGACCCGCGCAACGCTCATCGACGATCGCTCGGACCACTTCCAGGGCTGGACGACGATGCTGGAATCCGCCCGTCACTTCCATCGTCGCTCTTTCCATGGCGCAATAGAGGCTCCATGAAGTTGCGTCTTGCGGACACTTGCGATTGTCACTGCGATTCCAGACCTCCTCCGTCGAAAGAATGGCCTCGGCCCGCACAAGGATCCTTCTGTCCAGTGAATTGGCTTTGACCTCGGCGGAGGCATCGAGCAGAAAGCCGGTTTCCGGCGAAGACCGGAATTGCGTCACTCCAAACCATCCATACTCCGTGCGCAAAATCCCCCAGCCGTCTCGGTAGATTTCCAGCTCGAGCGGGGCGTCCGGGTATCCCTGGTCTGTCATTGCGCCCGACCAGATGGAAATCGGCTGCACGTCTTCACGCCAAATTCCGGTCGTGATGGAGGACGCTGCCTTGAGCGTCATCACTGGATTCTGATCGAAGAGCGGCCCACAGGAACCCACATACTCATCTCCTGTCCGTTCAAAGTGACAGTGGGAAGGAGTGCCCGGCCTCGCGGAGTCAGTCGCGTGCGCGCAGAGGCCACAGGCAATCGGCAGCAGCAGGAGAAGTTTGCAAGGCATCGGCACCAGGCGCCCTCAGAGATTCAGACGAGATTCTGATTGCGAGGACTACACCCACCAGCCCGGATTCTCGTGGACTCCGGAAATTCGGCAACTGCGGCCCATCCTGTCCAGTCCGGACCGCGAATGTGCCGGAAGGCCGGTGATCCATCTTCGCGCCGGCGTACCTGGCTCCCATTACAATTCGTCCCGTGAGTCTTGCTGCCGAATACGGGCAGCAGTTTCCATGGAGACCATGGAACACTGGGCGCAGGCAGGGGTTCCGCAGTGGGAAACCGACCTGGGCGCGCCGGCTCGGAAACCGGGAAGAGGAAAGAGGCACACGATGAACATACTGTTGTGGGTCCTGCAGGGGCTCGCCGCACTCCTTTACGCATCGTCGGGCGTCATGAAGGTTTTCATGTTCGACAAGGTAAGCAAGGACGTCCCCTCCTTTGGCGCCTTGCCACGGAAAGCCTGGACGACCCTCGGCCTCGTCGAGCTCGTGTGTACGGTCGGGCTCATCGTCCCTGCCGCGTTTCATTGGCACCCCCGGCTGACGATCCTCGCCGCCTCGATTCTCGCGGTCGAGAGCCTCGTGTTCGTCCGGGTGCACGTCAAGTACCGCGAGGTCCCGCCCATGATCCTGAGCGGCGTGCTGGGCCTCCTCATGGCGTTCATCGCCTACGGCAGGATGGTTCTGCAGCCGATCTTCTGACCCCCGGGGCCGCCTCACGAAGAGCAGCGTTCGGGGCAAACCGACAGCCCACAAAACAAATGGCTCGATCGCCCCCCCCAGCATCACGCCAGTCGAATGGCCGAAACCGCTCGCGGTTCTGGATAGAATCTTGTTTGAGATGAACCAGTCGCACATCGATGATCTGAATCGTGAATTCGGTATTCCGCATGTAGTTGAAGTGGTCTCCGGCAACGGCGGGTTGCCCAAAATTCGCGTCACCGCTCCTTCTGCCTCCGCAGATATATTTCTGCACGGCGCCCATCTGACGTCTTGGCAGCCGGCCCACGCCGAACAGGTGATCTTCCTCAGCCGGCATTCGAACTGGCAGGACGGCCTCGCCATCCGGGGAGGAATTCCCGTCTGCTTTCCCTGGTTTCGCGCCAAAGGGGACGACCCCACCGCTCCCGTCCACGGATTTGTCCGCACCAAAGAATGGCGGCTCGATTCCGTCAAAGCCCAGGGAGACTCCGTGCTCGTCGTCTGTTCAACTGAAAACGATCCATCCACCGAGCGCTGGTGGCCGTACCCGTTTCGCCTGCAGCACATCCTGTCCATCGGCACATTCCTTCGCCTTCAGTTAGTCGTCACCAATACCGGACCGGCCCCCTTTCGTTTCGAAGAGGCATTGCATACGTATTTCCGCGTCAGCCACGCACAGAACGTCAGCATTCGCGGTCTCGATCGAATCCAGTATCTCGATAACCTCGATGGCAACCGCACAAAAACCCAGTCCGGGGACCTGGTCTTTACCGCCAGGACGGACAACGCCTACATCGATGTCCACAGCGCTGCGGAGTTGATTGATCCGGCATGGCGTCGAACACTCCGAACCGAAAAAGAAAACTCTGCTACCACCGTCGTCTGGAATCCCCGCGAAGAAGGTGCGGCTTTGATCGCCGATCTCGGGAACGACGAATGGCAATCCTTTGCGTGCATCGAAGCCAGCAATATTCTCGGCTCCGCCATAGTTCTCGCACCAGGCCGGCAGCACACAATGCAGGCAACCCTTCGTGTCGTTCCCCAGCAGGAGAGTCTTACTGAGGAAGTCTCCACCGCGCGGTAACTGCACAGTGGCGATGGTCTCCGCGTCCACAGCGGAGTTGGCGATCATCGTGTCAGCAAACCAAAGACACCCTTTACCAAATCGGAAACCTGCCTGCGAACGGTTGGGTCGTGTTTCGATCGGGCGACCTCGGCGGAGGTTTCATGAAGCAGAGCGAGCAGCGTCCGCGCCACTAAATCGATCGGATATGGCTTCACCACCTTCGCCGCTGTCAAAGCTGTCAGCCCCTGCCGCATGGCGCCATAGGCATAGCGAAGTTCGATCGCCCGCCACGCCTCC
>Ga0210398_10001272_pt1 | contig 26466 bp, 21 predicted proteins | sample IncBWC4OmetaG_FD_161047 | JGI IMG/M metagenome (GOLD analysis project Ga0210398, IMG submission 161047) | Forest soil microbial communities from Barre Woods Harvard Forest LTER site, Petersham, Massachusetts, United States - Inc-BW-C-4-O | ecosystem: Environmental > Terrestrial > Soil >... | reverse complement strand
TCTTCTACACGCCAACTCTGATCGTGGCTTACGGTGGTCCCTGGGCCGAAAATTACTTCTACGAAACTACGGAAGTGCACGACGACCCCAAAGTCCGCCGCTTCCTCCCGCACAATATCGTGGACGACCGCACTCGCCGCCGTCGCATCTGGACGCGCAAGGACGAACTCGCCTTCCCGCGCCTCGCCGCACAGGACGCCAAGATCATCAAGGCCGGCGGCCGGATTTGCATCGGCAGCCACGGTCAGTTCCAGGGGCTCGGCTATCACTGGGAAATGTGGGCACTTTCTTCCGGGGGCGCCTCCAATATGGACGTGCTTCGCTCCGCCACGATCCGCGGCGCCGAAGCCATGGGCTTCGCCCAGGACCTCGGCTCCATCGAGCCCGGGAAACTCGCCGATTTCGTTGTGCTCGATAAGAATCCGCTCGACGACATTCACAACACCAATACGATCGAGTACGTGATGAAAAACGGGGAACTCTTCCAGGGCAACACCCTCGACGAAATCTATCCCGAGCAGAAGCCTCTTCCCCCGCTCTGGTGGTGGAACGAAAAGCCCTGACCCGCGGTGTGCAACATAATTCAGATGAGCCAGGTTCGGGAGTCGTTACCCAGACTGAAAAAACGCAGCTCGAAGAGGCGGATTCTGCTGGCCATTTGCTGGCCAATGGGCTGCAAATGAGATGAGCCTTGCGCAAATGAGAAACGCTAGCTCTAACAAAACACGTTAACAACAGCGAGCAAGGACAGGGTAGGTAAATTTAGCAAGCCGCCGCCGCTCCTCCATTTTTCTCTCCAACAGCATCGCGCCTCAGATCATTCGCAGGGTGAAATCGTCATCAGCGCCGGTGACCGAATAGCTCCAGTGCGCCAGCGGAAGCGCCTTGCGGGCTATCGGCTCGAAGTCCATGACGCTGAGCGCGTCTTTCGCACTGGAGAGAGCACCGGCCGCAGGAGCCTCCTGGGCCCATGCCCGCGCTATCGAGGGACTGGAGGCGAGGAAGCGCAGAAATTCGCGACGAGGATAGAAGGTACGGCTCATGCTTCGGTCGCTTATCGAATTGCTTGTTTTTGACATCGTTTTCAGCCTCGGCCGTCCGGTTGGCACCCTCACTCTTCGCGCAGGCACCTTAGAGCGGGTTGTCCGGGAAAATCAGGGTCCGCCACATGTGCGCGACGGGGCTGTTGTCGTAGCCCAGTCCTTCCTTGGGTTGTTTGAAGTGCCGTCCGATGATGTCGATGAACGGATCGATCGAGACCTTCATCGTCGGATCGAAAGCGTAGAGGTCGTGCACGGTGATCATGCGCGCATCCATGTACGATTTGTGGTTGCGGGCGTACTCGTACGCTTTCTTGACATAGGAGGGCGGCACGTAGTCCTTGCCGAAGATCTTGTTGTATAGCTCTGGGTATTCATAGCCGACCGAAGGATCCGGGTAGAAGCGTAGAGCTTGGTGATAGCGGATACCCCAACTGATTTTCTCTGAGACGTACGGCTCCATCATCTGCGCTCCCCACCAGCCGTGATCGACCTTGATCAGGTTTAGCACAACATCATGAAGAAGGCAGGCGAGGATCAATTCTTCTTTCTCGCCTTTTTTCATCGCATCGGTTGCGCTCTGCAAGACATGCTTCGTTGTCGCTGGGGCGAACCGGTACTTAAAGAAATCGACCAATGTCGGTTTCTCCGGCATCGGCTCCAGCTTCTTCAGCTCCGTCGGGACTTTGCCACTCGGCAAGGGCCCGCCGAACAGTAGTCCCGTGCCGAGCCGAACCTTTAGCTCATCAGCGGTTGTCTCCTCGTCGAGGCTTTCTATCATGTGGTGCTCAAGTGCGTCGGCGAGTGCCTCGGAGGGCATGGCGTTGATAGCGGCTGTCGTACCGAGCGTCGCCAGAAAAGATCGGCGATCGATGTGCATAGCGGCATCCTCCTCTTGAAACTGCTCGAAATTCGTACTTGGCACTTGAGCAGACGCTGCGTCTATCGCTGCTTCTGTTCATAGCATGCAGGATAAAAGTTCGCTGCTTGGCATGCCGGCGTTGGAGGCCGCGGCCCGTGTCGCGACGTGCGCCAACAGACTCTCCAGATCACCGCGCATTAACAGCTTTCCTTTTAACACCACGGAATCGATCTTCTGTGTGTTTCGGATGTCTTCCAGAGGATTGGCAGTGAGCAGGACCAGATTCGCAGTCTTACCCTCTTCCACTGTCCCATTGGTCCGCAATTCGCCAAGGAATCGCGCGGGATTTCTGGTAGCAGTTTGCAGGACTTCCATCGGTGAAAGGCCACTCTGAACTAACAATTCCAGTTCCTGGTGAAGACTCCATCCAGGGAAGGTATAGGGATTCGACCAACTGCAATCCGATCCAGCAAGCAGCCCGACTCCAGCAGAGTGCATCAGCTTAATCATCGCGGCTGCTTTTTCTTGTGCCAGCGCAATCTGGGTGACGGCATCATCCGAGAAAAGCGGGCGAGGACGACCACCGGTCGGTTCCCAGGCCTGCCAAAACGCAGAAGAGAGGTACTTGCGCTGAGGATGATCCGAGTAATCGACGCGCCCGATCGACTCCAACTGCCGCAATACGATCAACGTTGGCGTTACCCAGACGTCATTCTTAACCAACTCTGAGGACAACTCGTTCGTCCAACCCTCGTCGAACGTTAAAGCGTAGCGGTGCATGCGCTCAGCATTGGACACGGACTGCTTAGAGTCACGACGCGCTGCGCACTCGTCATTGATCTGCTTTTCGCTTCTCGAACAACCACCAAGAACAAGAAGCGTCCCATGTTCAAAGAACTTCACGCCGCTCTTGATTGCATCCCGCATAGTCATCGTCAGGAATGGCAAATGCCCGCCGATAATTAGTTGCTGTTTGCGGCCTTCATCCATCAGGGCGGCAAAACCTTCCGGAGGAAAATCATCGGAGTGTATTTTGACGAAATCTGCGCCCATGGTCTTCAATTTGTCCACGGCCGCCCGAGCAGCGAAAGAATCGGTAACTGCAAACGACCCGGGCAATTTTGGCTTGGGTCCCTCAACCTTGGGGCCGGAGGAGAGGATACGAGGGCCAAGCCGCTCGCCTTTTGCAGTTTCCGCGCGCCACCTAAACACGGTCTCGACATAGTCGCCTCCCATTTCGCGAACGCCGGTAATTCCGTTCGCGATGTAGAGGGTAAGCCAGGCCTCATTGTCCGAAAGTAAGGCGGGTGTTCCGCGTGCATGGACGTGCATGTCCCACAGGCCGGGGATCATGTACTTTCCTTTGGCATCGATGACCTTTGCGCCGCCGGGTAGCTTCAACTTCTCAGATTTCTCAATCGCCGCAATGCGGTCGCCTTTAACCAGGACGGTTTGCTCTCGCAAAGCGGGCCGGCCGGTCGCGTCGATGACAGTTACATGTGTGAAGGCGAGAACATCACTTCCTGACACTTCGCCGCTCAGTCGCCTGGCAGGGTTGAGATGGGACACGAGGCTCATGGTTCCGACAGCTAGGGAATTCACCAGGAACTCTCGGCGTCTCATAACCATACGCTCTCCTTCGACGCTCTGCTGTCGTCCGCGATCAGTGACTTGTCTGCGCGCCGAGGATTAACTTCACCAGATGACCGAATTGTGCGCGGTTCACGCTGGCTGGCGACGCTCGGTTCGCAATTTCCGTAATGGTCTTGGCATCCTTGACCGGAGGATCGTTATCCGTGCGATGCACGATGACCATGTCCAGCGTCGGGATGATGAAAATATAATGAGCCCCATTTCCCCGCGCGGAATAGATTCCGGGAAGCGAGACTTCCGGGAAATGAACACCGCCGTAATCAACCCACCAGAGATACTCGTAACCGCCATTATCCGCGCCTTCGTACTTCACCATCTCGTTGGCGTGACTGCTTTTTTCGATCCAGGCCTGTGGCACGATCTGTTTGCCGTTCCAGCGGCCGAGGCGGAGATAGAGCAAGCCGAAACGTGCCATATCGCGCGCGGTAATTTCAAAGTGATAGGCGGGATGGATGGAAAGTGGACCGCCAAAATAGAAGACGTCGCTCGGCTGGAAATCCTCCATGCCAATGGGCCTGGCGATGCGCTGATAAAAGGCATTGCCGATCTTCATGCCAGTCTTTTTTTCAAAGATCGTCCCCAGGACATTAAAATCCCAATTGTTGTAATACCAGAACGTGCCTGGCGGGTGACTCCCGCGGGCTGGACGGCTTTTCTGCATGGACTCAGTTTCAAAATCTACCGGGTGGTACACGCCCGAGCGTGCGCGCAGCAGATCCACGACGCGCGCCTGCTTCTCTTCTTTCGTAAGCGGGTCGGGTGAGTCGTCAATGCCCAACTGCTCGAGCGTCTGGTTGATGTCGATAACACCTTCGGCAGAATAAATTCCGTAAAGCGCGCTGAGCAAGCTCTTTCGGATGGAATAGCAGTCGATCTTCTTGTCGAAGTCTCCCCATTGTGTGACCACTTCGCCGCCCTGGACGACCATCACCGCCGAGGTATGGATCGAATCGCCGTTGGCATATTGCTGGGCAGCCGAAAGTTTCTCCTTCGACCAGCCCGCCTTTTCCAACGGAGCGACTTGCTCCCAGGACTTCCTGGGGAAACTATCCTGCTGTCTCGTTTGAGCAGCCGGCGACTGCCGATCCTCGCCCACGAGCAGAGCAAGCTGAGCACAGAAGTAAAGGCAGATCAGCAATCGAGGCACAGAAGACATACCGGTTACGCTTTGGATCTTCGGCCAGAGAATGAATCGAAGTGGCAGGAAGGGATAGTAAGAATACGTCAACTGCGGAGAGTCACCGAGAGCAGCACAGCCTCCGGCCTTTCGGATCTATTTCGAGAAGCGGCGGCGTGTATGTGCTCCCCGTAGATTCGTTCGACGGATCGCAACACGTCTCCCGGGCACTCTGCCGTGAACTCCTCGAAATCGTGGATCAAGTGCATCTGGTCGAAGTAGCCACATTCCTGCGCGACGAAGGTCCACGACTTGTGAGGGGAACGGGCTTTGCTGTCGAGGGCCGCCTGAAATCGAACAATCCGGGAAAAGAGCTTCGCGCTCATTCCTACTTGTTCCCGAAAGCGACGCTCAAACGTGCGTTTGCTGAGGCCGGTTTCCCGGAAAAGGGCATCGATCTTCCCCGTGCCGCCGAACTGCAGGATTCGGCTTACGAGTGCCGAAATGCCCTTTTTACATCGGAAATTCTGGTAAATATCGAACAGCAGCTGATTCGCCAGGCAAACGCGCTCGTCAAACGTTCTGCAATTCCCGAGCAATTCAGCCATGCTGTTCACGACCGGGCCAAAGACCGAGGCTCCATCCGCAGTTTGGTTCGTGATCTCATCAACCGGCAATCCGAAGAGGTTATGGAGACCATCCGGGTGAAATGCGATCCCGAAGGACTCGAAGCTTCCAGACAGCTCCAATTCCAATCCTGGTTTCGTCCGAGGACCGACCAGAAGTGACACCGGGCTGCGCAAATCGGTGCCCTGGAAGTCGTGCCGGACCAGCGGCCGATCTCCAAAGATAAACTCCAGAACCGGTGCTGCCTTTGCGGTCACCCGAAGAGCAAGGGAATGACGCTCCAAATGCACCTTCTTGTGAACGTAGAACCACACCACCCCGCTCAACGGAGAACCAGGCTTTCGAAAACCCAGCGCGTGTGGCATTAACAAATCCCTCGTGCGGGAAGCACCGGTCTTTGCGGGCTCGTTGGGTCGGAAAAGTGTGGCGTATTTCTACTAGGCATGGCTAAAAAAGACCCGTAGCGTCGAAAGCGACTCCGAGCACTTTGTCCGGGAATCTTAGCATGGCCTTGAACAAAGCCTCCGATTCAGAAGACCGCGTGAACATCGCCCCACTCGAGCCCGGCATGACGATCGCAGATATGCTGCGACGTGCCGAAGGCCCTCGTCTAGTTTTTCGCGAACGGCAGAGTGCCTCGTTTTAGCCTCCGCCGGCAGGGAATCTAAAGCCTTGCGATTCCCGTCTTCCCCTACTTTCCCTTGAATCAGTGCCGTGCCGGACCAGCATGTGGTTTCAATGACCGGAGACGGTACAGGGGGCTTGTGGATCAGCCAACGTCAGAGTCTTGTTCACCGGGCAGCGGAGGGTGTGGTCGAACAAATCCCTTGGGCCAGCCTCGGACATAAGGACTTCGCTCAATCTCTACTTTCCGATCCTTTGCAGGGCGGTTTATGGCTTGGCTTTGGGAGGCGTGGCGTAGCGTATCTAAACGAAGGTCACGTCCTCAGGTCGTATGCAGCGGCCGATGGGCTGGGCGAGGGGCGTGTCAACGACCTTCGACTCGATCGGGATGGCACGCTCTGGGCCGCAACCGAGGGGGGCTGAGCCGGCTGAAAAACGGACGGGTGACCACGTTGACTAGTAAGAATGGGCTACCGTGCGATACGGTCCTCTGGATGATGGAAGACGACTCGCATTATGTCTGGATGTATACATCGTGCGGCTTAGCCCGCCTGTCTCGGACAGAATTGGACGCCTGGGGCGGCGATCCGATGCGGAGGGTTCAGGTCGCAGTTTTCGACAGCGCCGACGGGGTCCGGAGCCATGCGTTCAATGATGCCTCCAGTCCACATGTGGCCAAATCAGCCGATGGAAAGTTGTAGTTCTTGCCCTACGACGGCGTCAGCGTCATCGATCCGCGTCACCTTCCCTTCAACAAACTTCCGCCGCCGGTGCACATCGAACAAATCACCGCCGACCGCAAGACCTACTGGCAGAACTGGTCCAGCGATGCGTCCGCCTCGGGCCCGAGGCTGCCGCCGCTGGTCCGCGACCTGATGATTGATTACACAGCGCTCAGCTTGGTCGCGCCGGACAAGGTTCACTTCCGTTACAAGTTGGAGGGCTGGGATCGCGATTGGCAGGACGCCGACACTCGGCGGCAAGCGTTCTATACCAGTCCTGCTCCCCGCAAGTACCGCTTCCGCGTGATGGCTTGCAATAACAGCGGGGTGTGGAATGAGGCCGGTACGTTCTTGGATTTTTCCATCACTCCGGCGTACTGGCAGACGAATTGGTTCCGCGCACTGTGTGTGGGCGCGTTTATGGTGTTGCTGTGGATGGTGCATCGAATGCGGCTGCGGCAGGTGGCGCGCCAATTCAACATGCGACTGGAAGAGCGCGTCAACGAACGGACACGGATCGCTCGCGAACTCCACGATTCGCTTTTGCAAGGCTTTCAGGGACTGATGTTTCGGTTGCAGGCAGTGCGCGACCTGCTTCCGGGGCGTCCCAGCGACGCCATGCAAGCACTGGACATCGCGCTGGACCGCGGCGACAAAGCCATCGCGGAGGGACGTGATACCGTCTCGGACTTGCGCGAGTCCGCCGTCGGGGACAGCGATATTGGTCAGGCATTGACGGCGCTGGGTGAGGAGCTGGCGGCACAGAGTGGCAACGGGAATGTTCCTGGTGTGCGCATCCTTGTGGAATGGAAGGGAAACGACGAGAGCTCAATCCGATGCTGCGCGATGGGATCTACCGCATCGCCCGCGAGGCATTGCGAGATGCGTTCCGCCACGCGAAGGCGCAAAAGATCGAAGCTGAGATTACCTACGCGACTCCGAGTTTCTACTGCACGTGCGCGACGACGGGAGCGGAATTGTTCCCGAGGTTGTGAGTCGGGGTGTTCGGGCGGGACATTGGGGGCTGCCCGGGATGCGCGAACGCGCCAAGAGCTTTGGAGGGAAGCTGGAAGTCTGGAGTGAACGTGGGAGTGGAACTGAAATCAAGTTGGCCGTCCCTGCCTCCATTGCTTATGGTAAATCGGAAGTTCGTCGCAAACTGTGGTCGTTACGAAAGAAGGCTGGAGGAACAGATGGGCATCAGTCCTAAGATGGGCGCCAGTCCTCCTCAAATTCGCGTTCTCTCGCCCTACGTCTATGGTCGGAGGCAAAATCTCAGTTTCTGATATGCTCGCAAGGAACTACAAGCACCAGGCGTTCCGACTATTCAACGCGAGTGTAATCTGCCAGAGGAAAGTGCCCGGACCGAATCCCGGCGCTGGCACAAACCGCAGACGCATGTCTCTGGATAGTAACCGACGACGGTTTACACGGATTTGACAGCGAAGCTTTCGAGGGCTATGAGCCTCGATCTGGCGGGCCTTTCGCTAACACGCGCGCAGGGTCGGCAGGAAGTTGGGGGACGAAGCGCAGTGGATCTGCAGATTCAAACAGTGAAAGCATATAAGTCGCGTGTCCGCGCGAAATGGCTGTCGTTTGCGCTGTTCATTTCACTCGTTCTGCTTTCCTTTTTCTTGAGCCAGCCGCTGTTTGCACGGGCACAACAAGCTGGCGTCACAACCCCTTCCGACCAGAACGAAAAAATTCCTCCCGGCAGCTATCAACTGACTTGCGTGAGATTCGACGCGCGTGGAAATGATTTGCGAGCAGTCTGCGAGGCGCGGAATGGCGATTGGCTTGAGACCGAACTGCAAAATGCTAGAGCTTGCGCACGGGACATCGCGAATGACAACGGGAAACTGACGTGCAATCGGAACAAGATTGCACCGCCTGCCCAGTTCCTTGATCTCTTCGGAGAAGGCGGCCCGGAATTCGGCCAGCGCTTAGGTGCAGGTGCGCCAACGCAGGCGGGGAACTGGCAGCTCCAACACGATTCCTGGAGATTCAAAGACGGCGCACCGGACAACGTCAGAGCCTTGGCACAGACAAGCGACGGGTTCCTGTGGGTGGGCAGCTCTGCGGGATTGTATCGCTTTGATGGCAGCAAATTTGAGTTATTCCGTTCGCCCTTCGGAGAAGACCTTCTTTCGACGAACATCTCGTCGTTGTGTGCACTACCTTCCGGAGGACTTTGGATTGGTTACCTATTTGGTGGCGCTAGCTTCTTGGACAAGGGGCGAGTGAAAAACTACGCAGGTGAGTTCGCCACTAACGGTGGATCGATCTGGTCAATGACTCAGGACAAGGATGGAATCGTCTGGGCGGCGGCTAGCGCTGGCCTCTGGAGGTTCGACCATTCCCATTGGGAGCGCGGTGGCGCGGAGTGGAATGTCCCTCTTAAGAGCGCTGTCGAGGTGGCCACTGATCAGGATGGCAATGTCTGGGTGGGTGGAGACGGAATCTGGCTGTACCTGCGCAGGGGGAGTCGGCGCTTCCAAATCGCAGAGCAGAATCCCCCGTTCAGTATACGGGTCTCTAGTTATAACGGCAGAGTGTTCGACCGAGAGGGAAGCCTTTGGTTTAGCAGTCCGAAGGGTATTGACCGGTTTTTTTACAGCCCCGTAGTCAAGCAGGAAGTCCGAAGGGAAGTGTATGACTTCGCCCTAGCGGCGGATGATGCTGGTGCGGTCTGGGTGGGTGGATCCTACTCGCCTCTCTATCGTTTCGCTTTTGGAAAGGCGGAGGTCCTTCCCAAATACGACCGCTGGGGTGCGCAGTTTATGTACCGCGCGCCTGACAACACCCTCTGGCTCGGCGCAGGGGGCAGCGCGACTAATGGCCTTTGGCATGAAACCCTTTCGCATCAGCGACCCACCAAAGGCTCCAAGCAAGAGGTCCGTGAGGCGCTCTGGCGGTTCTCTGGGCGCGATTGGGATTTCGTTGAACTTCCCAGGGAAGCTGCCGGCCAGGAGATCTATCTTCAGACGATCACGCAGGATCGAGCTGGGGGAATGTGGGTCTCGTACGGACGTCACGGCTTGTATCGCTTGGCCGATGGCGTCTGGAGCCCTTACGGTGGCCGCAAGGATCTGCCCAAGACAGGTGTGGTGATTGAATTTACCGACAGTCTGGGCCGAGTGTGGTTTGGATGCACAAAGAACACCCTGGCTGTGCTGGACGGCGACCGCGTTCAAGTATTTGGCCCAAACGATGGTCTGCGAGTGGGTAACATCACGGCCATCTATGGGCGCCGAGCTGAAATTTGGATCGGGGGCGAGTTCGGATTAGAAGAATTCGACCGCGGCCGGTTTCACGATATACACGCAACGAATGACGAACTGCTGCGCGGAATCTCCGGAATCGTCGAGACAGCGAATGGCGATTTGTGGCTCAATGGCCTTTCCGGCATCTTCCACGCCCGCCAGCCGGAACTCCTGAAAGCCGTGAATGACTCGTCCTATCAAGTTAAAGGGGTGCTCTTTGGCAGGCGTGGGGGTCTACCAGGTGTAGCCCAAATCCGACCTCTGCCATCAGCCATCGAAGGTACGGATGGAAGCCTATGGTTTGCGACGACCGGAGGCGTGGCGCGGCTCGACCCAACTCATTCCCAGCTTCGCGTGGAGCCGCCGGTGATCACGATTCAATCTGTTTCGGCGGATGACAAACCTTACGAGCCAACATTTCCCGTGAGGTTTCCCGCACACACGTCCAGCGTGCAGATTCGGTACAGTGCGGTGAGCCTCTCCGAGCCGGAAGCGATTCACTTCCGCTACAAGCTGCAGGAAACCGACAAGGACTGGCACGAAACGGACACGGCCGAACCTGCGAGCTACCGCAACCTTGCGCCTGGCTCGTACCACTTCAGCGTGGACGCCACCGACACGAACGGCGTCTGGTCGCACAAAGTGGCGACGGCGGAGTTTACGATTTTGCCGGCGTTCTATCAGACGGCGTGGTTTCGGCTTTTGGCCGTAGCTTCATTTTTTGCGTTGCTGTGGGGGCTATACCGGCTCCAGTTGCGGCAATTAACACATGAACACAACATGCGCTTGGAAGCGCGCGTCAACGAACGGACGCGCATCGCGCGGGATTTGCACGATACGCTGCTGCAAAGTTTTCACGGACTGTTGCTGCGGTTTCAAACGGTTTCCAACCTGCTCCCAACGCGTCCGGCTGAAGCCAAAGAAACACTGGATAGCGCCATCGATCAGGCCGCTGAAGCGATCACCGAGGGGCGGGATGCCGTACAGGGGTTGCGCTCATCCACGGTCGTGACCAACGACCTTGCGCTGGCGATAAACACTTTGGGAGAAGAACTCGCGGCCGGTGAAACGAACCCGAACAATGCCGTCTTTCATGTGGGGGTGGAAGGCACGACGCGGGACCTCCATCCGATATTGCGAGACGAAGTCTATCGGATTGCCGGCGAGGCAATGCGCAATGCATTCAAGCACGCACAGGCGCAGCGGATCGAAGTGGAACTCCGGTATGACGAACGGCAGTTTCGCTTGCGGGTGCGGGATGATGGAAAGGGCATTGACGCGAAGCTTGTGAACGACCATGAGCGTCCCGGACACTACGGCATGCGTGGGATGCGCGAGCGAGCCAAACTTTTGGGCGGTAAACTGACGGTCTGGAGTGAGCTCGATGCTGGGACGGAACTTGAGCTGAGGATTCCTGCCACGAATGCTTACGCCACGCCTGATGGTGGCAAGCGCTCGTGGTTGGCTGAGAAGCTGGCGGGGAAAGACACGGAGACGAAGTCATGAGTGCGGAGTCCGGCCGGATACGGATTCTAGCGGTCGACGACCATCCCGTTCTGCGGCAGGGGATCGCTGGGCTCGTGGGTGGGCAAGCGGACATGAGTTTGGTGGCGGAAGCGTCGAATGGGCGCGAAGCGATCCAGCAGTTCCGTGCGCACCATCCGGACGTCACGCTGATGGACTTGCAGATGCCGGAAATGAACGGGCTCGATGCGATGATCGCGATTCGCGGGGAATTTCCTGAGGCGCGAATCATCGTGCTGACGACTTATGCCGGCGACGTCCAGGTGCTGCGGGCGCTCAAAGCCGGGGAGATGAGTTGCGACCCGTGTTGGAACCTGGTCCGGCTAGATATGACTCGAAGGAGTACGAGCAGCAGGCGGCGGACATAGTGAAAATCAGTGCGGGGTTGACGGACCGCCAGAAGATGATTTCGGAGTATTGGTCCGACGGGCCGAATTCAGAGTAGCCTCCGGTCCATTGGGCCTCATTCGCGCAGTATATTTCAGCGAGAGACGGCCAGACGCTGGATGATGATGTAAAGATGTTCTTCGCATTGACAAATGCGGAGCTGGATGCCGGGATTGCCGCTTGGGATGCAAAATGGACCTATGACTCGGTCCGGCCCGTGACGGCCGTGGAGTTGCTGTACAAGGGGAAGAATATTCGTGCGTGGGGTGGCCCAGGCAAGGGCACGGTAGAAATGGATGGCTCGCAGTGGATTCCCTACCAGCCAGCAACCTTTCCCACGCCCCTTTCCCAGACTATGTCTCCGGCCACAGCACGTACAGCGCAGCAGCGGCCCGGGTGCTTGCGCTCTGGACGGGAAGCGAGCGATTCGAGTACAGCGTAACCCTCGCGGCGGGAAGTTCGAAGATTGAGCCGGGAATAACGCCAGCGCAACCTGTAAAGTTGAAGTGGGAGACGTTCGCGGACGCAGCGGATGAAGCGGGAATGTCCAGACGCTACGGGGGGATTCATTTTGACGCACACTGGGGCGTCTAGTTGCCGAACGCGCCTGGGACCGGGCGCGGAGATATTTTAACGGCAGAGCCGCGCCGCAATTTGCTTCGCGGGACTGACCTGCCCCCGCGTCCGCAGGTTGGATCATGACGACATTCGTAGCCTGTGAGCGGGCCACTTCGTCTGGTGTAGCGCGAAGCGCAGAGCCAGACGAAGGAAGGGAAGCCCCGGCTCAGTAGAACGTGAGTCGGGGCCACATTCTTGGGTCCAACATTGGGTCCAACTAGGCCCGGTTTTAGGCAGCTTTTTCGGGGTTAAACGGTGCAGAATCAACGAATGAGTATTAAGTTAACAGCCGAATGCTCTACCATTGAGCTACCGGGGAACCGCGCAACGCATTTATTTTCATTCTAATACAGAGTGCGAAATCAAGCTACTTCGAGTATGGGGTCCAACATGGGGCCAACATCGTGATTTTTTCGAATTGCTCGATGAAGTGCTCACGTGTGCTGACTGATTCTCAAAGACTTATTCTATGAGTTTCCAACGGATTCTAAAGAGCATTCGGCACCGCACCGAATGCTCTTTTTTCTATGAAAATGTGGAACTGCCGACCAACTGCATCTCAGACAGATGACGCGCATACCGTAGTAGTCGGAATCTCGGACAAACAGCTAACAGACCTCACGGTCCAGAAACGATGGGAGCACCAGCACCGTTCCGACAGGTCTGCTTCGGCCGCCTTCGTTAACGCCGAAAAGAAGAAGCTCGAATCCATACTGAGTCTGACGACTGCAAGTTGTTTCCGCCGACTCTTGCGCGTGGTGAAGGCAGGTCACCGGGGGTGCCGAAGCGGGAGAGAGAGCCGTGCATCACGCAACCCGCAACCCAATCGCTTTCGTTCTAAAGGAAGAGTTTAAGTTGCTTGAAGTTCCTGGTCTTCCACTCGCTCAGGTCTGCTTCCATAATCACCTGAGCCGAAGAAAGTATCCAGCACGACTCGGTTTGAAGGCTAAGGACCCAGTGCTCTATAAACCGCCCCGAATGCCGCGGAGGACTCGTTGTGGAAAGTGTGGGATTCCAGGGTTCCGCACCGATAGATCGTCATTAACGCGCTTGTGTAGACCGATTCTTGTAAGTTGGCCCGGGTCCCATTCAAGCGCCGATCTCTCGCCACTACGCAACTTTTCGCGAGTAATTGCATTTGGCAGTTGCACGTGACTAGTAACTGGCCTACTTGAGCTCCCGCTCAAAGTGCTCTTCAATCATCGTGAAAAGGTGTGTACGCGCGTCTTTCCCCGCGATGCTATGCGTCTTGTTGGGATAGATCATGAGCCGGAACTGCTTGCCCGCCTTGATCAGCGCGTCAATCATCTGCGCGCTGTTCTGGAAATGAGAATTGTCGTCGCCGGTGCCGTGTACCAGCAGCAGCGCGCCGTGCAGCTTGTCGGCTGACTTGGTCAGGTCCGACTCGTCATATCCTTTCTGGTCGTCCTTGGGCAGCCCCATGTAGCGCTCGGTGTAAATCGTGTCGTAGTTGAGCCAGTTGGTCCCCGGAGCCACTGCTACGCCGGCCCGAAAGCGGTCCGAATGGGTCATTGCGTAGAGCGTCATCGAGCCGCCATACGACCATCCCCAGATCGCCACGCGGTCCTTATCGAACTGCGGGTATTGCGCCAGCAACTGGTCCAGCGCCGTAAGCTGGTCCTTCAATTCGATTGCGCCAAACTCGTGCCGGATCGCAGTCTGAAACTTGCGGTCGCGTCCGGGCGTGCCGCGATTGTCGACGGCAAAAATGGCAAAGCCTTTCCGCGCCAGGACCTGGTCAAACAATCCGAGCGAACTTCCCCACCCGTTCAGGACCACCTGCCCCACCGGTCCACCATAAATGTAGATGATCAGCGGAATCTTAGCGCCCACGGGCGCTTCCGGAGGAAGAAGCAGACGCCCATACAACGTCGTCCCGTCCTCTGCCTTGAATTCGAGAAACTTGGGTGGCCTAAGGCCGTACTCGGCAACGCTGCGCGACTCCCACACTGGAGTGCACGCGGCACCCACGGCACACAATGTCAGCCGCGGCGGCGTCTGCGTGCTGGAATAGTTCTCCAGATAGTGCTTCCCATCGTCGGCGAAATTTGCAACGTGCGTCCCCTCTTCATGACTCAGCGCCTGAAAGCCCGAACCATCCAGCTTCACGGAATAAATATGGTGTTGTCGCGGGTCATCTTTGTTGGCCGAGAAAAACACGACGCCGGACGCCTCATCCACTCCCTCGATTCCCAGCACCTCAAAGTCGCCCTGCGTCAGTTGCCGCTCCAGCTTTGCCTCCGTTCCCATCGGGTTCCGCTCATCGAAGCTGTAAAGATAGAGGTGCATCTTCCCGTCGCGCCAACTCGGCCACAGGAATCGGCCGCCGGATTTTAGGAAGCGAACCGCACCGTACCGAAAGTCGATCCAGGCCCCCGGCGTGGTTTCTTGCAACACAATCCGCGACTTGCCCGACTTCGGGTCCACGAAGTACAGGTCCATCCTGTCCTGAGTGCGATTCAGCACCTCGGCCCAGAGCACCCCGTCGCGCACCCAGCCAAACCGCGGAATGTATGTATCCTCGTCCTCGGTCACCTTGATCCAGCGGGTAATCCCTTTCTCCACATCCACCACACCCAGCTTCACCACGGGATTGGCGTCACCAACCTTGGGATACTTTTCGTTGTCGACCGTCGGATGCGTCGGCATCCAGTCCGTAATCGGATACGTCGGAACCTTGGACTCGTCCATGTGCAGGAAGACGATCTGCCTGCTGTCAGGCGACCAGAAATAGTTGCTGCGCACGTAGAGCTCTTCGGTATAGACCCAGTCGATGTCGCCGTTAAGGAGGTTGTCGCCGGTGTCCTTGGTGAGCTGTTTCTCGGCCTTGCCGCTTACCGGACGCACGTACAAATTGTGCTTGCGCGTGTAGGCAACGTGGTTGCCGTCAGGAGAAAACTTGGGATCGGCGCTGGAATCGCGTGCGGACGTAAACTGTACCGCCGTGTTGTTGCCCAGATCATAGAGCCAGAGCTGGCCCTGCGAATCGAAAATCAGGTGCTTCGAGTCCGGAGCCCACAAGTAAGCCGCTACGTGATAACGCGTCAGGCGTTCCTTCTCGCGCTCGTTCTTCACATTGTTGACATCCGGCGCCAGCGAGGCCAACTTCGCCGAGCTGACCAACACCTTCTTCTCGCCGGTGGCTGCATCCACATACCACAACTCGCCCTGCTCGCCCTTATCGTCGCGCTGCACGTAGGAGAGTTTCATTCCATCAGGGCTCCACTCCATGGTTTCGGGCTCGCGTCCCGTCACGGCGCCGGGAGTAAAGATCCGTTCAATGGTCAGCCATTCCACGGGAACCGATTGCGCTTCCGCCAGGCCAGGAACCAGCAGGGCACAGACGAAAATAAACATGGCAGCGCAGGCAGTAAGAGAAATTGTTCTTTTCATAAAGCGACCTCGCAGGGGAAGAAATGACCAGCAACGCGTGGGCTTGCGAAGCCGAAAGTGTACACCGGCCAGGTTCTGGCTTGCTTCGTAATCAAATGAAGATCGTCGTAACGAACGAAAGTGGCAAGGATCCGCGCTTTCTTTCCATGACGTTGACTTCACGTTACCCTCGATAAACGCGCTGGCGTTGACCGAACTGATCAAATCCCGGATGGGGGCTTCGTTCAAACGGCGTTCTGGGAAGTTCGCAGCGAACTCTTCGGTTCTCGACTTTCTCAGGATGCCGGTAGTCGACCACTCTTCCGGAACCGTCGGATTGGCTGAGCCGGGACGGAGTTTGAGCCTTGGCCCTACTTCAAACTCGCGATTTGACTGGCGAGCTCAAATGACCTACGCTCGTTGAGCAGGCGAATCTTGCGTCCGGTTATCTCTTTTTCGTCTGAGCCGTCAACGATCAACTTCTTGAGCCGCACGGCGGTGAGCTGTGGATACTTGGCAAATAACTTCGCTGCCAGATTCGTAACCTGCGGAGCTGCCGCGCTGGTTCCACTCGCGCTGAGGTGATCACCGCCTGGCAACACGCTATCCACCTCGTATCCGTTTGCGTAAACATCGACCTTTCCGAAACTGGTGAATGCCGCTTCATCGCCTGCTTTGTCAACCGCTCCCGCGGTCATCGTGTTCGGCAGATCAATCGCAGACGGGATGAATTCGTCAAACCTGGGGTCATTGTTTGCGTTACCGGCTGCGGCTACGAACAGAATATTGGGAGCCTCTTGCATTGCTTTGACGAAGCTCTCTTTGAACATCTGGAAATATTTGGCCGCTGCCGCATGGCGCTGTTCCACGGTTCCTCCTGCGCCACTGGCCTGCATGTCGTCTTCGATTTCGTCCGGCGAGATTTTCCAGCTCATGTTCACGACGCGCACGCCATTGTCACGCATGTATCGAACAGAATCTCGGAGCATGCTAGCCTGGCCTTCCGCCCACTCCTGGTTCGGTGGCGGCGGAATCAATTCGTAGGGCCAATCGTTTCGGATCACTAAAATCCTGGCCGCAGGGTTACCAGCTATCGCAATGCCTGCCACGTGCGTTCCGTGCGCGTACTCGAGATACAACTTAATACCCTCGATGACTGGCTTCACCTGGTCCTTCGGCAGTTCAGAAAGCTTCTTCTTCAGTTCCCGCGCATCCTTGGTATCCAAATTTGCCGTCATATCCTCTAAACCCTTCAAATATTGCTTGTCAGTGTCGATTTGAGCTCGCGTCACATTAAGCTTGCGCAGCGGTCCAACGTCCTTCTTTCCATACCAAGTCCAACCAATGCCATAGACGTCGTCGACGTACCCGTTCCCGTCGTCGTCTTTACCGTTGTCCGGAATCTCCTTCTTATTGACCCACATCCTTCCCGGGAAAACACTGGGATCGACGCCCACGTCCCAGATGCAGGTTACTACCAGTGCGAGCTTGTCAGAATCGGAGAGCGCAACCGTGCGTGCGGCCCAAATGTCTTGTTTTTCGATCTTGTGAGCGTCAATGAGCATCTGCAGTTGTGCAACTACGAAATCTTTGTACGGCAGGACTTCACGGATTGTGAATCGCGCGTCGAGGATGTCGACGCCGACGTTCTTAGGGATGGTTCCTGTCTTCTGCGCCAGCGTGTCGTACCGCTGCTCGATAACGCCCGTCAGTAAATTCTGGGAGATTATCTCGAAGCCGCTTTTCATCTCTTTCAGCTCGTTCTGCACCACTTCGTAGGAGAGCTTTTGCAGTCGCTCCTTGAATTCGGCTTCGAAGATCACTTGAGCCTGGCTCTCACCTGCCTCTTTTGCATCAATTAGAGGCTGGTCCAGCAAGCCCGCCATTGCCTTCGCGGCTGGTTTCTCTTCTAAAGCGTCTCTCTTCCTCAGATAGGACAGCGCATCGTCGTAGCGCCCCTGCAGGATTGCGATTTGCATGAGCGGACCGTAACACTTCTTGAGTGTCGTGTTGTCTTCGATGTCATAGCTCTGCAAATCATTCTCAAGATCTTTCTGTAGTGCGGCTATGAAGAGTTTGAAAGCCGCATCGTCGGTGAGCAGAGCCGATGCTTTGCCCGGGGCCGCGTAGCTGTGAACAGGTAGCTGCTCGGCATTTTCGATTTTCTTTTTCGCTTGCTGCCCAAGTGTGCTGACCGCTACGCCGCAAATCAAAGCCAGGGAGATGAGTCGGATCTGAATCGACATAAGCGCCCTCTCCTCTTCAAGCGGAGTTTTCTTTTAGCATTCGAAGATGGCAGATAGTATTCCTACCGAAGTGTACTCTCAATACGGCCGACAAACCCGGCATTGGACCCTATTCCTCGCCTCGAATCATCGTATTGAGGCGATTTGGCGCGTTAAATCGGCACCGATCAACTCCGAGACGAATCACTCATGCCGTAGCGCCGTCATGGGATCCACATTTGTAGCGCGGCGAGCAGGGATGTAGCACGCGAGCAAAGCGATGCACACCAACAGGATGCCGACGGCGGCATAGGTTGCTGGATCCGTGGCCTTGACATGAAAAAGCCGGAGGTGCTCCTTCATGAACCGATGGAGTCCGAGCGCCAGCGCAACGCCAATAGCTAGTCCAGTCCCAGCAAGTGTGACTCCCAGCTTGGCGACCAACACGAACACGTCACGGCGCTGAGCCCCGAGAGCAAAACGAATGCCCAGTTCGCGCCCGCGCTGGTTGACAAAATATGAAAGAACCCCGTAAACGCCGATCGCTGCCAGGACCACGGCTATGCCGGCGAAAACCCCGAGCACGAGGACATAGGTCTTATCCCGGCTCATGTATTCCCCCAGCATATCCTCCATCGTACTGATGTCAGTCACGGGCTGATCCGGGTCCATCTCTTTCACCATCTGCTTCACCGACGTTGTGATATCTGCTGCATGGGCACGTACGTCGGAGGTCGTCCGGATTACCAGCGTCCCAGCCAAATGGAAGCCATCACTGCCGCCAGGATACACTTCCGGCTGCTGAAGGTATGATTCGTAAACCTGTGGGTGGACCCCGCCCATCCCGGCTTGCTTGACCTCGCCCACAACACCTACGATCTGGCGGGGCCGCACTTCGTCCACATCGTTGACGTACGTATAGCGGAGCAGAATCTGTTGCCCAATAGGATCTTCGTTCGCGAAATAGCGGTTTGCCGTTGTCTCGCTAATGATTGCAACCCAAGGCGCATTCGTCGTGTCGCGCTCATCAAAGTAGCGGCCTCTCTTGAGCGGGATCCTCATGGTGCGAAAGTAGCTGGGGCTCACTTCGTTGAAGCCTAGGAAAGGCCTCTTGTCCGGCGCGGGATGCCCTACGATCGAAAGAGTCCTGCCCCCTGATCCCAACGGCGGAAGCATCGTGATCATGCCTACGGACTCGACGCCGTTCAGCGCCGAAACTCCTTCCATCAATCGTTGGTGATAGGCGGTTACTTTGGGAGATATTCTCTCCATCGGCTTCCCTGGACTCCTCTCGAGGTACTTCCCTCCCGTGGGGGGGAAAAGCACGGTCATCGTCAAGACGTTCGCCGGATCGAAGCCTGGAGACGGGAGCAACATGCGAAGCAGGCTGTTGATCATCAGCCCGGCGCCCACCAGGAGCACCATCGCCAGGGCCACTTCGGCAACCACCAGCAAATACCGCGTCCCGCTATGTTTTCCGGTCGCCGTTCTGCTTTCTCCCTCGCGGAGTGCGTCATGCAGATCCGTGCGCGAAGCTCGGAAAGCTGGAGCCATCCCGAACAGCAGCCCGGTTAAGAGGCTGAGCCCGCCGGCGAAGAGCAAAACCCGGCCGTTAACGCGAATGTTCTCCGCGTCTGGCAGATCCTTCGATATTGCGCCCAGCAGATGGATTCCCCAGAAGGAAAGCAGGATGCCCAGCAAGCCGCCCAGCAGAGTCAACAACCCGCTCTCCACTAGCAACTGCTGCATGAGCCGTCGCCGGCCCGCGCCGAGCGACGCCCGCACCGAATATTCCTTTCGCCGGCTCTCCGTCCGCGAAAGCATCAGGTTTGCAACATTGACGCAACCGATGAGCAGAATAAATCCCACGGCCCCCAGGAGTGGATACAAGCTATTCTGCGAGTCTTCGTAGAGTGCTTCATACAGCGGAACGACTTCTGCCCCGACTCCCTTGTTTTGCTGAGGATAAACCTTCTCCAGGGCTTGCTCTAACACGTCCATCTCCAGCTGCGCTTGCGGCAGGGTTACTCCGCGTTTCAGCCGCGCCAGCGGCACAATCCAGAAGCCCACACGGTTTGCGTATCTCGCGTCTTCTGGATTGACGGGCTGCCATATGTCTGCCTGCTTTCCCGTGAACCACGGCCCGAATGTTTTGAAGCCCGCCGGCATCACTCCAACGACCGTTGAGACAATGTCGTCAATGCGGAATGTCTTCCCAAGTACTCCCGCGTCGCCATGGAACTTCGTTTTCCACAGCGTGTCACTGACAACCACGGTCTGAGAGTCTTCGTGACTCTCCTCAACGCGAAAGACTCTCCCTAAAACGGGTTGCACTCCAACCAAAGTGAAAAAGTTGGGAGTCACGGTTTGGACGGGCACCTTCACCGGCTCGCCGAGCCCGGCTAGGGTAGCCTCGCCGATACCACCTATCGCACCCATGTCGGCAAAAACGTGATTCGCTTTTTTCAGGGCCGCTACGTCTGCAAGCGGCACGAGATCTATTCCTGGGGTAGGATCCCATTTATGTGTGGAGAATATCGTCACCAACTCCTCTGGATGCTCGTAAGGCAAACCATGCAACAACACCGCGTTCAGCGCACTGAATACGGCAGTGTCGGCTCCTATGCCGAGTGCGAGAGAGAAAATCACGACAGCGGCAAAGCCTGGGCTTTTCGCCAGGATCCGGGCCGCGTAGAACAGGTCCCGCCAGAGCGTCTCCAGCCAGGTAAGAATCCACACTTCGCGGCAATCTTCTTTCACGAGCGTAACGTTTCCAAATCGCCGCCGCGCCGCGGTCTTCGCGTCATTTGCTGCAATCCCCAAGGCACGATTCTTTTCCGTGCGCATCGCTAGATGAAACTCCAGCTCTTCTTCGAGGTCGCGTTCGAGTCTCTTCCGCTTCAAGAGCGCCTTAACCCTCAGCCACGCTTCCGTCAACCATTCCTGCGGCATAGGTCCTCCTCAGGCAGGCTCCAGAATCCTTGCAATCGCGTAAGACATGCGCTTCCAGTGCGCTGTTTCTTCCGCAAGCTGCTTCCGGCCCGCCGCCGTCAGCCGGTAATATTTCGCCCGCCGGTTGTTGTCTGACATACCCCACTCTGCCGCGAGCAGTCCACGAACTTCCAGGCGATGTAGCGCCGGATACAGGGCGCCTTCTTCGACGCCTAGGACCTGGTCGCTCCGCTCATGGATGTACTCTGCGACGTCGTAGCCGTGCATCTCGCCGCGGCTCAGCGTTTTCAAGATCAGCAAGTCGAGTGTGTCGCGCAACAAATCGCCGGTTTCGGACTTTTTCTGGGTCATAGGATTGGGCTGCTGCCCATAAGAACCTTAGGGGAGTATGTCACTATTTCTTAGAATTGCAAGCTCATATTGGCGGGTAGTCGGCCCACTCCGGGCCCGGTACTTTGAATGGGGATGCCGTTTGCTTGGTGCACTCTTGGTGCACTTTAACCTACAAATGAGGCCATCTGGATGCAACGGGGAGCAAGTTAAATCACTGAAAAGACGCGAAAATCGGCGAGCGCAAACAGGGCAGGTGGGTTTAGCAAACTCATCCGCTTGATTGGCACAACGCCCTTTACACCAAGTTGCGAGGGCGACTCTGCATCGGGCCTTCTGTCCATTCTCGTCTTATAGAATACCAAAATTACTAGGCTGCGCCAGGCACGATCGGCTCTATCGGCTCAACCGGCTCAACCATTTCGGTTGTAGTCCTCCTTCGTTCACGTTTGGTAGATTCGGCGCTATGGAATAGCTTCCGGAAATCAGCTAGCGGGATGCCAAAATAGCTTTCCTCTTGCTCTTCCGCGAAGATCGAGTTTCGAAAGGCATCGGCAATCTTTCCAGCATCCAATTCGGTCGCGAATGGGCCAGTGTGTTTGCCGCGGCAGGCTATGCGTTCTCGAACTTCGTCAAATGAGTTAGCCAGCATCGTAGCGTCTGGTTTGCGCACGCCGTAACTGCGGCCCCCAGCGTGAATAACAAAAAAAACCAAGGCACGAAGGCCCAAAAGGGCATAAGCTTTAGCGATTTCGGACTCAATTGCAAAAACTGAAGGGCTCCCTATCATCATTGGAGCGCTCTTCTGATCCCGATGGGGAGTTCATTTTCTGTGATCGGATCGGGACCCCGGGTGAGTAGGCCGGTGGGATTGCTTCTTGCGATGCGACATTCCCAGTATCCTTGTATATATGCGCAGATTGTGAGCCCAGCGCCCGCTGGAGGTTGGGCTAAATCCTAAACCACGCCATTTCAAGCCGTTCATGTATTTTGACCACACGAGAACAGTGCCAGTGCGAGCTGTTGAACGTTAGAACGATAAGCCTTTTGCTGCGATTTTCTCGCGGTGAGGAATGCCTTTGGTACTTCTAAATCCATCTCTTTCTTGCTATAATTACGTTCGTCATATTTTGTCATAATGGTTGTCTTCGACGCATCTACGCTGATCCTGATCGCCAAGGCCGATCTTCTTGACCTATTTCTGACGAGCATCAACGTACCAGTGGCCATTCCCAGTGAGGTTGAGAAGGAATGCTGCGGTTTCAAGAAAGCGTTGGATGCAATAATCATTCAGAAGGCGCTGGACGAATCAAGAATCAAAGTCTTCGCCCTCAGAAATCGTCGGCTCGTTGCGAAATTGCAGACAGATTTCAGCCTTGGCAAAGGTGAAGCCGAAGCCATTGCACTAGCGATGGACGAGAAGGCTCAGATCGTCGGCATCGACGACAAGAACGGGATCGATGCGTGCAAAGTGCTGGGCATTGCGTTTACGACGGCCGTGGGCATTTTGGTTCGAAGCCGGGAAAAAGGATTGCTAGAAGGGCCCGATGCCAGTGCCAAACTTGCATTGCTAGCAAAGCACGGGCGCTACAAACATTCAATTATCGAGGATGCAAGACTGAAATTGGAGGCAAAGCGATGAGCAAGACGATGAGCATCCGCATGGATCGCGACAACTATGAGTTTCTTCACGAAATCACAAAGGAAGAGCGGAGTGACCTGTCCAAGGCTGTTCGGGACCTGGTCAGTCGGGGAAGAGTCTTGCTTGCGGTTGAGAGATACAAGAAAGGAGAGGCCTCCCTCGGCAGGGCGGCGGAGCTTGCCGGGCTTCCTCTCGGGCAGATGATCACGATCCTGACTGAATTCGGAGTGGAGAGCAGGCTCGAAAAGGAAGACTATCTCCAGGGGATTAGGAATCTCCATAAAGTATGGTGATCACTCGCGGCCCATAGGGGCGCTGACCATCCAAGGCACGTCGCTACCTTTCTAGCGGAAGTGCTTGGTGGTCCAACGATGTATTCCGAGCAGCAAGGAGGCCATCCTCCAATGCCCAAGTCGGTGTCAGCTTATTGGTGCGCCCTTGGTGCACTATGCCGCTCTGAAGCTTCTCCCGGAATCTTTTGCCTGCGAGGCGGATCGCCTGCGTCGCTCCGAGCAGGAGGCGCGAGCGGTTGCGCGCTGAAGCATCCCAACATTCTTTCCGTGCACGACATCGGCGCGAATAACGGGACCCGCTACCTCGTTACCGGACTGTTGCAGGGGACGACGCTGTGAAAAACTCCGTGCTGGACCTTTCCCAGCACGCCGTGCCACCGAGTATGCCGCCCGGTGGACGCTGCGCCGTTGACCGTCTGCACCGTTGCCCACTGTTAGTCTACAGATCAACCGTGGTATGTCCGAGCGGTCCACAGTTCGGTGGGAATAAATTTGCGTGCTGCGGGTCGTTTTTTCGCACCTGGACGGAGTTGGACGAAGCTGAGCCGGGCAGGCCTTGGCCGCGTAGGCGTTCGGGAACTTCCGAGCACACGGAGTGAACAAAACCGCTACTCCCCCGGCAGAACTGAACATAACATGCTGAAGAAACGCGCCAACGTTCGTAAAGTTCCAACACAGCAGCGGGCCGCCCATTACGCCGGCCCAGGAATGCGGTTCGAGGAGGCAAGCGGCATGGCTCGGAGTATGGTTCCTTCCTCGTTTGAGTGCGACTGTGGTCACCAGTCGCATTTCTGTGAGGGCACGGTGCGTGACATGGAAGCGGACAGCCGTCGCCGTCACAAACGGATGCTCCTATTGGATTCAGAGGCCGAGGAGCACGCTATCGAGTTCGAGGGAGGAGTGGCGGCTTCGACAGCTCTCTCGAGTAGCAGGCGTTTCACAGTCTTTCCCGCAGGCGCGTGAGACAGACGTACGGAAAGCCGACTATACAGCAAAGTGACTGCTACTCGGCTCGGACATTGTTAAGTAACCTCAGATTCGCATCCCTCTTGAACCTTCATTACAACGAGCGTCACGTCATTGCGCGGTGGTCTGCGAAGGCGTCGCCGAACTGGACCTCCGCTCGACCCTATGTTTGGCGTGATGAGGTGCTTGCCCGGTCTGGGGAGCTGAGCAGAGATAGGGTAACGAAAGAGCAGGGGATCTTCCTGCTCTTTCGTTCCTGTTCCTCGACTGGCGGGCCAATCCAACTTTGACGATTCGGATCCCGCGAACGGTCACTCGGTCCACGACCGCTGCGATGCGAGCCGGCCGAAGCGCCGTTGCAGCAGAGTATCGGCGTTTTCTTTGCTTGTGCCTTCCACGCCAGTCGTGGCGCTATCGCTGTCTACATTGCCGAGGATCGGGGTTGCCAGATAGGCGTGATAATCACTGGCAGTGCCTTTCGCTAAGGCAATGCCTGTGATCTGGCATTCCTTGTTGATGGAGCACGCTGTCTGCAGGTCTAAAGTCGTATCCGCTGGGACCAGCGTATTGAGGTCGGTCGGTTTTCCGTTCTCCCAGAGCGCTGCGCGCAGGTTAAAATTCGCATCGAGCGACAAGCCAAGGACTAGTCCCTTGTCGCTAATGGCGGTGGCGTAGCTGTAAGAGTCCCCGGCAAGCGGCTGGAGGTCGCTCATGTGGCCATCCTGCCAGAGAAAACCATGGAACGATGCATCGCCGGTGGTGTCGGAAACACCGACAACCTGGCGGACATCGTTAAGGCCAGTGGCGTAAATTCCGCCAAAATGTCCATCGCCGCCGAGGTTGCCGAGATCAAGGGGCTTGCCGTCCTGCCAAAGCACCGCATGTAGTGGCACGAGGTTGGTCAGCGTAATTGTATTGAAAGATCCGCAGCTGCCCGTCCCTCCTGCGGCTTCCCCTTTCTCATTCACCGCGAATGCCACTCCATCCGGATCGTCAGCGACCGTAGAAAGGGCCTGCACGACAGGTTGGGACCACAGGAAGAGCCTAAACCACACTACCGGTTTGAATTCGTACATTTGGGGAGACGATGGGGGCCCCGGGCAAGTCGAATCCGCAGTCGTATTCTCCGATGAGCCCGCCGCCACTCCGAGCCTGTTGACTTGCCACGCTTGCCCATTGTTGCCACTGGCGCCCGCGCTGTCCCTCAGCAACGGAAGCGCACTCATCGCTGCCTCTTGAAAAAGGAACGGCACGCACGTATTTCCGCTGTGAGTCAAGCCGAGGGCGCTCGAACCACAGAAGTCTTCTCCTTTCGGATCCGGCGTCGAAGTGTCCGCTTGGCCGACAGCTTGGCCCCAAACATTGACACCAAATGCGGCGCTGTTGGGTCCTCCCATCCCCGGACTGCTGATGTCCGTCATTGAGCGCCCTTTCCAGATAACGGCGTGCGAAACGCTGCCGGTACCGCGTGCGAGAACCGCTTCGCCGCTCACAAAGCCACTAGCCGAGAGGGCAAACGGCTGAGCTGGCGGCGGGCCGATAGGGCCCAGGTCCGTCACGATGTACCGAGTAAGCGGTGGTCCTTCCAAGCGCAAATCGGACTTCTCCTGCGCTCTGCTCGGTTCGCTCAGACATGTCAGGGCCAGCGCAAAGCCTGCGATGCACGAAGATTTCGTTTTCCAAGCACTCGTTTTCATTTTTTATCCTCCAATGAGATTTATCCACGGGCTAAACAATTGGCCTTACAAGAGCAGGCAACAGCAGCCAGAACAACTTGACTTGCGAAAGGCAGGTTGTCGTACTCGGGGCTGTTGTGTGAATACAGGGACCATTCGGGAAGGCATACGCTCTGCCAGGTCCGAAGGTCAGGCTCGCTGCTAACATCGCCAACACTGCTCATTTCATTGGGAATCTCCTTTTTTGAGGGCCATTAATTTCTTGCCCTCCAAGCGCGTGGCGCTCTATAAGCGCCTCCTGTTTCAATAGGCGCAAAGCCGGGGCGGAAACTATCATCCAGCGGTAGGATTTTGGGGGGCGCCCCGCGCTATAATTCCGCCCAATTGCCATGCCAAACCAGTCACAACGAGATGACGCCGCTCGTGGCGATATAACCGCGCTGCTCGAGGCTTGGCGTGAAGGGGATCAGACCGCGCTCGAAAAGCTGACTCCCATTGTTTACAAAGAGCTTCACCGCCTGGCCGGGCGTTACATGAGGGGAGAGCGCCCCG
>Ga0210398_10001270_pt1 | contig 26484 bp, 30 predicted proteins | sample IncBWC4OmetaG_FD_161047 | JGI IMG/M metagenome (GOLD analysis project Ga0210398, IMG submission 161047) | Forest soil microbial communities from Barre Woods Harvard Forest LTER site, Petersham, Massachusetts, United States - Inc-BW-C-4-O | ecosystem: Environmental > Terrestrial > Soil >... | reverse complement strand
TCTCAACTCTTCCCGAAAGAACGTCGTCTCGGGATAAAAGCGGCCTCGCCGTCAGATACTGAGGGAGACCGCCGAGATGAACCGCAGCAGCGTTACTACAAGTCTCCCGTTGAGGCGGATGAGTGCGTAGAGCCGCGACACGGGAATTGCACAGGCGCTACTTCGGGGACTGCGCGCTTCCGCAGGTCTTCCAAGCACAACGCACTGCGGAACGTGGGGCCGTCCCGAAGCAGCCGTGCTCATTCAATCCTTAGGAATTAGCGAGAGCAGAGTAATCGATTCGTTAAAATAGAAAAGACAAATGTTCATCGATGAGGCAAAAATTCGCGTCAAGGCCGGTGACGGAGGTAATGGTTGCATGGCCTTCCGCAGGGAAAAGTTCGTTCCCAGAGGCGGCCCCTCCGGCGGAGACGGCGGACATGGCGGCGACGTCATCATGGAATCGACCCAGCGACACAACACGCTGATGTACTTCCGCTATAACCCCGAGCACAAGGCGGAGCGCGGCGAACACGGCATGGGATCGAACTGCACCGGGCGCGAAGGCCACGATGTGGTGCTCAAGGTCCCCGTGGGAACCGAGCTCTATGACGCCGAGACCGGCGAGCTGGTCCACGACTTCTCTCATCCTGACGAACGCATTGTGATCGCCAAGGGCGGCCGGGGCGGACGCGGCAACCAACACTTTGCCACCCCGACCCACCAGGCTCCGCGCGAGCATGAGTTGGGCAGGCCGGGCGAGGAGCGCGCCTACCGCCTGGAGCTGAAGGTGCTGGCCGATGTCGGCCTGGTTGGCTTTCCCAACGTTGGCAAGTCAACGCTGATCTCGCGCATCTCGGCTGCCAAGCCTAAGATCGCGGACTACCCTTTCACTACGCTCGAGCCCAACCTGGGCGTCGTCTCAATCGGCGAGGCGCCGCACGAAGAGAGCTATGTTGTCGCCGACATCCCTGGCTTGATTGAGGGGGCGCATCTCGGCGCCGGACTCGGCGTGCAGTTCCTGCGCCACATCGAGCGCACGCGACTGCTGGTGCATCTGGTCGATGTATCGGATGCGAGCGGGCGGCCCGATCCGGTCGAGGACTTCAAGGTGATCATGGGCGAGCTGAGGAGCTTTGGACACGGCCTAGATGAGAAGCCGATGATCGTCGTCGCTTCGAAGGCTGATGTCGCCAATCCCGACAAGCTCAAGAAGCTGCAGGCTATGGCGAAGCGGAAGAAGCTGCCCTTCTACGAGATCTCGGCCGTGACCGGCGCGGGGATTGACAAGCTGAAGTACGCGATTGGCAAGCGTGTCGACGCGCTGCGCAAGGAATCGGCAGCCGAAGAGGCCTTGGCCAAAACCTCCTGAGACAAACCTCGGGATCGGGCCGCGATTTCCGTCTAGATCTCGGGAAAGAAGTCGAAGAAGGCGTCGATGCTCTGCCTGAGCTGCGCCTCGATCTGCTCGCGCGAGCCTTCGAGCAGGTGCAGGGTCACCCGCGCGGTGTTGCCGTTTTTGAGTTCGATGGAGCCCTCTCCTACCGCAGCGATCTCCTCCGCCGGAAGCAGACGCAGACCATAAACAAGAGCCAAATTCGCCATACGGAACATCTTATTCCTACGCCCGCCGTGCGGCGGTTTTGAGCGCGGCAGGTACAATCGAAAGGGCATTCCCCCGTCTCTCTATGACAGACACCGTACGCGACACCGTCATCCTCGGCACCGGCTGCGCCGGTCTTACCGCCGCCATCTACGCGGCGCGCGCCAACCTCAAGCCTCTGGTCATCGAGGGACACGAGCCGGGCGGACAGCTCTCCATCACCACGCTGGTCGAGAACTTTCCCGGCTGGCCGGAGGGCATCCAGGGGCCGCAGCTTATCGAGAACATGAAGCAGCAGTCGGCGAGGTTCGGAGCCGAGTTCCGCATGGGGCACCTGTCGTCGGCCGACCTGTCGAAGCATCCGATCGAGCTCAAGGTAGGCAGCGACACCATCCACGCCCGCACGCTGATCATCGCCAGCGGGGCCTCGGCGCGCTGGCTGGGCCTGCCGTCGGAGCAGGCGCTGATCGGACACGGCGTGAGCTCCTGCGCGACGTGCGACGGCTTCTTCTTCTCTGGCAAGGAGATCGCCGTGGTCGGAGGCGGCGACTCAGCGATGGAGGAGGCGCTTTTCCTCACGCGCTTCGCGACCAAAGTGACGCTGCTGCACCGCCGCGAGCAGTTCCGCGCCTCGAAAATCATGCTGGAGCGGGCGATGGGTCATCCGAGCATCCAGTTCCGCACCAACACCGCGGTCGAGGAGGTTCTCGGCGTCGAGCAGAAGGAGGTGGTCGGGGTGAAGCTGCGCGATACCGTCACCGCGACGGAGTCCGTCCTGCCGGTCAGCGGGTTGTTTCTCGGTATCGGCCACATCCCCAACGCCAGCATGTTCAAGGGACAGATCGACCTCGACCAGGACGGGTACATCAAAACGCATGATTACGTCTTTACCCGGGTCCCCGGGGTCTTCGCCTGCGGAGACGTCCAGGACCGGCGGTACCGCCAGGCGATCACCGCGGCGGGATCGGGCTGCATGGCGGCTCTCGAGGTAGAGAAGTTCCTCGAAGAGCACGGGCGCTGATCGGTATCTTTCCCGATTCGGAAACTAGGAGGAGGGTACCCCTCCCCCCCGGAATCCGTACTTCGTTGATTCCGTGACGGTTAGAATAGGGGCAACGTCCAGTTCATTCATAACATGGGACTTACGTCCACTTCGTAGAAAAGGGACTTAGGCGAGCCCACTCGGGCTCGCGCTTCCGGAATGAAACTCCCTGAAAAGACAAAAACCCGCCATCGGATCGGGTCTTCTCCTATTTCAAGTATAGCGGGTTGGGGGAAATTCTCGGCCAATCGGCAATTGAAACTTGTTCGAAAGCCTGTTCACGAGGCCGTCTGAGGAATACAATTTTGCCTCGCGCTGGCACACCCCGGACCAATCACGGGAGGAGCGGTCCGTGATTATCTTCGCGATAGCTCTTTTCTGTCCCTGCAACGGCTGAGAGCGCCCGGTCACGATATTTCCAGATGTCAAAAGTATCATGCTGGCATTCCTGAAAGGGCCAGTGGAAGGGTCAACGTACATCCGGGCCAGGGATCCGAGTAGCGTGCGTCGCAACGGTCATTTTGCACGCATGAGACAGGCCGGTGTTGGTCATGAGTGGTATCCGTCCTCGAGTGTTTTACGGCTGGTGGGTGATCCTTACCTGCGCGCTGGGCTTGTTCCTCGGGCCCATTCCGATCATGGTTTTTTCCTTCGGCGTATTTCTGAAGCCGCTGATTCGCGAGTTTCATACCGGCCGCGGGGCCATCTCGCTCGCGCTTACTCTTGCCACCACGATCCTTGCCTTCTGCGTGCCCCTCGCCGGTCGGCTGATCGATCGCTTTGGGCCGCGTAAAGTCATCCTGCCCTGTACTCTGCTGGCGGGCCTAATCCTGTTTGCAGCACATTTTTGCTCGGGGAAACTCTGGCAGCTCTACCTGTTTTACCTGGTCATGGGCGTCGTCGGCTCCGGCATAGCACCCGTGTCGTACTGCTACGTGGTCTCACATTGGTTTGACCGGCACAGGGGCCTGGCCCTCGGTTTGATGATGGCGGGTCTGGGCACCGGCGCATTTGTGATGCCGTCGGCCGCGCAATATCTGATTGCGAGGGTTGGCTGGCGCCACACATTTGGCATTGTCGGAGCCGCGATTCTGATGATCACCGTGCCAGTGCTGGCAAAGTTTCTTGTTGAGAAGCCGGAGTCAATCGGTCAGTCAGCGGATGGCCTGCCTCGCTCCGCCCTGACATCGCATAGACCGGCTGGCAATATCGGCATGAGCTGGAGTGAAGCGTTGCGGACTCCAACCCTATGGCTTCTCTTGTGCGCAGTCGTTCTCGTCTCGGCCAGCGTGCAGGCGTGCTTGGCCCATATTGCCGCCATACTTACCGATCGGGGAGCACACGCCCAGACAGCCGCGCTTGCAGCTTCGTTGCTTGGCGGCGGCCTTCTGGTGGGCAGAACCGGATCGGGTTACCTGCTGGATCGCTTCTTCGCTCCGCGAGTTGCCGCCCTGATCTTCGCCTGCGCCGGCGCCGGAATTGGTCTGCTTCGAATCCCGGCCTCACCGCAGCTCGCATTTGTTGCTGCCTTCTTCATCGGCCTGGGACTCGGCGCAGAGGTGGATATCTCGGCGTACCTGATAAGCCGCTACTTCGGTCTCCGCTCGTTTGGTGCGATCTACGGCTTTATCTTTGGTGGATTTGGTCTCGCCGGAGGGTTGGGCGCGTATCTGATGGGCGCTTCTTTCGACGCGACCGGTTCCTACGCATTCATGCTGGCTTTCTTCTGCGCCGCAACGCTCATCAGCGCCGCAATCATGATGCGTCTTGGACCGTATCGATATCAGCCAACGCGGGCAGATGAAAGCGACGCGGAGTTGGCCCCGCTTCCCGCCTGATCGCGGCCTGCAAGTCCGATCACCGCATTTGGTGAGAGAAAGGAGCACGAAGATGACAGAGCAAACGATGCTGCCTCACGGCGTAATGGAAGGGAAAGGCTCGTACAACAAGCATGCGAAGCTTCCCGGCGGCGGCGTTGCCTTGGCAATTCAGTTTCTGGAAGAAGCGATGCGGAAGATATCGCTCGATCCGGGTGATCAGCATGTAATCATTGCCGACTATGGATCGTCACAGGGCAGGAACTCGCTCCCGCCTATGCAGATCGCACTTCGCATCCTGCGCCCTCGCATCCGTCCGGATCGCGCGGTATTCGTTTTTCATATCGACCAGCCGTCGAACGACTTCAATTCGTTGTTCGAGGTATTGAGTTGTGATCCGGAGAGCTATGCGCTGGAAGGGGCCAACGTATTTCCGTGTGCGATCGGAAGATCCTTCTACGAGCAGGTGCTTCCGGCTGATTCGGTACATCTTGGTTGGTCCTCCTATGCGGCGGTGTGGCTCAGTCGCATACCCTCGCTGATTCCCGGTCACTTCATTCCATTTCGCGGTGCGGCCACGGCGCGGGCTGCGTTCGCCAAGCAGGCTACCGAAGACTGGGAATTCTTTCTTACATTGCGAGAACGCGAATTGCGGTCCGGAGGGCGACTTGTGGTTGTGCTGCCGGGTCGCAATGACGAGGGTCTGACGGGATTCGAAAATCTGATGGACCACGCGAACGCGGTGCTTGGCGAGATGGTCGGTGACGGAGAGTTTCAAGCAGAGGAGCGCGAGCGCATGGTGCTGGCGACGTATCCGAGACAGAAAAGCGAACTTCTCGCGCCGTTCGATCGCAACGGCCGGTTCCGGAATCTCAAGCTAGAACATTGTGAGCTCGCCCCGCTGCCCGACACGGCATGGCCCGATTATGAGCGCCACGGAAACAGCGAAGCACTCGCGACGAAACACGCACTGTTCTTCCGCTCAGTCTTCATGCCGTCGCTTGCTTCTACGCTGACCCTTGTGCGTGCCGGCGATAGTGAGGCGCTGCATGCTTTCGCGGACCGGCTACAGAAGCGCATGATCCGGCGGATGGCCAGTGAGCCGACTCCCATAAACTCCTTCGTCCAGACGATCGTTCTTGCGAAATGCGGTTGACTGACGGCAAGAGACGGGTGGCCAAGCACCAAGCTCAGCAGGACCCACGGACGCAAGCGTTTCCATCAATATCTGCAAGCTCATTTCGTTGTTTCTCTCTGATCGTGGGCTGCATCGCTGACCTCTCCCGGAGTGTTCAGCACTGACTTCGGCCCCTCGTATCTTCGGCTGGACGATAACATGCTTATACGATGACCTTAACGCTTCGCCGGACTCTCGCGGCTGTCTCGTGCTTTCTGCTGTCGGTTGGCGTCATGGCACAGGAGTCCAAAACTGACTCGCTGCCGGATGCGCCCTCTCAAACCCAGCAACCGGCGCAAATCGGACAATCTTCGCAATCGCAACAGCCGGTGACACCGCAGCCGACGGCCAATCCGATTCAAGGCAGCGTCCAGATTTTTAAGCTGTTGCAACAAAAATCCCTGGTGTTTCCCGACCTGGCTACCGCCCAGGGCCAGTTGACCAGCTGGGAAAAATTCAAGCTGGCTGCCAATAACAGCGTTGCGTTTTCCACAGTCGGCGGCGTATTGATCGGCGCGGCATTCAGCCAGGCGATCAATCGTCCCTCTGGATATCACCAAGGCGCGGAAGGATATGGGAAGCGCGTTGGAGCCGACATGGCCCGTGCCGCGTCGGGCAACATCTTCGGGACCTTTGTATTGGCGTCTGCCTTGCACCAGGATCCGCGCTTCTATGTAAAGAAGAATTTGTCATTCAAGCAATCTGTGGAGTATTCCGCCGTCAGGGTGTTCATCACTCGCAGCGACTCCGGAGAGAGGGTAGTGAACTATTCCGGTCTGATAGGCCCATTGATGGGTGAAGGGCTCGCCAATGCCTACTACCCCGATGAAAATCGCACGGTGGGCGGCACCTTTACTCGCTACGCGTCCGATTTGGGATGGAGGTTTGCCGGGAATCTGCTACGCCAGTACTGGCCGAGCATCAACAGAAAGCTGCGCCTCGCGCCGGAGACTACGTCGACGAATCCCTGACTTTCAGCAGACCCCCGCTTTGTAGTGAAATTCCGCATACAAGTTCTGCGGACAAATTCCGCGTGCAGATTCTGCGCACATGGGGATCAGGCTTGTCCGGCAGTGAACCTCTCCAATTCAGACGCGGCATGATGTTGCCCATTGCGTTGTCCGGGTCAAGGCTCGGTGGACCGCGCGCGGCCGGAAGCCTTCATCGTCTCCAGTCGTCCTCGGGAAATTGCCTGCGCCCGATGCGGGTGACGACGACGCCCGTGTCCTGACAGATGGCCTGAAATCCATCCCCGTTCTTATCGATCACGAAGGAGTAGTGAGCAGTAAACGTAGGGGTAGTTTCGGTCATAGGGAGAACCTCGGTGAAGGTGCCCGTGCAATCATCATTCACCTTATATGTGCCCGTTGCCTTCCCGGGACCTACGTTGCCGTTCGTGCTCGAGTTAAAAGCGAAGCTGACGCCGCCTTCCCATCGAAAATTTGCGTACCAACCTCGGCGGACGGTCCCACTAAGGCGGGGATAGGGGCAGCAACAATGAATCCGGTGGATGTATAAGCGAAGGTGCCCTTCAGGGTGGCCTCAGAGCATCCTCTATCGTCAGCTTTCGCCCTGGGCGCAATACCTAGAGTGAGTGCGGTGACTGCGGCGAGGGTGAGAGTCTTTGCGATGGTGCTGGGTTTCATGATCATCTCCTTTGCGTTCACAAAATTGCGCAGCAAATCCAGGTGAAAGTTCCGGGGCTTCCTCTTCAACCAGCGGAATAGTGCGCGATGCACGTGTGAAATGTCCCAAAGCCGGGACTAAAATCTTCCAAATTGTTCTCAAAGGCTCGTATGGGCAACGAAATGGAACATTTATACGAGTTCGGCCCCTACCGTCTTGACCCCGGCAGAAAGTTGCTCCTGCGCAACGGAGAGCTGGTGGCTCTCACTTCCAAGCGCTTGAAGTCCTTCTGGTGCTGGTTGAGCGCACCGAACACGTAGTTACAAAAGACGAACTGATGAAAGAGGTGTGGCCAAACAGCTTCGTCGAAGAGGCGAACCTTACCCAGCACATTTCAATGGTGCGCAAAGCCCTAGGCGAGACTCCGCAGGATCATCGCTATATCGTGACTTTTCCTGGTCAGGGATACCGATTCGCAGGAGGAGTGCGTATCGTCTCTCGGAACGGGACCGATCGAGCGGTGGAAAGCCGTTCCTCATCGCGGGTGGGGATCGAGCAACGAGGAGAGTTTCCGGGGCGATCAACTCCTGAGCCACTGGCGGCGGGTGATGGGCGACGAATAGAGCGCAACGACGATATTCATTCCGCGCGCGCGAGAAGCCGCACTTTCTGGTGGGCTGCGGTCTTTGTGGTACTCACGCTATCTATTGCCGCCGGCACATTCTGGTTTGTCTCACATGGAGAGTTGGAAAAGGCGCGCCAGGTCTACGAACTTTGGGCGCAGAGCTATCCGCGAGATTGGGGACGGGCAGCCGCCGAGACTGCTATCTCCGCAATGTCGGGGCAATATGAAGAGGGCCTTGCCGAATCCCGCGAGGAAGTCCGCCTCAACTCCAACGGCGATGGTTATTTTGACCTCCTCTATTTCTATCTGCGTCTGAATCGTCTGGAAGAGGCCCAGTCCACGGTCGAAGAGACGCAAGCGAAAAAGTTCGATTCCCCTTTCCTACGCGCCCTTCTGTACAGGCTTCGCTTCTTGCAGAATGATGCGGCGGGGATGTCTCAGCAGGTTGCTTGGATTGCGGGCAGGCCGGGAGCAGAAGATGCATTGCTCGGCTTGGAGGCCGAAACCGCCGCCTATTCCGGGAGGCTGCGGCAGGCCCGGGATCTTTCCCGTCAGGCGGTGGTTTCAGCCAAACGGGCCGAAGAGCCAGAGGTAGCAGCGAGATACGAAGCCGAGGCCGCACTTTGGGAAGCTCTGTTTGGAAATCCAGCCGGAGCCCGTGAGCGAGCCGGGGATGCGCTCGAGCTTTCAAACAGCTGGTTTGCCCAGTCTCTGGCGGCTCTGGCGCTGGCCATCGCAGGCGACACGGTACGCGCGGAGACGCTTGCGGATGACTTAGAGAAACGGTTTCCAGAACATACGATTGTTCAGTCCTATTACCTTCCAACCCTTCGCGCCCAACTGGCGCTGAGCCGTAGTGATCCCTCACGGGCCATCGAAGTCCTTCAGGCTGCGGCGCCCTACGAACTGAGTTCATCCGGCGCGCTCTATCCCGTGTATGTGCGTGGGAAAGCATATCTTGCCGCACATCAGGGTGCGGATGCGGCAGCCCAATTCCAGAAGATTCTGGATCACCGTGGAATCGTGGTGAACGATCCCATCGGCGCATTGGCGCGCTTGCAATTGGGCCGCGCCTACACTGTGTCCGTGGACAGCGCGAAGGCAAAGACTGCCTATCAGGATTTCCTTACGCTCTGGAAGGATGCCGACCCCGACATCCCCATCCTGAAGCAGGCAAAGGCCGAATTTGCGACGCTGAACTAGGGTAGTCGCCCAGTTCTTCAGGCCGCTCTCGGTGGTGAAATTCCGCACACGAATTCCGCACACATAGGTCAGGCTTGTCCGGCAGTGGAACCTCTCCGTTCCGAGGTCCAGAGTGGACCACGCCGGCCATGAATGACTGCGAGTCAGAATGGGAACAAATTGTTACTTTGCAAGGTCTTGCATGCTCAATTTCGTTTGGCCGGAAGCCCGCGTCGGGAATACGCTCTTAAGAGCGCGTCTCTGCGCTTCAGGAGAATTCATGAAAAACCTCGCTCGTGCCCTTGTCTTCGCTTCCCTTATCTCCATGTCCGCATCGGCCTTCGCCGGCGTTTCCGGCGGAAACCCACGTCCTCCCGCGGGATCGATACGCATGAGCGACGTAGTCAGCGCCGTACTGACCGCCCTCGGATACTGAGAGCGTGGATAATAGCCGCAGGGCGGCATGAATCTATCGACTCTCGACAACGTACTGTGGGCGGCGAGCTTCGCTGCTAACGCCGCCCTATTGCTGGTCCTTATCTGGAAGAAGCGCTGGCGGGAGTTTCCGGTCTTGACCACCTGGATGACCTTCGATGTGCTGCTGACCATCGCGCTCTTCGGGATCTACCGGCTAGGTTCATCGCATCTGTACGCGGATGTTTACTGGCTTTCTGCCATCGTCGACTTCCTACTGCAGATCGGCGTGGTATTGGAAATGGCGCGTATCGTCCTTCGCCCTACGGGCACCTGGCTACGCGATGCGCGCACACGGTTCGTGGCCTTCGGATCGCTGGGCGCCCTGGTGGCCGCAGCCATCGCCGTTCTGATCCACCCCGCCGCCCCAACACCCCTCGATGCCTGGGAGCTGCGCGGAAACCTGTTTGCCAGCATCATCGTTTGCGAGCTGTTCCTGGCTATGATGATGTCGGCCAATCGGCTCGGCCTGCAATGGGGAAACCACGTGATGGGCCTGGGCCGGGGACTGACGGCCTGGGCGATGGTTACCTTCTCGGTGGATGCACTGCATGGTGTGCTCGTCAGCGAGCGGGTTCTGAGCACGCTAGATCACGTGCAGACCATAGTGTGGACCGGTGCTGTAGTTTACTGGTCGGTCATCTTCTGGCTTCCGGAGCCTGAGCGGTTGCCCTTGTCACCGGGAATGCGGAAATATCTCATTGATCTCCACCATCGCGTCCAGTACGATCTTGACAAGGTTCGGTCCTCGCCCAACCCCTGAGTGAAGCCAATGCTCGCTGTTCTCTTACTGTGCGCGGTTGCTCTGGTTCTCCTCGGCGGACTGTCCTATCAACATCTCGTCACCAACAAGCTGCATCGTTGCGACTGGAACGATCTGCTTACGCGTCTTCAGGCTGTGCCCCGGGCGCCGGTTTCCGAAGTCGCTACCGACTACTTGAATCCCCAGCCCAACCAGCTCATCCTGGAGCCGATGGATGTATGGGCGGCAGTGGGCGGAATCGAAGGCGTGCGCCGGATGCGCCACAATGCGGATGTACTCATCGCGCTGGCAGCCTACGCGGAGCGCTGGAATTTTGAACAGGGCGTGATTGTCGCCGAGCGGATGCGGCGGGATGCTCTGCAGCTACGACGCGCCACGCGTCAGGTGAGATTGCGAATGTCGCTGCACGCCGGCCGCATACATCTCCCCTTCTATCTGCATGAGGCAGCGGTGGCTTACCACCTGATGACGGAACGGTTGCTGGCTCTTTATAAGAGCAGCCATGCCGGCCTCTATCCTCAGCTCTCCGAAGCTTTGAACTAAGGCGCTCGGAGGCGGTCCGAGTCGACCATCTCCAACCTGCGGACCTGGAAACTGCCGGGGTTCGCACAATTGAGTCAAGGATGCTGTGTCCGCAGACACAAGATCGCCGCACAAATCCTGAATGTGATCATTTTGCGAAGCCCTGTTGACAACAAACTAACAAGACAAGGTCCTTCGGCATGAGATCGAAGCGTATATTGACTCGGGACCGGGAGAGCTCGAAATTCCGGTTGGCTAATTTTTGCGGAGGCTGCCTATGTCAGATGCAACTTGCCTGTCCCGGATTACGGCTACGACCCCACCGGCGACGAAGGTGTCGAGTGCGTGCAGGTTCGCGGTCTCGCGGCGTTGCTTGATCATTACGTGATCCCTGCGACCATGCTGCCGCCTGCGGGAATGCAGGGTACGGTTCAGGATCCGGGAGCCCCGGGAAGTTGTGCGGCCTGGGCGTCCACTTATGATCTGGCCACTGCAGCAGCGACCCGGGCGGGCGGTTATAACCCGAACACCACGGATCTTCAGGCGAGCCCCGCGTTCATCTACATGCAGGTCATCGACATTTCCGCGCCGCCGTGCAAAGGCTCAGCGCCTACTTCTTACTTCAAGATACTTTCGGCAACCGGCACACCGAACATGGCCAGCGCGGCCTATTACGCGAATTGCCAGGAACTGGTGAACAAGTATCACGACCCTACGAATCCACCGCCCATGGACTCGGCTTTCAAGTTGGGAAATACCAGTTGCGTGCAAGCGTCCGATGCCGAGTCAATCAAGCAAAATCTCCTGGTGAATCGCCCGCTCGCTATGGCACACGACTCTATACCGATTGGAGAAGTTATCGTGGAGAGCCGGTTCCTTACGTGGGTAACGGTGTGATCGCCAAGAGCCCGAAGACCGGCAAAGACGTCGGCCATTGCATGATGATCATCGGTTACGACGACACCATGGGTGCATACCGCATTCAAAACAGTGAAGGTACTCAGTGGGGCGATGCCGGCTACATCTGGATGGCATACGCCACATTTGAGGCGCTCGCTCAAGGGACAGCATTTTTCTACGACTAAGCACTAAGAGGGCCCATCCTTCCCGCAAAGGAAGTGGGAAGGATGGGGCAGGCTAATCGAAGTGATTTCAGTCGGGTGATTTCAGCCGGATGGTCGACTACTGCCGCTGCGGGAAAATCCCGTTCAGGCAAATGATGTAATTGAGAGCGGTCTGCAGCGCGCCGGCATTCAGATTGAGGAGCTTGAAGTTGCCCACTCCGTCGCCCCCGTAGGTTGTTCCCAGCAGCGCAAACAGCGCCTGATTTTGATTGATAGGCAGAGTTTGACCGTTGCAAAACGCCCAACCTACGGGCGCGAAATTAAAGCCCACAAGCACGATCGTTCCGATGTATGCCTGCTACATTGATCTTTCTCCTGTGTGTGTTATGTGAGGATTGCGGCTGCTTACGACCGGAAAAGTGATACACCCTGTCCGATACTCCCGTCTATGCACGCTTCATAAAAATGGAGGGCGGAGGCGGCTGTCGCATCCGGGCGCTGATGCCGGCCATGGATTCATTGGCCCTTTCTTTCTGCGCATCGCGCTTTCCCGGATAGAGTACACGCATGCGCGCAAAAAGGAGACGCCATGAATTTCGATTTGAATCAGGAAGCGCAGGGCTTCTTTGTACGCGACAAGGAGGGGAACTTCTACTTCCTGCCAACGGCTGAGGCAAAGCAATTTGCCGTGCACAGCAAGGACGCATCCATGGTGCGCAAGCTCTGGGACTCAGCGGATTGTGGTGAGGAACGGCGTGAAGGCGCGACGGCAAGATACGTGAACGTCTCGTGCGCCTTTCTGAAGAACTACCTGGATACCAGGTTCATTGATGATCATTGGCGACAGGTGAGCCTGATCTGGGCGGATCAGTGCCTCTGATCTTCCCACTCTTGTCTGCTACTGCATGTAGCGGGGTGGCCTACTAATGCCTGATTTCGGCTTGAGTGGCCATTCCAACGTCAGAAGATAACTTCCATCCGCACGCCGAGGAGAGTTGTTGTGTAGGCCTTGGTCGCGTAGGTGGGATGGATCGAGACTTCGAGGTCCGGCCCGATCTTCACGCTCTGAGTGAGACGAAGGCGATAAAACGTCTCAAATACGCTTTCGTGACGCTTGCCGGGAACGTTCGGCTGGCTGTAATTGAATGCAGCACCGAACATGTCTCCGGTTCGTCCGAAGGGGCGAACGCGAGCCAGACCGAGCCCGTAGATATCTTTGATGGCCGTCCCCTTGCTTGTACCGAAGGCGAATCTTCCGAATGGCGTCCAGCCATTGGACAATTCATGATCGAATTCAAAGCCGCCGCCGTATCCACTGCCGTTGTTCTTCGTATCGTCTCGCCAGAAGCCGGCACGGTAAAGCCGGTATTCTTCACCAAGCGTACCGGAGGACCAGCCCAGTTCAACGCCTTCCGCGTATTTTCGATCGGCGAGCGTTTCTATATTTCTCTGCTGTGCGCCCTCCGTGTCCACGGCGACAGCGTGTACAAAAAAATGCCGAGAGGCCTGGAATTCCACCGCCGCGCCACCGGCGTATGTCCCATCCGAGGCGACAGCATCGTTGCCGTCGTTGGCGCCATTCAGAAATTGCGTGCGCTCATCGTTATTGAACATGCTGAGAGTTACATATTCGTTGGGATGGATCTTGCCCACATAAAAAGAAAGCCGCTTGTAGAGGAAATCCTGCCGCCAGTAGAGGACGTTCAGAGTGATGGGTTCCTGCGGGCCGCCGCCCTGCAGGCAATTCAGGTAGAGTCCTGAGCCGAGGCTGTCGCTCAGGTTGAACTTCTGACTTATACCAATGTTGGCTCCGGAACGAACCAGCATACTGATGGATCCCGCAGTGCTGCCATGTTCATAGGCGGCCCAAGCACCGGTGAAGTCGAGGCGTCCGCTGAACTGATTGTGGCGGACGCTGTCCGGTGTGATGGTCGCGTACTGATTGAGAAAGGTATAAGTCGCTCCGAACTTCAACCGCAGAGATTGGGCACTCTTATCGGCGAGTTTGTCGACGGGGCGCGTGATCGGGGCCAGCGGATCGGGTCGGATGAGCGGGTCGGCGGGTATCTTCGACAACGCGAGCGCGTCTACGTCGAGTTCCTGCTTGAGCTCATCAGAGTGTTTCTTCGCGGGAGTGAATGGCCGGCCTTGATCCGACTGGCTGGTTGGGGGGGGGACGCTGTCCTGGTCGCTCTGCCCGAGGGCTGGTAGGCCCGGTGCCAGCAATAGCAATAGCAAAAGGGCCTTCAATCTTGCTCCCCTTATTCTCGACGAAGTAGATCTTGAGGCAGCGCCTGATTGCGAAGTACGATCTATTTTGCGCCCTTTTTGGAAGCACCGGGCGACTTCGAGGCGACGCATAAATTTGCGGCCATGTTCCCTGTAGTTACTTGATCGCGATCAAGCCATTCCCCAGAAGCCAGCCGTAAAAGAGCTCGGGCCAGGTGCTGACGTTCCCAGTATTGGTTTTGCGTATGCCGAAGCCGTGTCCTACTCCGGCGAAGATGTGCAGCTCGGCGGGCACGCCGGCGCTCTTCATCTGAAGGTAAAGGTGCGGCAGGCCTTCGGAGATGTCCTGGCGATCATTGGCGCCGCAGGCGAGAAAGGCCGGTGGCGTCTGCTTCGAGAGCTGCAGGTCGCGGGGAATGGCCGGATAGATGAGCGCCTGAAAAGCAGGCCGGGAGCTCTGGCGATCGATGGGGTCTGTGGGTGGACCAGCGGGAGCGGGTTTGCCCGCGTCGGTTTTTTCCAGACCAGTCCCCGCGACTGGACGATCGCTGGCCAGAGCGGCCAGTTCTCCTCCCGCGGAAAATCCGATTACGCCGATGTGGTCTGGATGGATGCTCCACTCGGATGCGCGGCTGCGTATGAGACGGAGAGCACGTTGGGCATCCTGCAGTTCGGTGCCTTCGATGGTGTAAGTAGAGCCGGGTTCGCGCGCGAGCCGGTACTTAAGGACGAAAGCGGCGACGCCATGGCTGCTCAGCCACTCGGCTACGGCGTAGCCTTCATGATCTATCCACAGCTCGCGGTGGCCACCGCCGGGAATCACGAGGACGGCTGCTCCATTTGCCGTGGCTGGCGGCGGAAGGTACACGGTGATGGAGGGCCGGTGAACACTGGAGACGACGTGATCGCCCTCCGGAGTGACCCTCACCGCTTCAGGCGCGGCCTTGGCGGCAGATCCGGGAGCGCCATCCGGCCACAGCACTATAACCGGATGCTGGGCTGCGGCCAATGCGCAAGATGTGAGCAGAACGGCTACCAGGAGAGTGATTTTGCTACGCATCCGCACCTCGATATTTCGTGGGCTAATCAGAACACAATTCGGAGAACGGGCTTGAGCGCTCCGAATTCACGTCGCGCAGCGACAAGGATGGCCCGCAGGCCTTTAGGACGGGGAATGGGCGGCGTGTGGCTATCGGCCGGAATGGTCGTGCGATTCTGCGTCGGCGAGCGCCAATGACGGTTCTGGCGGGTGCTGGGTTAAGTGGTCGAGTACGGCCTGCATTTCGAGCAGAAGCGCGTCGGCCATGGTTCGCGTAAAGCCGTGGCGGATGAGGATGCGCTCGATGACGAGGTCTTCGCGGTTGGGCGGCATGGAATATGCAGGAACGAGCCAGCCGCGCTCGCGCAACTTATCGGCGAAGGCATACAGAGTAAAGCTTGAGGATGCGGGGTCTTTGAGTTCCCAGCAGAGGCCGGGGATTCCGCCGTCGCCGTCGTAGATGATCTTGAAGGGCCCGAACTCAGCGATCTTTTCGGCGAGATAGCGCCCCAGCGCATAGCACTCGTTCTGGATTTCGCGGTACCCCTCTTTGCCGAGGCGCAGGAAGTTGTAGTACTGGCATACGATTTCGCCGCCGGGCCGAGAGAAGTTGAGCGCGAAGGTGGGCATATTGCCACCGAGGTAGTTCACGTCAAAGATCAGCTCCTGGGGAAGGTCGTGCTTCTCGCGCCAGAGAGCCCAGCCGACGCCAAGCGGAGCGAGTCCAAATTTATGGCCGGAAGCGTTGATGGATTTTACGCGGGGCAGGCGGAAGTCCCAGAGAAGGTCTGGCTGGGTGAAGGGCGCGAGGAAGGCACCGCTGGCTCCGTCGACGTGGATGGGGATGTCGAGGCCGGTTTCGGCCTCCAGCTTGTCGAGGGCGAGACTGATCTCGTGGACCGGCTCGAACTGCAGGGTGAATGTGACGCCGAGGGTAACGATGACGCCGATGGTGTTTTCATCGCAACGCTTGAGGACTTCTTCGGGAGTGAGCAGGAGGCGGTCGGCTTCCATGGGGGCTTCGCGGATTTCGACGTCGAAGTAGCGGCAGAATTTGTGCCAGCAGACTTGCACCGGGCCCATGACGAGGTTCGGAGCATCGGTTGACTTGCCCTGGGCGCGCCGGCGTTTGCGCCAGTTCCATTTGAGGGCCAGCCCGCCGAGCATGGCTGCTTCGCTCGAGCCAGTGGTGGAGCAGCCGATGGTGCTGGCGGCTTCCGGTGAGTTCCAAAGATCGGCGAGCATGTGGACACAGCGTTCTTCAATGGCTGCGGTCTGCGGGTATTCATCCTTGTCGATCATGTTCTTGTCGGCGGACTCGTCCATGATCTGCTTGACTTCGGGCTCGATCCAGGTAGTGCAGAAGGTGGCGAGATTCTGCTGGGAGTTGCCGTCGAGGATGAGTTGATCGTGGATGGTCTGATAGACGGCTTGCGGGTCCTGCTTTGCTTCGGGGAACTCGTAGGTCTCCGTCCGCTCGTTCAGGATGTCTGACTCGATCGGGCTGGTGGGGGCGGATTTGAGTTCTTCGGTGTTGTGCAGGGCCATGGGGTTCTCCTGTTTGTCTGCGTACGAAGTCTATTTGCTGCCGGCTAAGGTGGGGAAGAAAAGATGGTGAATCGGCTTGTCCATGCTCCCGTTGGCTCAATCGGATTCAATAGACACGAGCCGCAACCGATTTCCAGGTTTGCAAATATTCCCCAACCAGCGGGCACTCACCGACATCTCAAACGCGGAGGTTATTGTTCCCATGCGAGCTGATATTGTTCCCGGCGCGAAGTTTCCCGACTACGAACTCTCCGACCACACGGCGACGCGGCGCAAGCTCTCCGAGCTGCAGGGCCAGCATCCGATGATTCTCGTGCTCAGCCGGGGAGGCTTCTGCCCAAAGGATCGCCGTCAGGCGGAGGGGTTGGTCCAGCTGCATCGCGAGCTCGAGGTTTCCTACTGCCGGCTGGTCACCATCAGCACCGACAACATCACCCTCACCAACGAGTACCGCACGGGCGTCGGCGCACATTGGCCATTTTTGTCTGACGCCGGACGCGTGGTGCAAAAGGACCTCGATATTGCCGAGTACACCGACGAGAAGAACCATCCGATGATTCCCCATGTCATCGTGCTCGAGCCGGGACTGGTGGTTTACAAAATCTACAACGGGTACTGGTTTCTGGGACGGCCCACGCTGGAAGAACTTCGCCAGGATCTGCGCGCTGTGACGAAGAACTGCCGTCCGGATTGGGACATCACGACTCCGGAGCTCAAAGCCGCATGGAAAGAGGGCCAGAAAGAGCTCTTCTATCCGTACGGCAAGACCTACGCGCAGACGCTCGGCGAGCAGGATTAAAACGTCACGGCCCTTGTTCGCTGCGGGTCAGGAAAGCAACGCGGGCCCGCCCTTGCATGCCCTTTACCGTTCGCATGACCTTTACTTGGACCAGGGCGGTACAACGCCGGTCATGCGCGCGTAGGCGACCAGCTGTCCCATGTGTTCGTTCGCGTGAATGATGATGCGGAGATAGATGCCGTCCACGGTCGCATCGCGATCCTCGATGTGCACCTTACGCGCGAGGTCTTTCGGGGTCTCGGCGAGATGCGCTTTCTCGACGGCTTCGAGCGAGCGCCTCAGCCACTGGATGACCTCGGGCTTTGAGGTGACGGTCTTCTCCAGGTCATCTTTGAAGTCCGGAGGCAGCTTGGGTCCGGTGACGCTGAGCAGCCAGAAATTTGCGACGACTATGTGCATGTAGACTTCGCTGGTGGAGCGCACTCCCGGCGCAGGCCGCCATGCGAATTTGTCGGACGGAGTGGCTTCGGCCAGCGCGATCAACTGCTGAGAAACGTGCTTCCACTCGCCGTCGTAACCCTGCCAGATTCCCTCGGGCATTGCCTGAGCAAGGGATAGCCGTGCGCCGAGGCAGGCCAGCAACAATATAGTTGCCAGACGTATTTTCACGATCATCTCCTCTCGCAGTAGATTCCCGATGCAAGAGTATTCCGAGAGTCAAGATTTGTGGTGAAAAATCCCGCCGCACATGAGCGCGAAAGCGCTCTGGCTGGCTGAGTATCACCCGCGACACGAAGGCTATAATCGCTTGGCAACGAACCAGTCAGCTTGCTGAGCGTCCAAGACTGCTCTCCTGACAAGCCCCGCACAGCGACTGCGCCGCCAGTGTTCAACACACTACTCTAAGGAGGTAGTCATCAGTGTTTCCTCGCGGCCTGACGATTGTATTTCTTAAGGATTTCGCTATCGGCCTTTGGCTTATGTTTCCCCTGGTATTCAGCCTGCTGGGGGCAATCATGGTGCTGGGCTATACGGTGGGACGGAGGCATGGCTGGTCCTTCCTGGACTCCGTTTATTGGTCATTTATGACCGCGACTACGGTGGGTTACGGCGATCTCCGGCCGACTGACAGGAGGTCGAAGGTTGTCGCCATCGTGATCGCTTTTCTGGGGCTGATTCTGACCGGGATCGTCATTGCGGTTGCGGTGCAGGCGACGACTCGCGCTCTGACGGAAATCCGGCATTAAGGCGACGGCGCCCATATAACTGCGGAGCACCGGGCCGCATCCCAACCATAACGCTTGGACGAAGGCGAGCAGCCTGTGGCAGAAATATCAACGACCTTAGAGGCGCACTCTTTCGCGGGGCGGCACCGTAAACGGCTCCTGTGGGGGCTCGGGATCGGTCTTCCAGTGCTCGCGCTGCTGGTGGCGGGGATCTACTTTCTCGACCAGCACTGGCCGTATCGCTATCGCAATGTGAAGCCTCTTCTGGAGCAGGTGCTGGCCAGCAAGGTTACGGTCGCCGCTTATCACCGCACGTACTTTCCGCATCCCGGCTTTGTGGCCAAAGCGCTTACGCTGCGCCGTAACTCTGCCCCCGATCTGCCGCCGCTAGGCTCGACCGAGGATCTAATCGTTCAGGGAAGCTGGCTGGATCTGCTGCTCTTTCGCCGGCGAGTGCAGCTAGTGGATATCAAGGGGCTGCACGTGGTGATTCCCCCGGTCGGCAGCCGGGCAAACCGCGAAGACTTTCCGCCAGGCAGCAGCGGCGATTTCGCCGGGCCGGAGACCGCGGTTGAGACGCTTATCATTCACGGCGCGGTGCTCGACGTGACGCGCACCAACGGCGGGCGTTACACCTATCCCATTCGCCAGCTGATCATGCGCAATATGCAGCAGGGGCACGCAGTCTCCTACTTTGTGGATATGCAGAACGCGCATCCTGCCGGGCGGATCCAGGCAAGTGGGAGCTTGGGGCCGCTTAACCCAAAGAACCTAGGAGGAACGCCGGTGTCGGGCAAGTTCACGTTTAACGGCGTGGAACTGGACCAGATTGGAGAGTTGCACGGAACGCTCTCGTCTGAGGGCCACTTCTCTGGTGCGCTGGCAGCGATTGAACTCTACGCTACGGCTTCGACCGGTGACCTTGCGGAAGGAACGGGCCAGCCTACGCCCGTGAACGGGCTGGTGCAGTGCACGATGAATGCTCTCAACGGCAACCTGGTTCTCCACCGGGTGGAGGTGAAGACCGGCGAAACCACGGTCGAGGCCGCAGGCACCGTGGCTGGATCCGCTAACACGCCGAAGACTACGGAGCTAGACCTGACTGTAAGCAAGGGGCGCGTGCAGGATCTGCTGCGGCCATTTCTGAAAAATCGGCCGCCGATCACCGGCACGGTCGCGCTCAAGGCTCATGCACACCTTGCACCCCAGCATGATGAGATGGGGTTTCTCAAGCGGCTCAGCGTGGATGGCGGCTTCGTTCTGCCAAGCGGGCGGCTGACCAACCGCGACACCGAACGGACACTGACGGAATTCAGCCAGCGCGCGCAGGGATTGAAGTCGCCGGGGACAGATCAGAAGAATGGAGAGGCGGGCGAAGTAGAGGCGGATCCGGCGGCAGACGTGATGTCGTCGCTCGAAGGGCAGGTGACGATTCGCGACGGCGTGGTTTCGACCAGGCGGCTGGCGTTTGAGATTCCGGGAGCCTCGGCAGATCTCAACGGGTCTTACGATCTGCGCAAGGGGACGGTGCATCTTGTGGGCAACCTGAAGATGGAGTCAGACATTTCGCATGCGACGACGGGCTTCAAATCACTGCTGCTCAAGCCGCTGGCGCCATTCTTCAAGAAGCGCCACGCCGGTGCGGTGGTTCCGATCGCGCTGACCGGGGGTCCGGACGATTACAAGGTGAGCCAGGACCTGCTGCACGACAAATAATGCGGACGCTTCGGGCCTAGCGTGAGAGTTGCGGATAGAGTAAACGGGGCTGGCCCATCCAGAAAAGATTGCTTCGTCGCGTGAACGGTCCGGGAGTGCGTCCACGCAGCCGCGCTTCGGCTTCGTGGTACGGGCCGACGAATCGGATGGCTCGGGGAATGCGCCGATAAAGCACGGGCAGGCGGCGGGCGGCGCTGTGTGCAGCTTTCTCTTCTTCCCCGCTGAATTGGAGATCGAAGCCTTCGCGCAGACATGGGGGCATCCAGTATGCAGTGAGAGCGCGATACCAACGCGGCGGGCGAATCCAGGTGCCGACTCCTGACATCACGCTGCTGCCGAGCCGGCGCGCGTTGTCGTCGACGCCGAGCAGCGGCGACTCCATCATGTCGGCGGCGTATCGCGTGAACGCGAGCCAGTCTGTGGGCAGAGCTGATGCCGGTATCCCAAAGAGCGCAGCGGTGCGTTTACTCTCGCCGTAATACTGCTCGCGCTCAGCGGTAGAAAGCGGCGGGAGAGCGAATTCGTAGGCCAGAATGGCGCTGTCGACCAGGGTGACGAAGACCCAGCAGAGTGCGCTGACTTCGTTGGCCTCGTAATGCTCACCGCGAGGACGGGAGGCGACGGCGTTCGGCAACTCGCCGCGGATGCCGGTGTGCAGGCGGTAGACCTGATCGGACGCGGCGAGCGCCTGGGCGCGCGTGCCGAAGAGCATGGTATAGATCACGAGGAAGGTGGAGTGAAAACGGCCGATGGCGTCATTCATGAGATTCGAATGATGAACGAGTGAGGCCGCGACCCAGGGATGAGCAAGCTGCAGAAGCGCCGCGCGTCCAGCGCCGAGAAAGATTGCGGATTCGCGGTTGATTCGCCAGGTCAGCGAATCGGGCCCGAAGAAGCCGAGACGCGGATCGCCGGGAAGCGCATCGAGCTCGCCGCGCAGATTCTCGATGTGCGCGGGTGAGACGTACTGCGGCGAGGCCATATCTGCCAATTAGACGCGAGAGGCTGGCTGCGGGCAACGAGAGCGACAAGCAACCAGCGTCTCTATTCTTGGGAAAACCACCGAATATTCATCTGCCTGTGCTGAAAGACGTAGCTGCGCAGGGAGAATCTGATCGCGGGAAATTAAGGCATTTCTTCGATCGCGATGGCTATCGGAGGAACGCCATATCCCGGAAATCGAGGATCTTTATGGCACACGAAGCACACCGCAAGGCAGCCGAACATCACGAGCACGCAGCCAAGGCCCATCACACCGCGGCCGATCACCATGAACAGGGCAATCACGAGGAAGCACAGAAGCACTCCAATCTCGCTCATGAGCACTCGGCGGAGGCTCATGAACATTCGCAGGCGGCTCACGAGGAGTCGAGCCACCTCGTAACCCAGTAAGTATGGCCCGGGAGACGCGGGCCGCGCCAGCGGTCCGTGCCCCTCCAGAATGTCAGTGTGCGTGAATCACCTGCAGACGGAAAGAGTAGCCCAGCCCGATTGAGTAATCCGGCGCCGCGGCGGAAAGTCCGAAACTGGCGTGGAAATCGAGCTGCTGGTGCGGCGACACTTTGTACGACGTGCCGAAATTGATCAGGTGCTGCGGCCCTCCACGCTGCGGAAAGGCGCCGGAGTATTCGGCCCAGGCGTCCCAAGGCGCGGTGAGCTGGCGGTCGAAGTACATGCTGGCCTGGCCAGTCGCATTGTGTCGCCCGTCCTGGGTGGGCCACATCACGGAGAACATGCCGGCGACGGTCCAGTTCTTGCTCAGTCCGCGCGACCAGGGCAGCTGCACGGTGGGGTCGTAGCCGTGACTGGAGATCAGGTCGGCTCCGGTGGGAAAGCTGACGGAGGGGATGAGTGAGATCTCGAACTTGCCGGGCGTCGGTCCAAGCTGCTGTTTGAAGCCCAGGCTCAGATCGCCGAATCCGTTGGTAAATCTCGAGCCGGTGTCGAAGTTGTAGAAGTAGTCGGGAACGCCGAAGCGAAGCTCGGTCTTGCGCGCGATTCCGAAGCGGACTGCGGTCTCGGGGAAGTCGGTCGTCTGCTGGCCTGCGTTGCCGGTGACGGCAAAGCCGTTCTCGAACTGCAGGCTTCCACAAGGAACGACGATGCTGGACGCCGTGATCTGGGGACGGTCGGTGGAGATTGTACTTTGCGCGCCAGAGCCGCACTTCTGGGCTCTTGCCTGAGCCGCGAGTGTCGCCAGCAGGAAGGAAAAAACCAGCGCCGATGCGGACCGCGGCATGCCGAGGATCATAGCCGGAGATGCCACTACCCGGGATCAATTTTGATTGGTTGACCAAGGCGCACGCCGGACTCTTTAGCGGCAATGCGACAATAACCCATCCTCGGCAGGCAACGCGGACTAAGCTTTGCCTTCTGTTGCACCAACCGTTTTGGAGGGGCGGCATTCCAAGGGGGCGGGAGACATAGATTGTCCAACTCGGCATTGACTTCCGTTCTCGTCGTACTCCTGCTGCTTGTGGGGCTCGCGCAGTTGTTGGGCTACCTGTTTGTGCGGCTGCGCCAGCCAAAGGTCATCGGCGAGATCCTGGCCGGAGTCGTGTTAGGTCCAGCCATGCTTGGCCGGCTGCCATTCGTTTCTCATCTGGTCGACGCCGCAAGGCACCAGGGAAATATTCTCGATTTCATTTACTGGCTCGGCCTGTTACTGCTCATGTTTCTTTCGGGGGCGGAAACTCAGCATCTCTTTAGCCGTGAGGAGCGCCGGGAAGTCGCCTGGCTGACTATCGCGGGAACTGGTGTGCCGTTCCTGCTCGGCCTCATCTTCGGCCGCTGGTTAATCTCCCCGGCTTTGGCCGGTCCAAACGGCAACCGGGTCTCGCTCATCATCATCCTTGCCGTCGGTGTCGCGGTGACTTCCGTCCCGGTTGTTTCGAAGATCTTTGCCGACCTGAAAATTCTCCATACACGCTTCGCCGGATTGATTCTCGGTGTTGCAGTGCTTGAGGACATCGTCCTGTGGCTCGCGCTGGCTGTGGCTATGACGCTGGCCGGAAAGGGAGTCCTCGATCCGCGCGCGATGTCGTATCACCTCATCGCAACAGGCGCCTTCGTTCTGCTGGGGCTGACCATCGTTCCGCGATTCGTAAAACGAATCAACGCTTCCCGCTTCAATGTCCTCGCCCGGCATTCCCCCGCGGGGTATGCGATCGCGATCCTGCTTGCATACTGCGTTGTCGCCGGAGTTCTCGACGTCAGCCTGGTGTTCGCCGCGTTCCTTGCCGGATTCGCCGTGGTGCACAAGAAACGCAGATTGTTCGCGGATGCTCTCGATGCGATCGGAAAGGTGTCCTTTGCTTTTTTCGTTCCTCTTTACTTCGCGATCGTTGGCCTGAAGCTGGACCTGATCCGCGGTGTCTCGCTATGGATGATGGCGGCTTTCATCGGCGGCACCTGTCTCGTCAAGGTTCTTTCGATGTCGCTCGCCGGGCGACTCGCCGGATTCCGAGGGCTGGACCTGATCAACCTTGCAATTACAACCAATGCGCGCGGGGGACCGGGTATCGTTCTGGCGAGCGTCGCCTTCGACGCGGGAATCATCAGCTCAAAGTTCTACACGACGCTGGTTGTGGCTGCGATCCTAACATCGCAACTGGCCGGAGCGTGGCTGGATTACGTGCTGCGAAAAGGTTGGCCGCTACTGAGACCAGTGGGCAAAACCGAAGCTGCGGATGCTTCGGAGAAAGGTCCGTCAATAGCCTGAGGGGCGCCGGCAGATGCTCATGCGCTTGCAGACTTGCCCAGCACGCTTCGCGCATATCCCTCGACGCTCGCGAGTCTCATCCCGAATTCGTCCGCGATCTGCGTCATATCCATCGCATCACCGTTCACAGAGCTCAACATCAGCGCTGCAAACGACTTCTGCATGGAGTCGGTCGCTGCCTCAAACTGCGCCCGCAGCGCTTCTACCGGGATATGTTCCACGGTAAAGGGTTTACCACCTATCTTCTCGAAGAGGGCCACCGTTTTGAGGAGACTCAGCGACTGCGGGCCACCGAACGCAATCGTTCTGCGCGACGCCGCTGGATGCCGAACAGCTACAGCGCACATCTCCGCGACATCGGCGAATGAAACCCAACTGATTGGCGCGGTACCCGGTCCACAGATGCGGGCCTTTGCCGCGGCATAATCGAACCCCAGTTCCGGACCGAGCCACACTTCTATGAAATAGCTGGCCTGGATGACGGTAAAGGTCATGGTCGCGATCGCCTCTTCGACAGCACGTTTCGCGTCTCCCAGCGGAAAGGACAAACCGGGCGGGCGGCGGAAAGAAACGAAGATGAAGCGCTGGACATTTGCTGCTTTTGCGGCGTTTACCAGGCTCATCTGCCCAGCGGCGTCGACGGATTCGATAGAGTCTCCCGGCTGACGGGAAAGCGTGGATGATGCTGTCGAGATCACCGCGTCAACACCGCGGCATGCGGCGGCGAGAGAGGCGGGATCCTTGAGGTCTCCTATGGCAAGCTCAACGCCGTGGGAGCGAAGGTCCTCGATCTTCTCCGTTGCACTGGTAGTGCGGACCAGGGCACGAACCTTTTCACCGCGAACGGCCAGCTTTTTGCAGACTTCAGCACCGACGAGCCCGGTTGCGCCGACGACAAGGACCATGAGTGCCCCTCCCCAAGTCACAACAGAGTACAGATCGATTGCAGCGCAGCCAACGCCTAAATTCGCGGGGTGATTTTTACACGTCCTGCACGCTCAGCGTACGCGGATCCTTCACCCGCTGCATCAGCGCGGCAGCGATCAGCATGAAGACGCCGCCGGCGATGATCGCGTAGATGCGGTTCTTGTTCAGCAGATGGATCATGATCCATCCGAAGAAGAGCGACGCGCAAATCTCCGGCGTAACGATGAAGAAGTTGAAGATGCCCATGTACACGCCGGTGCGATCCGGTGGCAGCGACGCAGCAAGTACGGCGTAGGGCATCGACAGCGTGCTGGCCCAGGCGATGCCGACTCCCAGCATGGTGAAGAGGAGCATGTATTTGTTATGGATGATAACTACTGACATGAGGCCTGCGGCTCCGCACAGCAGGCACAGGATGTGCGTGTATTTGCGGCCGAACTTTCTTGCCATCCACGGCAGGGCAAAGGAAAATGCGAAGCAAACCGCCGAGTAAACGGCGAAGCAAACACCACCCCAGTCCACTCCCTCTCTGTAGAGGAGCGACTTTGGATCGCTCGCGCCGAAGACGTTGTGCGCGACGGCGACGGGAAAGTACAGCCACATGCAGAAGAGTCCGAGCCAGGTGAAGAACTGCACGGGGCCGAGCTTGCGCATGGTATCGGGCATCTCGGCAATCGCCGTCATGATCTCGCGCGCGTTGGCGCCGACGCCGGTCTTTTGCGCCTTCAGCGCCTTGAAGGCTTCCATGTCTTCGGGCGGATACTCGGGCGTGGTGACGATGGTCCAGAGAACGGCGCCGATGAAGGCGGCGGCTCCAACGTAAAACGAAATGCGGGTGGTGGTGGGAATGGCGCGGAGGTCTCCTGCTACCTGCTGCATGTGAAAGACGTTGGTCAGCAACCAGGGAAGTGCAGACGCGATAACGGCGCCGAGGCCGATGAACATGCTCTGCATGGCAAAGCCGGAGGTGCGCTGGCCTTCGGGCAGGATGTCGGCGACGAAGGCGCGGAAGGGCTCCATGCTCACGTTGATGGAAGCGTCGAGGATCCAGAGCATGCCCGCGGCCATCCACAGCGCCGAACTGTTGGGCATGAAGAGGAGCATCAGCGAGGCCAAGATGGCACCGGCGAGAAAGTATGGACGGCGGCGGCCGAGGCGTCCCCAGGTGCGGTCGCTTGCGTGTCCGATGATGGGCTGGATCAGCATGCCGGTGAGCGGAGCAGCGAGCCACAGAATGGGGATCTGGTCGGCCCGCGCGCCGAGGTATTCGTAGATGGCGCTCATGTTGGCCATCTGCAGGCCCCAGCCAAACTGGATGCCGAAGAAGCCGAAGCTCATGTTCCATATCTGCCAAAAGCTGCGCTGCGGCTTGCGAAAATGCACGACGCGCTTTGCGGGCGCGGTAGCAGCACTGGCCAGCGGAAGTGCGCCTTCGGCGGTGTCGATGCCGGGTATTGATGGTGAT